>ENA-ORTB01001892-ORTB01001892.1-human-gut-metagenome-genome-assembly--contig:-NODE-1892-length-21327-cov-5.852905_pt1 | contig 21327 bp, 20 predicted proteins | sample MGYA00241905_ERZ509174 | MGnify/ENA primary metagenome ERZ509174 (study PRJEB26280, sample SAMEA2338851) | human gut metagenome | biome: human gut; feature: human-associated habitat; material: faeces... | reverse complement strand
GGTTTTCTGTGTTGTTTCCTCCTGCACGGTGTACCTCCTTCCTTATCTGCACCAACTTGATTTAGGGTGGAACCAACAGCCTGTGAAGCTGTGTTTTCATTGCCATACTTACTGCTCCTCCCCTTCCTCAAGGTCTTTATCCCACCAGTTCATTTCTTCCTCATAAAAATCCTCGAATATATCAGCAGGAATATTTTCTTTCTGCTTTCTCGCTTTCATAATGTCTCTTGCTATTTTTGCCACAATTACCACAGCAATAACAGCAAGCAATAATTTCTTCACATCTTTTCTGTTCATTTCCTTTTCCTTTCCACTTCTGGACGCCGTGACCAGAAGTTGTTGCAATAAAAAAACAGATACAAAATCTTTCGATCTCATATCTGCCTTAACGCTGTATATTTTCTATATTCTTTTTGATTAGTAGAGCTTTGCACCTGCCGGAATTGCATCATCCAGCATAACTAAATTAAGCTTTTCCTCTCCATTTACTGTATGAACAGCGGATAAAAGCATACCACAGGAATCAATTCCCATCATACTTCTAGGTGGTAAATTTGTAATTGCAAGTAATGTCTTTCCGACCAGTTCCTCCGGTTCATAATATGCATGGATTCCAGAGAGAATAATTCTGTCTGTTCCTGTGCCATCATCTAAAACAAAATGTAACAGCTTTTTGCTTTTCTTCACAGCACTACATTCTTTTACTTTTACAACACGGAAATCTGACTTGCTGAATGTATCAAAATCCACCATTTCCTCAAATAATGGTTCTGTTTCCACCTTTGGCTCAACAGGCTCAGTAACCTGTTCTTCTAAATTCATATTTTCATCGCACATATTCATTTCCTCCAGACATAATAAGCTAATGCCCATTATAGCAGAAAAGCTGTGCTTTGAGAAGAAATTCCTAACTTGAAAATCGTGTACATCTTTGCACCGATCAGATTATCTTCTATCCATACATCATCGAGCAGCAGACAATGTGATAACACTTCCAGATTTTCCATGTTTATCAGCCGTTGAACAACAGTATTTGTATTCTCCGGTATTTCATGAGCTTCCATTGCAATATCCCGCCTTGCTTCCCTGCAATACTTATACAATCCCAAGATATACTTATTCGACAGGATAAAACCATACGCATCATTATTCAGATATATCATTTTATGCTTTTCCCATTCCTCCGGCAATGAAAAATAGCACTTTGCTGTTTCGATATAGCAGTCTCCCTCATAAGTAGGCTTCATCTTCCTTTCCTGCCGGAGCATCTGATGATATATCTTTTCCCGGTCAAATATACTTCTTGCTCTGGTAAAATCAGGTGTCCTTCCACGCATAAAAGTGTAAACATTATTAATCACCGTTTTTCCCGCTAAAGACTTGTAATTGCCTACCCTGTGAAGGTACTGCAATACCTGTGTCAGCTTCTCCACAGAAGTAATCTCTTGATAATTATTTGTATCAATCTCCATTTGTTCAAAAGATAATGGTGTGCTTCCTTTTTTGATTTCACGCTCCATGATACGCTTGGTGTCTCTCATTGATTCCATATCAGTTCCTTTCCACTTCTGGACGCTGTGACCAGAAGTTATAAAATAAGCAGGTATAAAAACTTTCATTTCATACCTGCTCCTGTTCAGCAAGAAATTCTCTTTCCTGCAAGTTCCATTATGATATTGATTACTTCCCTAATGATTGCAATAATTTTTATTGCAAGGACAATCACTCCGATCATGCCGCCTATGACTGCGTCAAGTGCCAACACTCCAATGCTCCCTGCAATTCCAAAATTGCGAGGTATCAGCAGTACGAGCATCTTTTGTATGCCGAATGGAAATCCACTCATAATCCAGAATTGAAACCAGTTTGCTCCGTTCTCTCCCAGACATATCCAGTAACACATATTCAGCCATACTGCAACAAATGCCAGCGGCAAAATCACCTTAAATAATACCCTTTTCATGCCATCCACCTCCATACATATCATGCTGCACTTCCTGCTGATAGAAATGATTTATCGTAGTTGGTGCATTATAAAGTGCTGTTATCATATACGCTTTGATATTTGTAATCTTTGTCGTTGTCTCTTTCATGCAACCAATCACATATTCCAGATGACTGCTGTTCAGTTTCAAGAATCTGGATTTTACAAGCTCATACGGATAATCCTCACCTGCAACTCGGATTGATTTTCTCTTTACGCATACCACTTCACAGATTATCCCAAACAATTCGTCATAAAGTTCCTTTTCCCCATAGCCATCATACTTCATGTGATGATCATAACTGATATTCTCTTTAATCAGTTCTATGTAAGACTGTGCATCATCCATCGCATCCATCACATCAGCTTGTGGCTTTTCTGTCACAGATTGATTGATTGGATTGGTATAACTCAACTCAGTCTGGTTATAATTAGTCTGATTCATATAAGTCTGATTATAGTTAGTATAATTAGGGTTCGATTCTCCGACTTCTTGAGGTTCGATTTCCGAACTTCCAGAGGTTTGATTTTCTGACTTCCAGAAGTTCGATTTTCTGACTTCTTGAAGTTCGATTTTCCGACTTCTGTGATTTTATCAGCATTTGCTGGCTCTTTTTCGTCCATCTGTTCAGTAATAGAAGCAAAATTTTTCACATAAATAATATCCGGTTTTCCCAGTCCTCTGCGAACCTTTTCTACCAGACCAATTCCTTTTACAGAATCAAGCTCTGCCAATACCTTTACAGCCTTTTCTTTAGCGCATCCCAAATCCTCCATTATGCTGTCTATGGTGTAAATGATGTATGCACGATTTTCATCGTCAAACCATTCATTTTTCATAGACAGCGACATACGATCAAGCATAAGTCCATACAATAATTTTGCATCACTGGACAGCTTCTTAAATCTCTCGTCCTTTATCAGCAGGCGTGGAACACGATAGAATGAGAACTGTTCCGCTTCTATTCCGTAATAATAGTCTAGCTGCAAAATTTCTCCCATTCTCGTCTCCTCCTTCCTACTGCGTATTTTTCCAGTTATCTAATAGCTGAAATATTATTTTTTCTATATCATCTGTGCTGTATGTATCCGGGAAATAACTGTTAATGCGTTCTGTTTTTATAACAACCTTACGCTCTACTGGCTTTTCTTTCTCCAGAAGCATACGCACCATTGGAAAGGTCAACTCTCCTTTTTTGTCAATTTCCTTCAGCATGGCACTCTGCTGTTTGGTTATGACAGCATTGGTGTCCTGTATGGCAACCAATACCCATTGCTGTGCATCCTCTGATAAAAACGAGATGTCCACCGCCTGCATAATGCCTATTTTCCCCGAATCCACCATATCAAGCAACGGTTCCGATAATCGTGAAATCCATATATATCTTTGAACAGTTTTTGCACTCTCTCCTGCAGCTCCTCCCAGTTCGTCCAGCGTAAGTCCACCTGCTCTGCTTCCCTGATGCTTCATGGCTTCGTATTTCATGCGATATGCCTTCGCTTTTTCGCTTGGAAGAATATCTTCTCTTTGAATATTGCTGTCCACCATGATAATCGTGGCTTCATCGTCCGTATAATTACGAATAAACATCGGCATTGTATCAAGTCCTACAAGCTCACACGCATGTCTCCTTCGGTGTCCTGCAATAATTTCATAGCCGCCCTCAGCTCTTGGTCTTGCAATACCCGGCATCAGCACGCCATGCTCTCTGACACTCTCCACCGTCTCCTGCATCTTTTCATCGTCCAGTACCTTAAATGGGTGACCTTTGAACTCATGCAGTTCTGATAATGCAATTTCCTGTACCTGCTCTATTCCTGCCTGTGGCTGTCCATCTCCGAATAAATCATCGAAGCTGTTCAGTTTTACCTTTGCGGCACTTCCTGTTTTATTCATCTGCAAGCACCTCCTCTGTCAATGACTGATAGGCACTCGCTACTTTTCCATTTGGATCATGCTCATAAATGCTGACACCTTCAGCAGAAATCTCCGCAGCTCTTACCGACATCGGAATACTGTTTTCAAATATTCTTACCTTGCTACCATAATTCTCCACAACCAATGCACTGATGTCTTTTGCATAATTCGTTCTGTTATCAACCATAGTAAGCAGAATACCTTCAATCTCCAATTTTGGATTGATCTGCCTTTTTACCTTTCCTATGGTCTTTATAAGCTGTTCCAGACCTTTTACCGGCAGATATGCTGCCTGCACCGGAATAAGGATGCTGTCGGCACTTGCAAAGGCATTTATGGTAATCATGCCAAGGGAAGGCATACAATCAATCAGAATGTAATCATACCTTTCTTTCTGCTGTTCTATATAAGTCCGAAGCACAAGCTCCCTGCTCATGACATTTACCAGTGATACTTCCAATCCCGACAACTCTATATTGCCGGGCATAAGGTCTACACCCTCGTCGTGCTTTAGGATGCCATAATCCGGCTCCATATCTTCTTCATTGATGATATTCGCCATAATGGTTGCAAGAGATACATCCAGTTTATCCGGCTCCTGAAAGCCTAAACTTGCTGTCAGGCTTCCCTGTGCATCCGCATCTATCAGAAGCACCTTTTTCCCCTTTTTTGCAAGTCCAATACCTAGATTACTTGTTGTGGTGGTCTTTCCAACTCCACCTTTCTGGTTTCCGATTACTATAACTTTACACATGATGAAATTCCTCCAAATTCTACTATTATTCTTTTACATTGCTCTTTTTTACTTCTACATACGATCTATAATATTTATCTGTTCCCTTGTTGGGATAGAGGTCTGACATTTCCAGAACCTCTACCTTTGGGTGTCTCTGCATGATTTTTTTGAACCATGTAATATCATTTTTTGTTCCCATCAACCGAATCTTTAACATCAATCATTTCCTCCAAACATTGCATACAAATTTTTATTGTATGTGGCATACTCCGGATAGCGAATCTGTATTGCCTGCCAGAAATATGGTGCATAGCAACAGCAGAACAAATCCTCTACTGAATATCTCCGGCACTCATCCACCTGCTCCTCTGTGTCCTGCTCATCATCTACGCTCGGTGTTCCGTTGCAATACAGATTAAATGCCATTCTGACAACCTTTGCACTTCCACTGGTCTGCCAGCCTTCATGCAGGCACTCCGGTTTTACACATCCAGTCTTGAAATTATATATTCTATCCACATTTCTTCGTGTATCTTCGTTCATTCCAATGCAATAGCAAAGTGCCTTGTGATATACATCTGCTTCTCTAACTTTCTGAATTTTTTCATAGTAGAATTTCTCATGTGCTTCACTAATAAAGTTAATATTTTCTTTTTCTGCTCCTAACGCTGTACTGTTCATACTGACTTCCTCCATTTTCTTATTTTGTTCCGTTGACCATAACAAAAAAGGACATTCCTCTAAAATTTCTTTTAGAAAAATGTCCTTATAGTACAAAATATGAACTTGAACTGACTCGATTTTAATTTAAAATCGTTTGTTTTAACCCTTTAAGATAGGTTATTTTGTCGTACTCCTGTCGTACCATACAAGTTGGAAGTCCGCAAACCCTTGATTTTATTGGTCTTTTTTATCCAATGACTTCATCGTCGGGAACAGCAGTACGTCACGGATAGCCGGGCTGTCGGTCAGAAGCATAACCAGACGGTCGATACCGTATCCGATACCACCTGTCGGTGGCATACCGATCTCCAGTGCATTCAGGAAATCTTCATCTGTATGCTGTGCTTCATCATCGCCTGCTGCCGCATTAGCATCCTGCTGTGCAAAACGCTCTCTCTGATCAATCGGATCGTTTAACTCGGAGTATGCGTTACACATCTCCCAGGTATTGATAAAGAGCTCAAAACGCTCAACCTTATTCGGATCGGACGGTTTCTTCTTGGTCAGCGGGGAGATAGAAAGCGGATGATCCATGATAAAGGTCGGCTGGATCAGTTCTTTCTCACAGTACTCCTCGAAGAAAAGGTTGATGATATCGCCCTTAGTATGACGATTCTCAAACTCGATGTGATGCTCTTTTGCAAGCTGTTTCGCTTCTTCATCGGTTTCCACCGCATCGAAATCAATGCCGGCATATTTCTTGATGGCATCGTTCATGGTCAGACGCTCGAATGGTTTACCGAAATCAATCTCAATACCGTTGTAGGAAATCTTTGTGCTTCCGCACACTTTCTCAGCCAGATAACGGAACATGCTCTCGGTCAGCTCCATCATGCCCTCATAATCGGTATATGCCTGGTATAACTCCATCAGGGTAAACTCCGGATTGTGACGGGTATCTACGCCCTCGTTGCGGTATACACGGCCAATCTCGAAAACTCTCTCAAGTCCGCCTACGATGAGTCTCTTCAGATACAGTTCCAGGGAAATACGGAGCTTAACATCCTCATTCAGTGCATTGTAATGGGTCTCAAATGGACGTGCAGCAGCACCGCCGGCATTGGATACCAGGGTCGGTGTCTCTACCTCCATAAAGTCTCTTCCAGAAAGGAAGTTACGGATCTCTTTGAGGATCAGGGAACGTTTGATAAATGTCTTCTTAACATCTTCGTTCATGATCAGATCCACATATCTCTGGCGATAACGCATATCCGTATCGGTAATACCATGATACTTCTCCGGAAGAATCTGCAGGCTCTTAGAAAGCAGGGTCATCTTCTCTGCATGGATGGAGATCTCACCGGTCTTGGTACGGAATGCAAATCCTTCTACGCCGTAGATATCACCAATATCGGATTTCTTGAAGTCTGCATAGGACTCCTCGCCGATTGCATCTTTTGCCACATAGACCTGGATGGTTCCCTGTAAATCACGGATATTGCAGAAGGACGCTTTACCCATGACACGCTTAAACATCATACGTCCTGCGATGGATACGTGAATCGGCTGTGCATCCATGATCGCTCTTCTCTCATTATAATCTGCATTCAGTGCTTCTCTTGCCTGAGCCTCATCCATGCCCTCTGTATTCAGCGGGGCTCTGCCTGCCAGAATCTCTGCCTCATGCTCTTCATAAAGCTTCTTCACTTCAAGAGAATGATGGGTCTGGTTATATTTTGTAATCTGGAACGGATCCTTGCCTGCATTCTGAAGTTCTGCCAGCTTCTCACGACGAACCTTTAACAGCTGATGGATATCCGGTTCCTGCTGATTCTTCTTGTTCTGATCTGCCATCTTTTCTTACTCCTTCGTATTCCTGTTACTGTTCGCACTTATGATACTCTTCTGATGTCCAGAATCTTGTACTGGATAATACCTGCCTGTGTCTCTACGTCTACTGTCTCGCCGGCTTTCTTGCCAAGCAGGGCACGACCTACCGGAGACTCATTGGAAATCTTGCCTTCCAGGCTGTTAGCTTCGGTGGAACCCACGATCTTGAACTCCATCTCCTCATCCTCTTCGATGTCCAGAACTTTTACCTGGCATCCGATGCTGATCTTATCCAGATCGATCTCATCCTCAACAACAACCTCTGCGTTTTTCAACAGTTTCTCAAGGTCTACGATTCTTGCCTCGATGTCTCTCTGTTCATCTTTTGCTGCATCATACTCAGCGTTCTCAGACAGGTCGCCCTGCTCTCTCGCCTCTTTGATCTTCTGTGCGATCTCCTGGCGTTTATTTACTTTCAGATCATGAAGTTCATCTTCATACTTTTTCAATCCTGTGTAAGTTAAAATGTTCTTCTTTTCTGCCATGACAGCTATCCTTCCTTCTATCGATTCATCATTGAATCCCCTAATAATTGCATCGCACTATTATACATGATTCTTGGTGTAATGTCAAGAATCACAAAGTGCCATAATGGCTTTAAAAACAAGGGAAAATCCTACATTTTCGTGCTTTTTCTGTGCCTTCCGATTTCGTCCACCCATGTAACACAACCATCGTTTTGATTTCACACATTCATCCTTCTCTTAAATTCTCTCATCCACCAGCCGTTCCAGCTCCTCCAGCGTCTCCACCTGGTTTATATCATTGCGAAGCGCCGACGAATGTGGAAATCCTGCCGTATACCATGCCACGTGCTTACGCATCTCCCGCATTGCGATCTCCTCGCCGCGAAATTCCGTCTGAAGCGTCCCATGGCGGACAATCATCCTCTTTACTTCCTCCGCAGTCGGCGGCGGCAGAAGTTCTCCGGTTTCCAGATAGTGGAGAATCCGTTTAAACAGCCATGGATTTCCTTTCGCGCCGCGCGCCACCATGATGCCGTCGCAGCCGGTTTCTTCCTTCATTCTCTTGGCATCTTCCGGTGTAAATACATCACCGTTTCCCCAGACCGGGATTGAAACCGCCTCTTTGACCTGACGGATAATGTCCCAGTCCGCCTTTCCGGAATAATACTGCTCTCTCGTCCGTCCATGCACGGCTACCGCCGCCACGCCGCAGCTCTCTGCCATCTTCGCAAACTCAACCGCATTGATATTCGAATCATTAAATCCCTTGCGGAATTTGACCGTAACCGGTTTATGAAGTTTCTTTACCATCGCCGTCAAAATCTGCTCTGCCAGCTTCGGATCCTTCATCAGTGCCGAACCTTCGCCGTTATTGACAATCTTTGGCACCGGACAACCCATGTTGACGTCGATGATGGCATACGGTCCTTCCTCCAGATGCAGCGCCATCTCGCTCATAATCTCCGGATCTGAGCCAAACAGCTGCACCGCAACCGGCTCTTCTTCCGGCCGCGTCTCTAATAACGACTTTGTATTGCGGTTCTTATAAAGAAGCGCCTTCGCGCTGACCATCTCCGTGTACATCAAACCACATCCCTGCTCCTTACAGAGCAGACGGAACGGCAGATCCGTCACACCTGCCATCGGCGCAAGGGCGATTGCATTTTTTAATTCTACGTTTCCAATCTTCATTTTATTTCTAATCTTCCTGATACCGTTCCATCTGCTCGTCGTCTAACAGTTCGTCCGCCGGGATTCCCAGCACCTTCACCTTATAATACAGCTCCAGCGATTCCAGCAGCTCACGCTTCTCTGCCTGATACTGCTTGATTTTAAGCGCGCTTCCGATCTCGTCAAAGAGGTAATCATTCTCCTCCGCCTCAACCTTAAACTGCAGTCTGCCATCCGGCATAAACTCCAGCAAAATAATACCGCCGATGTCCTCTGTGTACATGACACACATGATCTGCAATTCCTGCTTAATTGACTCCGGCAGCCCCGAAAACTGCTCATTCAGATAATATTTTTCCACATACGAATTCGCACCGCAGAGTACGGTGGAGTCCCCATCTGTATTGGGATTCTGCATTTCTGCCATTTTCTTGCACCTCCATCTGTTTCATTTTCCATTGCCCACAAACAGGGCTGACGCACGAACGGAGAGCAGGCTCTCCCTTTATCCCTGAGAAGCCTGTTCTCCGTTCATATGCCAGCCCATCTCACAAGCAGCCATCAAATTCCTTAACGAATCAGCAGCTTACTAATCTCATACTGATCTTCCGGAATATCCTTCTTCATATTCAGCGCCTCCTGAATATCAAAATCCAGAAACTCGCCGTGCTTATACGCTACCACGCGGTTGGTCTTTCCTTCTTCCAGCAGCTCCACCGCCTTGGCGCCCATGATGGACGCATAGACGCGGTCTTTACAGGTCGGCGCGCCGCCTCGCTGCATATAACCAAGAATCGTCGCACGTGTCTCGATGCCGGTTGCCGCCTCGATTCGCTTCGCCATCGACGCGGAATGTCCGATGCCCTCGGCATTAATGATAATATGATGTCTCTTGCCGCGTTTCCGGTTATCGATGATGCGGTTGATCAGCATCTGCTCATTGCCATCGTACCGCTCCGGAAGCAGAATATCCTCGGCGCCGTTAGCGATACCGCACCACAGGGCGATATATCCCGCGTGGCGTCCCATAACCTCGATGATACTGCAGCGCTCATGGGAGGTGGAAGTATCTCTTACCTTATCGATCGCCTCCATCGCCGTGTTGATCGCGGTATCAAACCCGATCGTATAATCGGTGCAGGCAATATCCAGATCGATCGTGCCCGGAAGACCTACCGTATTGATTCCCAGCGCGGATAACTTTCCGGCGCCGCGGTAGGAACCATCGCCGCCGATGACGACCAGACCGTCAATGTTGTGCTTGCGGCAGATTTCTGCGCCGCGCTTCTGACCTTCCTCGGTCATAAATTCCGGACAGCGGGCTGTGTATAAGATCGTACCGCCACGGCCAATCGTATCTGCCACGCTGGTTCCGTCCATGTCCACAATCTCTTCCTGCAAAAGTCCAGCGTAACCACGCATGATACCTTTTACCTTCATGCCCTTGTTGATCGCAGTCCGGACCACCGCACGGATCGCTGCATTCATACCCGGCGCATCGCCGCCGCTTGTCAGTACACCAATCGTTTTAACCTCTTTTGCCATCGCTTATTCCTCCGTCCTAAGGCTTTCCGCTTCACATCCCCAACCGTGAACCAGCCGTTTTATTTTCGAATCTTTTGACCCTTCTGATACCAAATTGTTCTGCACTGCGTGCTACCACAATTTTCAAACAATTTTATTGTAATTCATTTTATAGGTCATTTCAAGATTTTTTATGATATTTTTTTAACATGTCGCCAAAGCGCGTTACTGTTCACACATACGTGCCCAGTTACCAAAGCTTCCAATGTCCAATGCAAATTTTAACACTTATGAAGAAATCTTCCCCAGCGGCTTCTCCACCACCTTGACGTTCTTCTCGCCCAGCATCTCGCTGAGCGTCGTCACCAGCGCCTCGCCTGCCCGCACATTCCAGTTGCGCGGCAGAACCTTTTTCGCGCGCTCACGTCCCAGGTAAATGATCACGGTGTCATTTCCATCACTTGTTTTCAGGAGGTCGAGAAGTTCTTTCTCTCCCGCCAGATACGCGTCCTTGTCCGCATACTGAATCCACAGCTCGCGCGGCACCTGCGAAAATGGGATAATCTGCTCGCAGATCAGTTTTCCGACCGGCTCATCGCCGACCGATGCGCGCCCGCGGATAAAGACTTTTTCATCCTTTATCAGCATATCGCGCCGTTTTTCATAATCCTTCGGGAATACCAGCACTTCCACACTTCCCGCCAGATCTTCCACCGTCAGGAACGCCATCATTTTGTTATTCCGGGTCGTCTTAACCGTTTTCTCGGTGATCATTCCGCCGATCGTCACATACGCGCCGTCGTGAACCACCGCCGAACCGGTCTCCTCATCCACAACAAAATCGGAGCTCTTCGCCGTCACATTTTTCTCCCAGGTGCCGATATATTCCTCCAGCGGATGCCCGCTGACGTAGACGCCCAGCATTTCTTTCTCGTATGCCAGATATTCTTCCCTCGAATACTCTCCGACATTCGGAAATGTGATCTGAAAACTCTTCTTGTCCTCTTCCGCTGCAAAATCAAAGAGTGACATCTGCCCTTCCATCGTATTTTTCTTCTCTTTATTCTTCTGATCGACCATCGAACCGCAGACCATACTTTTCTGCTTGCGGGTTCCCGGCAGCCCGTCCATCGCACCGGATTTGATAAAGCTTTCCAATGTGCGTTTGTTGACCTCCCTGCCCGACATCCGGTCAATGAAATCTTCCAGCGAGCGGAATTTTCCATGTTCGGTCCGCTCCCGCACAATCTCATCCACCACCGACTGACCGATACTCTTGATCGCCGATAAACCATAGCGGATCGCGCCATCCGAAACAGAGAAGCCGCCCTCGCCCTCATTGATATCCGGCGGCATGATCTTCATACCCATCTGACGGCAGCTCATGATATATTCCGATACCTTCGTAACATTATCCTTGACCGAGGTCATCAGCGCCGCCATGAATTCGACCGGATGGTAATATTTCAGATATGCCGTCTGGTAGGAGACAACCGCATACGCCGCCGCGTGCGACTTGTTGAAGGCGTATTTCGCAAAATCGATCATCTCATCGTAAATATGGTTCGCCGTCTTCTCGTCGATCCCATTCGCAATACAGCCCTTTACGCCCTCTTGTGCATTGCCATAGACGAAATTCTGGCGTTCTTTCTCCATGACTGCCGCTTTTTTCTTTGCCATCGCACGGCGCACCAGGTCGCTTCGTCCCCAGGTATAGCCAGCCAGATCGCGCACGATCTGCATAACCTGCTCCTGATAGACGATACAGCCATAGGTCGGCGCCAGAATCGGTTCTAACTGCGGGCACTCATAGACAATCGAAGCCTTGTCATTTTTGCCTTTCAGATAACGTGGAATGAAATCCATCGGACCCGGACGATACAGGGAAATACCGGCGATCAGATCCTCCAGGTTTTCCGGCTTTAACTCTTTCATGAATCCTTTCATGCCGGAACTCTCCAGCTGGAACACACCGTCATTTTTGCCGGTTCCAATCGAATCCAGCACCTTTTTATCGTTGTAATCGATCTTATCTATATCAAGCGGTTTTCCGGTCGTTTTCTCCACCAGGCGAACCGCATTCTGGATAACCGTCAGGGTTCTAAGACCCAGGAAATCCATTTTCAGAAGTCCCAGCTCTTCCAGCGTCGTCATCGTAAACTGGGTCGTGATCGAACCGTCAGATGCCCTAGACAACGGCACATACTCATCGACCGCCGCACGGCTGATGACAACCCCCGCCGCATGCATGGAGGTATGTCTCGGCAGCCCCTCCAGACGTTTACTCATGTCGATCAGATATTTGACCGAATCATCCGACTCATACGCCTCACGCAGATCCGGACTGGCTTTGAGCGCCTTGTCTAGCGTCATGCCGAGATCACCCGGAATCATTTTTGCGATCGCATCACACTGTGCATACGGCATATCGAGCGCGCGCCCCACGTCGCGGACGACACCCTTTGCCGCCAGCGTACCGAAGGTAACAATCTGCACGACGCGGTCTTTTCCGTATTTCCGCACGACATAGTCGATAACCTCCTGACGCCGTTCGAAACAGAAATCGACGTCGATATCGGGCATGGAAACTCGTTCCGGGTTCAAGAAACGCTCGAAAATCAGCTGATAGCGGATCGGGTCGATGTCCGTGATCTCCAGACTGTACGCGACGATACTGCCCGCCGCCGAACCACGTCCCGGACCGACCATGATGCCGTTTGATTTTGCAAAATGGATAAAATCCCACACAATCAGGAAATAATCGACGTATCCCATCGAATGGATAACGTCCAGCTCATACCTCAGGCGCTCCCGCAGCGTCCCATCGTCGTTCGGGTAGCGCTTGTGAAAGCCCTCCCCGCAGAGCTTCTGCAGATATTCCCAGGACGTATATCCGTCCGGGACATCATACTGCGGCAGCTTCGTCACGCCAAACTCGATCTCGACATTGCACCTCTCGGCGATCTTGTGCGTGTTGTCAAGTGCTTCCTGTGCATACGGAAACAGCGCACGCATCTCCTCCTCGGATTTGACATAGAACTGCCCGCCCTCATAGCGCATCCGGTTCTCGTCCGTGACTTTTTTGCCCGTCTGGATACAGAGCAAAATATCGTGCGATTCCACATCTTCTTTATAAATATAGTGGCAGTCGTTCGTCGCCACCAGCGGAATCTGCAGTTCCTGGCTCATCCGCATCAAGCCCTGGTTGACCGTCCGCTGCGCCGGGATGCCGTGATCCTGCAATTCCAGAAAGAAATTGTCCGGTCCAAAGATATCGCGGTATTTCTGCGCCGACTTGCACGCTTCCTCATACATGCCTCTCGACAAATACCTCGGGATCTCGCCCGCCAGACACGCGCTGAGTGCAATAATGCCTTCATGGTAGGTTCTCAGCACCTCGTCATCCACACGCGGTTTATAATAAAAGCCCTCGACAAAGCCCTTGGAGACGATCTTCATCAGATTCTGATAGCCGGTATTATTTTCCGCCAGCAGAATCATATGATAATAGCGATCCTCGCCGCTTCCCGCCTCCCGGTCAAAACGCGATCCGGGCGCCACATAGATCTCACAGCCGATGATCGGCTTGATCCCATTTTCCCTGGCTGCCCGGTAAAAATCGATCACGCCGTACATGACGCCGTGGTCAGTAATCGCCAGACTGTCCATCCCCAGCTCCTTCGCCCGGGCGGTCAGTTCTTTTATTTTACTCGATGCGTCAAGCAGACTGTACTCTGTATGCACATGCAGATGTGTAAATGCCACCTTTTTCCTCCCATTCAGATCTTTTAAGGGACTGCCGTTTCCCGCGAAACGACACCCCCTCATCTATCAAAGCTCTTGTTTTATGTAACTGTTACGTCCCTGTCTCTTTCCGAAAAACGGTCAGAAATCTGGATTTCTACTGATTGCTCAGATATTTCTCAATTCCCTCGATCGCACTCTCCTCGTCGCTGCCATCAGCCGTTACCTTTACGTGCGCGCCCTCTGCCAGTCCCAGCGTCATCATGCCCATGATGCTCTTTGCATTGACGCGTTTTTCTTCACTTTCCACATAGATGCTGCTCTCATACTGGCTTGCCACCTGCACCAGCATCGCCGCAGGACGTGCCTCCAGACCTGAACTCAAACCAATTCTGATTTCCTTACTTGTCATAATATCCTCCTCATCGAGCCCCGCTCGAAAAAAACGGCAAAATCCGCTGCCACTACTGTATCGCACGGAATTTTCCATCCGGGAAATTCCTGCCTGTGAACAATAACCTAACTTTACTCGCCCCGCTCTTCGCGGAGACTTTCAGCTACTGCACTTATCTTTCTGAGCCTGTGATTGACTCCCGATTTTCCAACTGGATGGCTCAGATTCTCCCCCAATTCCTTCAAGGTTGCATCCGGCATCTCCAGACGGACCTGTGCTACCTCTGAAAGAAGCTCCGGCAAGTAATCCAGCCCGACCGTATCACGGATGTATGTGATATCCGCAAGCTGCTTGACTGCCGCCGAAACAGTCTTATTGATATTGGCAGTCTCGCAGTTGACCTGACGGTTGACGCTGTTTCGCATTTCTTTCAGGATCCGGATATTTTCCAGCTCCATCAATGCCACATGCGCTTCCATCAGCCCCAGAAGTTCCACAATCTGACTGCCTTCTTTTATATATACCACATAATACTTCTTTCTGACAACTATTTTCGCATCGATGTCGAATGTCAGAATCACATTCTGAAGCTGCACCGCCTTTTCAAGCGACGCGCATACGATCTCAAAATGATAAAATTTCTCCGGATCGCTTAAGGATCCGGCTGCCAGAAAAGCGCCCCGGATAAATGCCTTCTTGCAGCACGCATTCTGAATCACCAGATTCCGCACCACCGAAAGGTTTTCCCCGACATTTCCCTGCGCATCCACCATCTTGACCGCCTCCAGCACCCGGAGTGCATTTTCGTGATCGCGCACCAGAAGCGTATAAGAACGGCTCTTTTTTAAAAATGCATTGCGCCGGATCGAAATGTCCGCCTTAATATTAAATGTATTTTTCAATAATGTAAAGTATTTTCGTGCAACCGCTACGTTTTCCGTGTGGATCCGTATGCTGAAATGATCCTCTTCATCGATATGAATCTTGCCGCAAAGGCTCAAAATCGCCGCCAGCTCTGCAATCTGGCAGTGCCTCGCCTTGCTCAGCTGATGCGACAGCTCTTCCTTTACCCGGGCTGAAAATGACAAAGTCCTCTACCTCCGTTTACCCTTTTGTCCGGTTATCCATCTCTATGTCCCGATGTTCCAGTTTAATCCCTATTTCCGAGTGCTCCTTGAGGCGCTCATAGAGCCGGTTCGCCACCGTAACTGAACGGTGCTTTCCACCGGTACATCCGACGGCTATGACAAGCTGATTCTTTCCTTCTTTTACATAGTACGGAAACAGGAAGTCAATCATGTCATAGAGTTTATCCAAAAATACGTCTGCCGTCCCGCCGCGGCGCACAAAGTCCTGCACCGCCTTCTCATTGCCGGTATGGCTTCTTAAATTCTCATCATAATAAGGATTCGGCAGAAAACGGACGTCAAACACGAGATCCGCGTCCGACGGAATCCCATATTTAAAGCCAAAGCTTAAGATCGTCACAAAGAGGCTGGAAAAGCGCTCGCGCCCCATGAAAATCCGTTCCAGCTCCGCCTTGAGCTCCCGCGTCAGAAGCGTGCTGGTGTCCAGAATATAGTCCGCCCGCTTTTTCAGGAAATCGAGTTTCAGGCGCTCTTTCGCAATACCGCGGTCCAGCCGCTCTTTTCCTGCCAGCGGATGCGAACGGCGCGTTTCCTTATATCGCTTGATCAGCACCTCATCGCTGGCATCCAGAAACAGGATCTCATACGGGAACTGGATGTTATTCCAATCATTCAGCGTTCCCTCCAGCTGTGCCAGCTCGTCGCCGCTGCGTACATCGATTCCCAACGCTGCACAGCTTACCTCCCCGCTGCTGCTCTGCACCAGCTCCGCAAATTTTCCCACCAGCGGGATCGGGAGATTGTCAACACAGTAAAATCCCATGTCCTCCAGCATTTTCAGTGCCGCCGTCTTTCCGGCTCCCGACATACCGGTTACGATCACAAGCCGCATATTGTTCCTCCCTTTTCCATACTCTATATATCTTAATATCTTAAAAGCCCAGCATCTTTACTTCCGTCTCCAGCTTCACCCCAAACTGCTCATACACGCGCTTCTGCACCGTCCCACACAGCCCTGCGATGTCCGAAGCCGTCGCATGGTCGCGGTTGATAACGAAACCACAGTGTTTCTCCGACACCTGTGCGCCGCCCTCCTGATAGCCGCGAAGTCCGGCATCTTCGATCAATTTTCCGGCAAAATAGCCCTCAGGGCGCTTAAAGGTGCTTCCGGCACTCGGATATTCCAGCGGCTGTTTTTCCCGCCGTTTGGCTGCCAGTTCATCCATCCGCACCCGGATCGCTTCCGGATCACCTTTCTCCAGACGGATCCGCGCCGATAAAACGATATATCCGCGCTCCGGGATGCAACTGTGGCGGTAACCCAGATCCAGTTCTTCCGTTTTAAGCTCTTTTACCTCGCCGTCCGGCGTCATCACGCGCACAGATTCCAGCACATCCTTTAATTCCCCGCCGTAAGCGCCCGCATTCATGACCGCCGCGCCGCCCACGGTTCCAGGAATCCCGGCTGCAAACTCAAATCCGGTCATTCCATCTTTCTGCGCCTCCCTGGCGGCACGTGAAAGCAGCACACCGGCGCCCAGCTCATAGACGCCCGGTTCGCCCTCCGGACAGACCACCTCGGTAAACTGGCTTCCCAGAAGGATCATCACGCCCGGATAGCCCGCATCACTGACAAGCAGATTGCTTCCATTTCCTAATATGTAATACGCTTTCTCTGCCTCCCGGCACGCCGCCAGCACTGCCGCCAGCTCTTTTTCGCCCTCCGGGGTCACAAAATAGCGGGCTGGTCCACCAGCCCGAAAGGTCGTATGTGCGCTCATCGGCTCCTGCTCCCGCACGGAAGCAGCGCCGATGACATCACAAAGTTTCTGATAAAAATTAGACATATCTATTTTCCTTTATTCATTTCATAACGGCTCCATCCCTTGCAGGTCAGGATTTCCGCACTAAATCACACGAATCAGACTGCGTGAAGCGTTCCCTTAATCTCTTCTTGCCAGGTTCGCCTGTACCCGCTTGTACAGTTCTTTCGCCGCATTATATCCCATCTTCTTGGTACGATAGTTGACTGCCGCCGACTCTACGATGATTGCCAGGTTACGTCCCGGACGGATCGGGATTGAATGGCATACAATCTTGTTGCCAAGGAACTCGGTATACTGATCTTCCATGCCAAGGCGGTCATACTCCTTGTCCTTATCCCACTCTTCCAGCTTGATTACCATGTCAATCGACTGTGTATCCTTTACGCTCTCTACACCGAACAGCGTCTTGACATCGATAATGCCGATACCGCGAAGCTCGATGAAATGACGGGTAATATCCGGTGCCGAACCGATCAGGGTTTCATCGCTGACGCGACGGATCTCGACCACATCATCGCTGACGAGACGGTGACCGCGCTTAATCAGTTCCAGCGCTGCCTCACTCTTGCCGATACCGCTCTCGCCCATAATCAGGACACCCTCGCCAAATACATCGACCAGTACGCCGTGAATGCTGATCATCGGCGCCATCTTGACGTTCAGCCAGCGGATGATCTCCGCCATCAGATCCGAAGTCGTCTTCTCCGATACCATGCACGGAACCCCATAATGGTTACACAGCTCCAGTACTTCCTCCTCCGGTGCCATGCCGCGGCTATATACCAGACATGGTATACCCGAAGACAGCAGTTTGTCAAACATTTCCCGGCGACGCTGCGGAGTCAGGGTCGAGATGTACGCATTTTCCACATAACCGATGATCTGCACACGGTCCTTGTCAAAATGGTCGAAAAATCCAGTCAACTGCAATGCCGGACGGTTCACATCCGCATGCACCAGCATAACATTGTCCGTCTCCAGCTCCGGCGTCATATTGCGAAGCCCCATCTTATCGATCAGTTCTGTTATCGTCACTCCACCCATACTTTTGTCTCCTTTTATTTTTACTATTGTCTACATCCTATCACATCTTCCCCTGCTTGTCATCACGGAAAAATATATAGACTGCCTCGGCGGCTGCCCGGTTCATCTGTGGCGCAGCTTCCAGCTCCTCCACGCTCGCCTCCCGGACTGCTTCGATTGTCTTGAACGTCCGCATCAGAGACTTACGGCGCGCTGGTCCGATGCCCTTGATATCATCCAGCACGGAGCGTACCTGCTCCTTGCCCCGGAGACTCCGGTGGTACTCGATCGCAAACCGGTGCGCCTCGTCCTGAATCCGGGTGATCAGCTGAAAACCTTCCGAATGGTGATCGATTGGAATTTCCACATTCTGATAATACAATCCCCTCGTCCGGTGGTTATCATCCTTTACCATGCCACAGACCGGGATTTCCAGCTGAAGCTCTCTTAATACCTCCAGCGCGATATTAACCTGTCCGCGTCCGCCATCCATCATCAGCAGATCTGGAAAACGCGTAAAACTTCCCATCGCCAGATCACCGCCCTCGGCTTGCAGTTTCTTCGTCTCCTCCAGACCATGGGAAAACCGCCGCAGCAGCACCTCGCGCATCGAAGCGTAGTCGTTCGGTCCCTGAACCGTCCGGATACGAAATTTGCGGTAATCATTGCGTTTCGGACGTCCATTTTCGTAGACAATCATCGAACCGACCGACTCAAAACCGCTGATATTGGAAATATCGTAGGCTTCTACCCGCTTGATTCCCGAAAGCCCGATCCACGATCCAATCTGATTCATCGCCCCGATCGTCCGGAGCTCCTCGCGCTTGATCTTCTCCTTATCCTGGGAGAGCACCATCTTCGCATTCTTCTCCGCCAGCTCGACCAGCCGCTCTTTCTCGCCCATCTTTGGCACAACAAAGCGCACCTTCTGTCCCCGGCGCGCCGTCAGGAAGCTGGCGATAACCTCCGCGTCCTCTAACTCCTCCTGCACCCAGATCTCATGCGGCACAAACGGCGTTCCCGCGTAAAACTGTTTGACGAAGCTGTTTAAGATTTCTGCCTTGCTCTCCGAGCCGGTCAGATTCATATGGAAATGTTCCCGCCCAATAAGCTTGCCATCGCGCACGAAGAACACCTGCACAACCGCATCGCGCTCATCCTTCGCCATCGCGATAATATCCCGATCTTCCATGCTCTGGCTCGTAATCTTCTGCTTCTGCGCCACCTTTCTGACACTGTCAAGCAGATCCCGGTACTCAATCGCCTTCTCAAACTCCATCGTCTCGGACGCCGTCCTCATCTTTTCTTCCAGATATTTCATGACTGGCTCATACTGTCCATTTAAAAACCCAACCGCCTGCTTCACCGATTTCTGATAATCTGCCTGTGAAATATACCCCTGACATGGCGCGTCGCACTGGTGAATATGGTAATAGAGGCACGGACGGTCCTTTCCCATATCCTGCGGCAGCTTCCGGCTGCACGCCCGGATCCGGTATATCTTCCGAATCAGCTCGATTGTGTCTTTGACTGCTCCCGCGCTCGTAAAAGGACCAAAATACTTATTTTTATCCTTTTTCATCTGGCGTGAAAACAAGATCCGCGGGTACTCCTCCGAAGCCGTCACCTTGATGTACGGGTACGTCTTGTCATCCTTGAGCATCGTATTGTAGCGTGGGCGGTGCTCTTTGATCAGGTTGCACTCCAGCACCAGCGCCTCCAGCTCCGAATCCGTCACGATATACTCAAATCTGGCGATCCTTGTGACCATCTGCTCGATTTTGGCACCTTTATTGCGGCTGGTCTGAAAATACTGCCGCACCCTGTTCTTCAGGCTGATCGCCTTGCCCACATAAATAATGGCATCTCTGTCATCATGCATAATATAAACTCCCGGCTTAGCCGGGAGCTTTTTTAATTCTTCCTGAATATCAAACATCTGCTTTTACATCCTCACTTACTCGGTTGCGGTGTCTGCTGTGTTCTCTTTTGAAAGATTTACTTTTGTGCTGTTTTCTTCGGTCTGTATTTCGCTGTTTTTCTGTGCTTCTTCTGCCTGTACTTTACGCAGGATCTCCATAAATTCCTTTCCGGTGATCGTCTCTTTCTCGATCAGAAAAGCGGCGATGTGATCCAGAATGCTGCGGTTTGCCGTAAGCATGTCTTTTGCTTCCTTATATGCCTTTTTGAGCATGGCAGTGATCTCTTTATCGACCTCGGCCTGTGTCACCTCACTGCAGTCCAGAACCGTCTGATTATCGAGGTACTGGTTTGCCGCACGCTCCAGACCGGTCAGTCCGAATTTCTCAGACATACCGTAGCGTGTGATCATTGAGCGGGCAATGGAAGTTGCTTTCTCGATATCATTGGATGCTCCGGTTGTCACCGAACCAAATACGATCTCCTCTGCTGCACGGCCTCCGGTAAATTCTACCAGTCTCGCCCACAGTTCTTCTTTTGTATAGAGGCATTTCTCCTCTTCCGGAATGTTCATGACATATCCGAGTGCTCCGGATGTACGCGGCACGATCGTGATCTTCTGTACTGGCTCTGCATCTTTTTGCAGTGCACTGACCAGTGCGTGTCCGACTTCATGATAGGAAACGATCTCCCGCTCTTTTTTGCTCAGGATCTTGTTTTTCTTTTCTTTTCCCATCTCAACCAGCTCGACTGCTTCCGATAAATCTGCCTGAGATACGGCACTTCTTCCTGCTTTCACAGCAAGAATGGCTGCTTCATTGACCATATTTGCTAGGTCTGATCCGACAGCTCCGGCTGTTGCCAGGGCAATTTCTTTGAAATTGACCGTCTCATCAAGATTAACGTTCTTTGCGTGTACACGCAGAATATCTTCTCTTCCTTTGAGATCCGGGCGGTCTACGATCACTCGGCGGTCAAAA
>ENA-ORTB01001885-ORTB01001885.1-human-gut-metagenome-genome-assembly--contig:-NODE-1885-length-21421-cov-2.876673_pt1 | contig 21421 bp, 10 predicted proteins | sample MGYA00241905_ERZ509174 | MGnify/ENA primary metagenome ERZ509174 (study PRJEB26280, sample SAMEA2338851) | human gut metagenome | biome: human gut; feature: human-associated habitat; material: faeces... | reverse complement strand
TAGTGAAGACACAGGGAATGCGGACCATGCGGGAAGAGCTGGCAGATCTGGTGTGTGACGGTGTGATCCCGATGGAGGAGTTCCTGCGGACGGTGGAAGTTCGGTAAATACAATATGGAGAAGAAAACGGGATGCGCGCGGCGTGTCCCGTTTTTTCTTAAAAGGAACTTCCGGTGAAATCCAAAGGCACTCCGTGCCAATGGTGCACACTCTTTTTTACATTATCAAATGCCTGTAAACACTGACTTTGCAGGGATTTTTATGAAAACGGATTGGCAAAAATGACGAAAATAGAAAAATATTTTCGTGAAACTGACCAAATAACAGGGGCATGGTTTTACGGATCCGATATGGATTCCGGAAAGGTCCTGTGATATAGTTATGGACAAACAGAGGAATGAACCGTCCGGGACATTCCAGTCAAATCATGACAGATCTTTTTAAAGTCTTAAAAATCTCCGGAAGCAGATGGTGTCTGCTTCATCGAAAAGCCGCCGGCGGCTTTAGCCGGAATATCCAGGAGGAAAAATGAATCGAAGGAAAATGGTAAAGTGGCTTGCTGCTGCAGGTTCTTTTGGCGCACTCGCAGGTTGCAGCGGGGAACTTGTCCCCTATGCGGCGGAGAGACCGATAGAGATCTCGGCAGCGGAGCAGGTGATCCTGCAGGACCGGGAAGCAGGCAGAAGATTCTTTATGGAATCCGTGTCTGCTGCAGACCGGGAAGGAAGACAGGAGATCACGGTAACAGGAAGAGAAAGTGCATTTGATACGCTGGTGATCGCGCAGATGTTTCCGGATGTGATCAATATTTCAAAGACAGATCTTGGAACGAGAAGTGTGAACGGTGAGCTGTTTTCGGACTGCCGGATCGGTTTTGAGTGGCGGGGGCGGGCGCCGGATCCCGGAGAAGAGAAAGTGCCCGGAACAGGAGATCAGTTCGGGGATGAAAAAGACCGGGCGTTCTGGAAGATCGGCGATGTGATCCTGCGGAATGTCGCGGGAAAAGTCTGCAGATTCCGCTGCATTGATGATGATTATCAGGATGGAAGCGGAAACTACGGAAAACGCGCGCTGTTTCTGGCGGAGTGTGTGATCCGGTCTGACGTGGAGAGCACATATGAGGAACGGGTCCTGCTTTCGTTCGGGGAGAATAATAATTATAAGAAATCCCGGGTAAGAAAGTGGCTGGGAGAACAGGAGGAGAATACGGTTCCGGATGCGGACTTTGTATACACGGGAACAGTAACCGCATTTACAGGAAGGACGGAAACCGGAGATTTTGCGCAGACCCGGATGGATGGGCTTCGGAGCTGCCGGCTTTCGTATCAGGAATGCCGGGACCGCTTCTTTCTGCTGTCTCTTGAGGAGGCGTACCGGTACCGGGAGGAGATCTGGAACCCGGAAGGAAAGGGAAGTTCTTACAGCAGGGGATTCTGGCTCCGCACACCGGCTTATGAGACAGACGAGTATGGAAATTTTGTATACGGAAACAGGGAATATGTTGTAGATCTGGAAAACGGATGCCTCAGACAGGCGGATGTGTCGGATAGCGGGATCGGAATCTGTCCGGCGTTCTGTCTGCCGCAGGCATAGAGGGGAGAAAATATGAAAAAGAGCAGAAAAAACAGAGGAAGAAAGAGCCGGATGATGTTAGCGGGATTAGGAGTCTGCATGGCGCTCGGAACACCGGTAAAGGGAATGGCAGTTTTAAGAAGCGTGGAGACGGCGGAGGGGAAAATCGCGACTGCGTCGGATGCGTCCGGGAAGATCGCTGTATTCGCGGCGGACGATGAGATCTGGGGTGCGGATGTAGGTGATATGAGCTTCCTGAGTGGAAGATCCGGAGACGGAAGCAAAGAAAAACCTTACCAGCTCACGACAAAAGAGCATCTGATCGGACTTGCGGTTCTCGCGTCCATGGGAATGGAAATTGGAAGAGGGGAGGGAACGTACCCGGGTAATTATAGAGGTGCCTGGTTTGAACTGGGGAAAAATATCGATCTCGGCGGCATGAACTGGATCCCGATCGGTTTTTACCGAACCGGTGCGGATATGCGGGCGGGAAAAGTGAGTCCGTTTGAAGGTCATTTTGACGGAAATGGGAAGACTGTCTCGAATTTTCGCATGTACCAGCCGTCCTGGGACTTTGGAGGACTGTTCGGAATGGTGGAGAATGCGGAGATCACGGATCTTAAAGTAAAGCCGGGACATGTGATCACAGTGAAGGAAAATGGAGGAATTCTTGCGGGCCGGGCAAAGCATTCGGTGATCCGGAATGTGACGGTAAATGGGACACTGAGGACTACCGGCACCGTTGGCGGAGTGACCGCGGATGTTCTGGAAGATTCTGTGGTGGAAAACTGTGTTTCCGACCATGTGGCGATCGACGCGGGAAGCGGAAAGGAGATCTTCATTGGCGGAATTGCCGGGCGGGCCTCCGAGTCACTGATCGCGGATTGTGAAGTGAATACCGGGGACAGCCTGAGCGCCAGGATCCAGGGCGGTGGTTATGTTGGCGGAATTGCGGGCTTTCAGAATTCTGCAGATATCTTTAATTCGCATGTGATGGGGACCATCGGCGGAAGCGGTGCCCAGTCTATCGGCGGAATTACCGGAAAATATGCCTCCGGAAAGATCAAAGTGGCGAGATTTGAGGGAACGATCGCGTCCTCCGGGCTCGGAAGCGCGGCGCGGGAGGGAACCTTCATCGGAACGCACGATACTGGGTTCCATTTCCGCTATGGTGCGGAGGCTGGCGCGGACGCAGCGTATCTGTTCGCAGACACGGAGGAAAAGATCGCGGCCGGAGTCTGTGGTTCCGGAGTTTCGGATGATAACCGGTTTTCATATGATGCCCATATCGGCTTCTGGAACAAGGGCGATAATTTCTACACATTAGTCCAGGGACAGAATGTAAAGAAAGAGGATGAGCTCTATTTCTACGAGGAACTCGAAAACGGAGTCCTCCATGTCGTGGATACGGAGGATGCGGCGAGACAGGGCCTGTATACTCCGGACCATTTCGCACCAAATTCCGTGGGACGGCCAGTGCGGGGATATCTGCTTTCGGTTCTCCAGGTGGATACGGCGGCAAATTCAGAGAATTTCTACGATGTCGCAGTTCTCACAGCAAAAGGTCCGTCCGCGTACAGTAAAGAATTTCATAAAGCTTACCGGGGTGCAGTGGTGGCCGGGGACACGGTGACAGTCCTCACAGCGCCCAGGAATACGGAGACGGAAAAATTCCAGATGGACGGTGTGCCGACTTATACGGACTCTCTGGGGCGAAGAAGGAAGACGAGCTATCAGACAGGCGGTTCCTACCAGTTTGTGATGCCGGAGCATGACACGGAAGTATCTGCTGTCTATAAGAAGGTGGCTGCAGGCGTGCGGGTGGAGCCTCAGGAATTTGCTTTCAGGGTCACAGAGGAGCGCACCGGCGACCGGATGAACCCGTCGATCACAACGGAAGTGCGGGACAGCGCGGGAAAACTTTTGGCGAGATATCTGAACGGAAAACCGGAAGCAGGGACAAAGGTCCAGGATGTGAAGATCCAGGCGGTAGTCGATAAGAATAATGATGTCGCTGATGAGGCGGTGAGATGGAGCGTGGACGATGATGAACTGATCCTTTTAAAGAAAAATGATGATGAGGATGAGTCCGGATATACGAAAAAGAGCGCTTCGATCGAGCTGAATCTGAATGCCGGATTTTTTAAGGACATCGTCGGGAAGGCTGAGGCAGAGCAGGCAAAGAAACAGTACCGGTATCCGATCGAGGATACGATTTACGGAAACGGAATTCAGGGTGGACTTGCTGTCCTGACGGCAAAAACGAGACCTGTATCCAGTTTCGAGGAGAAGTCTGTGACGGCAAACTGCAGGATCCCGGTAACCTTCCAGATCAAAGACCGGACGAAGGTCGCGGCGGAAGGAGCATCTCTCAATAAGACGGCTTTAAATTTTACAGTCACCAGAAAACTGACCGGTGACCGGAAAAATCCGCAGGAGACACTCACAGTATCAGCACCGCAGATCCTTTCGGGGACCTTTGCACCGGATTATTTTGACAAAAAAGATATCAATTGGACAGTCGGTGATCATGCGATCATCCAGATGGATGCCGGTTTTGTGGAAGAAGGGATCGCGGACGGCGATTACCGGAACGCGAAGGTGAGCGCCAAAAAGGATACAAGATGGATCCTGGATCTCATGGAAGCAGATGACGCGGCTCATGCGGAACATATTTATGAAAAACGCACCGGATATGGGACCCGAAGCACGGATGTGATCATGGCAGCAAAGGATGCGCTTGGAAATATCCAGTCGGCAGCCTGCAGTGTGAAAGTGGACTTTGTGACGGATGACCAGACGGTGGTGATGCCTGAGGAGATCAGGGCGGATCAGGATACGCTGACCTTTGCGCTGACACTTACGAAAAGCGGATCAAGATACAACCCGGTACTTAGCTGGGAGGGCTCGGATGCTCAGAAGATCACGGCAGAACTTGTTCCCGAAGCGGCGCTCAAAGGGAATGGAGACGGAAATTTTGTACTTGAATGGAGATCTCGATCCGGAGCTGTGAAAGCGGAAAACGGAGTGATATCGGCAGATACAGGCGCATCCTGGATCACGGAGGCGATGAAGAAATACCCGTATACGGCGGAAACCACGGATGAGATCACGGTGAAGGCAGGAACTATTGAAAAAAAGATCCCGGTAAAATTGACGTTTAAACTTGTAGACCGGACATGGTCCGGAAGTTCCGGAGGACATTCTTCTGGCAGTGGAAGTACGGGAAGTGTATTGAAAAAGCTGCAGAATACAGGAGAACAGCCGAAAGGAAGTATTGCCGGTGAATGGAGAAAAGAAGCAGACGGAAGCTGGCGGTTTGTTTCCGGCGGAAAAACTTATGCCGGTGAATGGGCCTGGATCTACAATCCATACGCAAAAGAAGGTCAGGAAAAAACTTCCTGGTTTCATTTCGCAAGTGACGGCAGGATGCAGACCGGCTGGTTTCTCGACGAAAAGGATGGCAGCTGGTATTATCTCCAGAAGACAAATGACGGAAGCCAGGGGAAAATGCAGACTGGCTGGATAAAAGAAGGAGAAGCGTGGTATTACCTGGGACCGACCGGGCGGATGACGAAAGGCTGGACCTGGATCAATGGAAAATGCTACTATATGGACCAGAAAAACGGACATATGCTGGCGGGCTGTATGACACCGGACGGATATACCGTGGATGATACAGGTGCATGGTGTGTTCACGGGGTTGTGCAGACATTTGGAAAGAAATAATGGCGGGGGATCAGTATGGAAGAGAAAAAAAGAAGGCGATGGTTGGCTGGATTTCTGGCAGTCATTATGACGATCACGGGAGTGGGGATTCCACTCCCGTTCCCGTCCGAGGCATCGGATATATGGCCGCAGAAATCGACGGCACCGTTCTACTGCCTCGATGGAGGAAAAGGATGGAAAAAAGTCGACCGGTATGACATGTATAAATTTGATACGATGCCGTCTCCCCTTACGGAGACGCAGGCGAAACGGCTATTCTGGGCGTATCCGGATAACTGGTCAGCGTTAAAGGACGCGGCAAAAAAATTTGATCCGGGCCTCTATGCGGAAATTGCCTCCACAACATCGAGTGCCAATATCGTAAAATATGTGAAAGACGATGCCGGAACAAAATTTGCCTGGGTGGCTGACAATCCGGAAATCGAAGATCGCGCGATCGCTGCAATGGAGCAGGCGTCATCGGTCGGACTGGCGGCGGGGAAAGAAGCACCGGACGCGATCCGGGGAGCGACTTCAGAAGATACGGCAGTGCCATTCCAGGTACTGCCTTTTTCCGACGGACCGGGGGCACTGGATACAGAATTTGTGCTCGGAAAGGAGTTTATCCGCGATATTGCGAAGATCGAACCTCAGAGTGTCTGGGACAATGGATCGACCGGGGGAAATGTGGGCTGGCTGGATGCCTCCCAGGATAAAAATATTGCAAAATCTGTGATGGGTACAAATCTGTATGAGGTGACCTGGAGCGGAGACGCGATCCGCATCCATAATAACGGCTCGGCGACTGCAAATGAAAATGCGGTTGGCAGCAGTATGACGGATGAAGAAAAATATAATAAGACTACGGTTCGTTATAAGATCACGATGCGAGGTAATTCCGGCTGGTACACGGAAGGCAGCTGGAATCCGGAATATCTCCGGGAATGGATGGATTTTAAGGTCTGTATCAATGCACCGGAACACCAGAGACTCTACAAAGCGGATATGAGGATCATTCCGTCGGATATGGTATTTTATCTTGTGATCAGCCAGGACGGAGGAGAAAAAGACGAAAGGCAGGAATACGGAGCAGAGACGCCGACACTGGAATTTCAGATCTATCGCCATAAAGAGACTTTTTCGGCGGATTATAATGTCAGACTCGTAAAACATGATGATGAGACGGGAATGCCGTTAAAGGGAAGCCAGTTCTATCTGTATGAAAGATTTGAGGATCAGGATAAGATCTCAAAGGCGGATGGAGAGGGAAAACTTGCGGAAAAAAATTTAAGTTTTCGTCCATGGAGAGACTTCCAGGTGTTTTCTGAAGGAACCACGAATGAAAAGGGTGAAATTACTTATCGCGATACCAGAAAGTATGCCTATGAAAAGACATATTGCGACGGACATGCCGCTCCATCCTGGGCAAATATGCCTGAAGAACAGGGAAAAGGTGATGGGAAAAGCGATGCCTATGAGGAGGCGGCAGAACAGACGCGGGACAATAACCGGGCGGCGGCAAAACAGTGGCTGGAGTTAGCAGAGGCCTGCGAGGCAGAGGCGGACGGCGGATGCCACTTCCACTGGCTTGCAGATGAGAGTGTCTATGACGAAGTGAAGGAGGTATTGGAGAGCGGAGAAGCAGACGGAAGAAGCCGGGAAGGCGCCGGGATGATGCGAAAGAACCGTGCCGCGTCTCAGGATGCATTTGAAGGATCCGGCTGTAAAGCAGATTGTGAAGAGACTTACCGGAAATTTATCGGACTGCGTTTTACTTATACCTGGAAAGAAATCCAGGCGAGAAGTGGGTATATACTCCATGATCTGCATCAGGATGATATTCCGGTGGAGATGATCATGACGGATTCTTCCGAGGCAGGAGCGAATGCGGAGAAGGTGTCCGGAAGCAGCCGCGAGATCGCGGAAAACATCTGGTATTCGGGAAATGGAAGTATGGGTGAGAACAGTGTTTCAGAAAGAAAAATACCGATGGTGAAAAGCACGATGGGAAATGTTCTGAGGAGAACTGCTTCCGACTCAGAAGCTGCGGCTGTCAGGGCGACGGAGTCCAATGCAGAAAAGAAAAGTATTTTCCGGATGCTTTATGACTTGTTCCGGGGAAAAGATCAGGATGAGGAAGAGGAAAATGGAGGATCAGACGGTTGGGGTGAGTTTGAAGGTGTTGGAGATTTTGCGGATATTCTGGCAGATGCAGAGGAAGATGGGATCCGGCATCTGAATACCGGGGATCCCGGAAAATATTCGCATTGTAACGGAGCGGAAAACTGTGGGGATGCATGGCATGTCTATAACCACCGGACGGAAGGACGGATCCATATTACAAAAAAAGATCTGGACCTTTTCCGGGGAGAATCTGATAAGTATTCATCCTACGGGGATACAGAAGGGGACGGAACACTTCAGGGGGCTGTTTACGGTCTTTTCGCGGCGGAAAACATTATCCATCCGGACGCAGAAGTAGCGGGAAACGGGACCCTGACAAATACAGGGATCGTCTACAGGAAGAATGATCTTGTGGCTGCGGCATCGACAGATCAGGACGGAAATGCAGATTTCCTGTGTTATACCGTAAAACCGGGGATGGAATACGATTACGGGGAAGGGAAGATCAGCAAAAGAAATGATATTTCCTGGAACGGACCGGAAAATCTTTATCAGAAGAATACAGAAAAGAACGGAAACTGCTGGATCGGACGCCCGCTGATCCTTGGAAAATATTATATAAAGGAGCTCTCAAGAAGCGAGGGATATGAACTCTCTGTAAATGGAATGGAGCAGCAGATTACAAACCGGGGAAGCGGATATGATGTGCCGGATTCTGTGACAGATGCCAATGGAACTGCGGTGGTTACGATGCCGGAGCTTGCGGCTGCGATGGAAGGCGATGATGGAAGCGGAAAAGGATACGATGAACTTGCATTTACGGTGAGTTCCTCGGGAACTGCCGGGGAAAACGGAGATGGAGGATATGAGATCCTCGTCTGCGGCTTCCCGGAAGGGACAAAGTTTTATCGTGTCGATACAGGAGAAGAGCTGGTCACAGGACCTCATGTGACGGGAACAGAGACCGTGATCGTGAAAGATGCGGCAGGAAGAACGATATGGAAGCAGGCGGAAAGCGATTCCAGTGACCTTCTCTATCAGCCGGAACGTAACGCAGCGGGAAAGATCACCGGGCAGGAACCGGTGATCCGAATGGAACCGCAGATTTTAAAGGTGGAGCAGATCCCGGAGAAAATACCGATGCGCCTTGAAAATCTGTCTGTCGATGAGGACGATGAACGTTTTCAGGCAAAACTGGAGGAATGTGATCTTTCAGACGAAACAGCAGACGCGTTTCTCTTTTTGAAAGCGCAGACGGAGGAAATCCTCGGAAAGAACGGATATGATGTCCCGGTTACTGCAGGAGGGATCCGTTCTATGGAAACTGCACCGATTTACAACCGGGGAGTGAAAAAAGGTCAGAAAGATGTCTGGGGTATGACGACGGAACCAGGAGAAACAGCGAAAAAAACAGTATATGGGGCAGCAGTACAGGAAATCTCTGTCACATGCAAAAAGAATGACAGTATCCTGGATCTCATGCAGAATATTTTCACCTGGTATCAGGAACATCCCCAGTGGAATTTTGGTGGGATCGACATGATCAGAAGAGAAGGAGACCACTATCAGATCACTCTGTACGCCGGGGCATCCTCGATCGGGAATCGAAGATTTTTCACATCGAAAACGGAAAATGGAAGGAAAACGGTGGACTGCGTGTATGCCGTATACGAGGATCCGGTAAATCTTCGCTGGGTCTACCAGGAATATAAAAACAGTGGAAAGTATCGGTTTCAGGTGGACAGACAGTACATGCTCGGGAACGGCAGAGGCAGAAGATATTATCTTGACGCGACACTGACCCCGGTCATGATGCCGGGAACGGATGGAAAACTGACGGAGATCATGCATCAGGTCATGGTTTACCATAAAAAAGGGGAAGACGTGATCGATTACCTGTCTGGAGATCTGGCACATGGATACCGCGTTCCACTTACAAAGACGGAAGATAAGATCGAGATCACGACAGAAAAAGAAGTCGTGGAAAAAGACGTGGAACTTCCGGATGTGGTGAGAGAGGAAAAAAACGGTGTATACAGGATCCATATAAAGACCGCGGGGAAGGATTCTTTTGGAAAAGAATTCAATGATAAAAAGACGAGTCTTACTTTAAACTTTACTGCAAAACTTCCGGAAAAAAGCCATGTTCTGACGGAAAAAGAGATCCGGATGCTTGGAAATGCGAATGTCCGGGGATATCGGGCGGGAGACCGGATCGGCTATGCGGAATACCTTGTAAGGTTTTCGGGTGCAGCTCTTGCTGCGTCTGTTTCGAAGAACCGGGATCTTTCCGATACCTATATTATCGCAAAGCGGCTGATCTATCGCGGGCAGGATAAGATCAGCGAGGACGGGGATACGGGACTGACACCGGCAATTGTTCTTGAGCGGCCTGTGAAACAGAAAATACGCGTGGAAAAAAAGACGGACGACGGAGAAAATATCGGGAATTTCCGCTTTAAGATCTACCTGAAGTCCAATCTGGAACGAATTTTCTGTACAAAAGACGGAGAGATTTCCTGGGCAGATAAAAACGGAAATCCGGTGCAGATCGAAGAATACCGGGAACATTTTCCAGAGCTGGTGCAGAAGATCTATACGAGAAAGGAAATCCGACAGGTACTGGAGACGGTGGAGCGGGGGAAAGATTCTGACCAGGGTGAAGGAACGATTCACGAGTATAACTATGAAAAGTTCTTCGCGGCTATCCGAACGGCGGATACAGATCGCTGGAAGAGAAAGGGAAAACTGTGGAATACGTCATTTAAACCATTTGCGTCCAGCCTTATCAGCGGAAAGAAAAATGAGATCAATACTTCAGAATATGCGAAAGAAAACACAAAGCGCTCGGATGCGGTCCGGCAGTTCGCCATCGACTGGTATCTGAAAGAGGAGATGGAAAATCTGCAGTATAAGGAGAGCAAATATCCGGATGAGCAGTACGACCATGCCTTTTTTCTTGCGATCCAAAAGGCGGAGGAGTATCTGCAGCCATTTTTCCGATATGATCTTGGAAAGATCTACGCGATCGCATGGGACAGCGAGGAGGACGGTGGTTCTGACGGAGATCAGACAACTCTGACCGTTCAAAAGAAAAATGGGGAGACAAAGGAAGAGGCAGCTGCGGCAGTTTCTGAATATCTCCCATACGGAGAGTATGTGATCGCAGAGGAACAGCCATATGTACCTGAATTACTGGACTTTAAGAACAGGCATTATGAGATTGATGCGCCGAAGGAGATCTTCCTTCCGGAGGCAGCAGGACAGTCCGGGGATGATCAGAGAGAAAACTATATTTATAAGAGAGCGTATTCCCCATGGGATCTTGCGAAAAAGTACCTGATCCGCTTCAATGAGGAGTGGGACAAAAATCAGCAGCAGGAGCTGCGGGAGTATGTGATCAGTGCCCACAGCAATGACGGGGATTTTGAAGTTTATCCATATGGCCTCTCAGAAAAAGCAAAGACCGGCCATTATGAACCTTATGGAAACGGGAAGGTGGGGCGATATTATCACTATCGGTCAGACAGCGAATACGGAGCGAAAACGGATGGAAAGGAGACGATGACAGGGGTAAAAACAGCTCGTAACGGAGAATATGCGCCGATGCTGGTTCCATGGAGCATTGTTGATCCGAATGAGCAGAAAGATGACAAGAGCTGGACAGGATATGGAGAAAAATCATTTCTGGACCGGAAATATTATGCTGATGTGAGAATTGAAAAGCTTGATGCGGAAACAGGGGAACCGATCCTTTACGATGACGCAGTATTCGGGATCTACCGTGCAGAGAGAAATGAGGCAGAGAATGGTGATGGAGCTGTAACGTGTTACACGGCTGATACGATGATCCTGGGAAGCAGATATTTTCTGGAAGCGATGGGAGCGAAGGAGATCCGGCCGTTTGCGCGGAAAGCGCCTGGAGCCGGAGAACTCTTTTACGGAACGGTTCCTGCGGGAACGCCGGTTTGTCATGAGGAAGATCTTGTAAGCTTTACGGACAGAGATGGACTGCAGACGGGAACGCTCCTGGCGATCCCAACAATCCGGGATATTGCGGAAAAGGGGATTCTTCAGGCAGCAGGTTACGCGAAAACGCCAAATCCTCTTCCGGCAGGAGTCTATGTGCTGGCAGAGATAAAGGCGCCGTCTGGATATGTACGTTCAGGACCTGTGGCGGTGGAAATCTACAGTGACAGGATCCTGTATTCCGGTGGCTGGACGGAAGAGAAAACGGCAGCATCCGTTTATGGATATGAGCAGGATCCGAAGGGGATCCATCCGAAGAATGTCACGGATACAGCCAGAATCTACGCGGAAAATACCGCAACAATTCTGGAAGTTTCAAAAACAAAGACAATAGATACAACTCGTGGAATGAAGGTATCAGGCCGTGTGGAAGGTACGATCTCTGAACTTCGCGCACAGTATGGACTGGAGAATCTCGACCTTGCCTATGATCATGCAGGGATATACCAGGGATTTGGCTGGAAGAAAGGGACACTGGAGATACTGGAAGAGCGGAAACATGCCGGAGAGAGGGTGGAGCTCGTTTATGAGAACGGTGTCTTTCAGGGATACGGCTATGTGACAAAAAGGCTTGAAACGGCAGATGGGCTTGAGGCATAAAGGCTGCGGAAGCAGCCCGTGCCAGATTCTTATTTGAGAAGGAGAGAGTTCTTATGAAGAAGCTTCTCGCACTTGTTCTCGTGATTCCGAGGACTACGCATTTGAAGGTGTGGAGGTCACAAGGGACAGAAACGGAAATGTGACAGATATTGTCGTAAAGGAGGGATATGCAGGAGAAAAACAGGAATTCTCTCGTGAACCAGGATCGGAAAATGATACCCGGGGCGAAGGAATCTGGAAACTCAGGACCGTGAAGAGACCGGATACCCCGGTCCTGCTCTACGATCTCGGGAATCTTGATGTGATAACGAAAGGAAAAGATGGAACTCTTTACGGCTATGACCGGGAAGGGCGGCGGCAGAAGATCACCTTTGATACGAGATCGATCTACGCGCTGAAAAATGGAAAACCTGTATTTGAAGTATCTGGAGGCGATTTCTCAAAACTTGTATATGATCGGAAGTCGAAGGCGTTTACCTCGATGGATCCGGAGACTACGCTGTTTCATCTTGACTCATTCCTGTGCAGGGACGCGGAAACAGATCCCTATACGGGACTGGCATATGTGAGGAAGATGGAGATTGGAAGGTATGGGAGGGAACGACCGGTCTTTTACGTGTGGCCGGTGGTAAAAGAGACGGATTCATCGGGGAATCTGATCGGAAGACGGAAAATATTGACCGGAAGACCAGCAGAAATCGCAGAAGAAACTGAGAATGCCTATATTACTGGGACATGGAACCCGAAAACAGGCCGTTTCGAAAAAAAGATGGAACCAGTTCTCGATGAGTTTGGACTGGTAAAATATTATCCGGAAAGCGGCGCCGTGTACAAGAAAGGAGAATCGGTCTATGACCGGGATGGGGATTATGTGACATACCGGTATGAAGATCTTCTGGAAATGGAGAACCGTGCGGCATACCACTTGAACAGGAGAGAGGATCTTCTTGATGTAGGGGATCCGGAGGATGAGGCGGATGATGTACCTTTAAAACACAGAAAGGGAGAGGTATGGATCATTCCGAATGTATGGGTCAGCGGTGAGAAAACGATCCAGGACGGCAGCACGGATGAGGAGACGGATGGACAGCCGGATCTTTTAAGACGTGTGATCCCGGGAAGCTACATTCTTGAGGAACTGGAGGCGCCGGATGGGTATGTGCGTGCGCTTCCGGCAGCAGTGGAGGTGAATGAGACAAAAGAAATCCAGAGAGTCGTCCTGTCAGATGAGAAGACGAAGGTGGAGATTGCAAAGACAGACGGGACAGAAAGCTATGTTCAGAATATCGAAAACGGGACGGACAGCCAGAATAAAGAAAACGGGACGGAGATCCGCGGATCATACGGTCAGAAGTTTGTCAAAGGAGCAAAACTTGCGCTCTTTAAAGCGAAGCGTGTGAATTCTGCGGATCATGAGAAATACCCCAAAGGATACTATCTTGTGAAGGCAGAAGAGACGCCTGCTGTGTGGAGCTCAGAAGACCCGTTGGACAATCACAAAGTTCCGGTGACGGCGCTGTGGATTACGGATGGAAAACCAAAGTATTTTGAGGGAATTCCGGTGGGAAACTATATCCTGGAGGAGCTGGAGACTCCGCCTGGTTATCTTCCTGCTTCGATGGAGATCACAGTGGAAGAGACAAAAGAGCTGCAGAGCTTTGTCCTGAAGGATGACCATACAAAACTGGAGATCCTTAAGTTTGAGAGAAATACGTCCGGCGAGAAAGAAGCGCTGTCCTGGCCGGCGTCTCCCGAATTTGTTCTCTGTGAAGCGGATCTTGATGAAAACGGGGAGGTGAAGATGGAGAACGGTACTTATGGGTACCGGAAAGACCGGATTGCAGACAGTTGGAAGGCAGATGACCTGTCAGAGTACCTTCCGGCGGTCCCGGAGGCGTATGAAAAGATGTTTGGCGAGTATGGAAATGGATTTGAACAGTTTTCATGGAGAAAAGAAATCACGGGACGAGTGATCTCTGGAGAGGCCAGACTTCTGGAGAATAAAGAAACAGAGGATCAGGGGATCATCCTGCAGCTCTGGGAGCTATCGGATGGAAGCAGAATGCAGGTTTCTGTATCCGCAAATGGAAATCCGGAAAAATTAACGCAGAATGGTCAGCCGTCACCGGCATTTGAGTATCAGTTCCGTTACCGTTCCGGATTTTCCGGCAGCTTCCCGGAAGTGACCAGCTACGATACAAGAGGCGGTCTGCACCGGATCGACCGGCTTCCGGAAGGAAAATATGTGCTTCTGGAGAGTAAGGTTCCGGATGGATATCAGGGAGCAGATCCGATGCTGATCACAGTGGATCAGTCCGGAACCGTTATCCGTTATGAAGTGGAAAATAAACGGAAACCGGAGGAACGGGCAGCATTTGGGCGCATCAGGATCAGGAAGACGGATGCGGATGATAAAGATCTGCGGCTTTCCGGTGCCTGGTTTGAAGTTGTCTGTGTACAGACAGGGGAGAAAACTGTGTTTGCGACTGGTGAAGATGGGATCGCGTTATCGCCGGAACTTTCAATCGGATATCTGGATCATGGAGCCTGGATCATGTATGAATATACAGTTCGGGAGCTCATGCCGCCTCCGGGATACGGACGCTGTGAAGAAACCTTTTCGGTCGTGTTTGACAGGGAAAAAGAGGATCTGATCCAGCTGTATGAACTTTCTGTCGAAAATAAAACGACAAGAGCCGGATTCAGTAAACTGGATCTCACGACAGGGGAAGAACTTCCAGGAGCTTCCCTGGAGTTAAAAACTTCTGATGGAAGGCTTGTTGATTCCTGGATATCCGGGAAGACTCCGCATCTTGTAGAAGGAAAGCTGACGGCAGGTGAGAACTATATTCTGACAGAAATATCCGCTCCTGACGGGTACGAGCTCGCGGAATCCATTTCCTTTACAGTGCCGGAGAACGGAAATTTCGTGAAGATCGAGATGACGGATCGAAGAAAGCCGCCGGAGGAACCGGAAACACCGACGGAGCCGGAACAGCCGACAGAACCCGATATCCCGACTTTTCCGGAAACACCGACGGAACCGGAAATGCCGGAGACGCCGGAAACACCAACGGAGCCGGAACGTCCGACGCCATCTGTTCCTGGTGAGAAGCCAAAGAAACCGGTGGAAGCGGAGTGGACAGAGCCTGAGACAGAACCGGAACCGGAACGGAAAAAAACATATGGGACGATCACGGTACGCTATGAACGGGAATTTTCAGGCAGCGGAAAGGGGCACGTCCACCAAAAAGGCAGGACAGATCTCAGAACCCCGGAAACGGGAGATGCGGGAAGACCAGAGCTTGCAGTAACCGGTCTGTTTGTCGGATTCCTTGGACTCTGGTATCTTCACATAAAAAAGGAGAGAGAAGAAAGGAACAATGAACATGAGGATGAAAAATGATGGAAGCCGGAAAATCCGGCTTCCGGTCAGAAAAATATTCGGATTTTTAGGAATGGAGGCAGTTCTCTTATGTGTATCTTTTTTCATGCCTGCATTCGCGGAAAAATTGCCGTCAGAGGAAAGAAAGCTGCAGGTGGAAGAAACTCTGTCCGGAGAAGAGACATCGCCTGCGGAGAAAAAAAGAGAAGAAAAAGAGACTCTGACGTATGAAAGCCCCATATTTACGGGTGGGGGAGAGGAATTTCTACCGGAAGAGACAAGGACCGAGGGCGAAAAAGAATACCGTCTGGTATCAACGCGAATCCGAAACGCAAAGAAAACAGGAGAAATGACGTATGCCCAGGTGACAATCCCATATGATCTGGAAGGAGATGATACAGTGCCGGAGACAGCGGATGTTCCCCTGATCGATGAGGAGTCCGGCACAGAGTTTGAGCGGGAGCTTTCTCTTGTGGATGTGGAAGAAATATCGAGAGAATGGTCAGATACCTTTTCTTTTTCGGTCACGGTTTCCGGGTATGGAGCAGACTCATTTTATCTGGGAGATATGGAGATCCCCGGGAATGCGGATCTTGCTGACTACGGAGAAAAACTTCTGGATCTCGCCGGACTGTCCCGGGAGTATTACCGGGTAGACCGCGTGGAGTGGGACGGCGAACCTTATGAAGATGGGGAGGTGATATGCAGAAACGCAGCCGCAGTTGGAAGCAAACTGGTCCGAAACGTAAAAGCGAAGTACGGCGGTCAGATCCGGACACCGGATCTGGAAGGAAAGCAGTATATTGGAATTTATGAGGAAGTTCTCCCGGAAACGGAAGATGAGACAGGGATCGAACCAGAGCCGGAGATCATGAGCCAGCCGGAAACGATCCCGGATACTTCCGAAGAAACTGTACAGGCAAGTCTCGCAGAGCGGATCATTGAATGGCTGGAGAGCCATATCACGACGATAACGGTGAGTTTTGTAAGTGTACTTTTACTGGCAGCGGGAATCTGGCTGTTTGTGAAAAGCGGAAAAAAGCCAGGGCGTCAGTCACCCTAGCTTTTCCTGCCAGTCTTTTTCCTTAAAACCGGTGAGAACAAAGGAGTCACCGATCACTAACGGACGTTTTACGAGCATGCCGTCAGTTGCCAGAAGGGCAATCTGTTCTTCCTCGCTCATAGTCGGGAGTTTATCTTTCAGTCCCATGGATTTATAGAGAAGTCCGCTGGTGTTAAAGAATTTTTTTAACGGAAGTCCGCTCATTTTGTACCATTCTGTCAGTTCTGCCACACTGGGATTATTTTCCTTGATATGGCGGCTGGTATAAGATACCTGGTGCTCATCGAGCCAGCGCTTTGCCTTTTGACAGGTGGAACACGGCGGATATTCGAGAAAAAGAATATTCATAGTGAAAAACACCTCCATGTGCTTAGTATAATGGATTTTTCCGGAGAATACAATGAAAAGGAGAAGATGTTGATCGGGCGGAAAGAAATATGGATATTCTGATCTTTCTTTCAGAGTTTATGGTACCGCTCACGGTATTTTATATCGTCGGTTCCGGAATCCTTGCAAAACGACCGGTGTTCGATGATTTTCTGGATGGCGCAAAGGAAGGAATGCACACTGTGGCGGATGTACTTCCGACTCTGATCGGACTGATGACAGCGGTGGGAGTTTTAAGAGCTTCGGGGATTCTTGAAGCAGTATCGGAACTTCTGAAGATTCCCGCCGCACTCTGCCATATCCCTGTTCCGGTAATCCCGATCATTCTGGTGAGGATCGTATCCAGCTCTGCAGCCGTTGGTCTGATCCTTGACATCTTTAAAGAATATGGGCCGGATTCTCTGGTCGGAAATATGGTTTCTATCATGATGGGGTGTACGGAGACAGTGTTTTATACCATGAGTGTGTATTTTATGTCTGCACATATCCGAAAGACACGCTGGACATTGCCTGGAGCTCTTGCTGCAACAGCGGCTGGGATCGCTGCAAGTATCTTTTTGACGGGGCAATTATTCCATACCTGATACAGCCGGGGCGGAATGCGAAGCATCGGCATAATCTTGTTACAGCCCGGCGGTGGGGCGTCCGTGTACTGTAGTGTATTTTCACAGAAAAAGCGGAAAACCGGAGAAAATCGGTTGTGTCGTGAATTGGAATCGTTTATAATAAAAGCCGTAAAAAACAAAAGATCCGGGGCGTCAGGAAGATCGGATATTGCGGTTGGACAGCCCAGAGAGGAAGAGGATTCCACGGTTGGACGATTATAAAGTATTGAACGAGATCCTGGTGAGACTGTTCCGCAGCATCATGGACGTTGAGGAGAAGGCGATCATCACCCAGGAGTTCCAGGATATAACAAACAATGATATGCATGTGATCGAGGCCATCGGTATGGGAACACCGAAAAACATGTCATCGATCGCAAAAGAACTCTCTGTCACGGTAGGCACCCTGACGATCGCGATGAACAGCCTGGTAAAAAAAGGGTATGTGAAGAGGGAACGCGGGGAGGAAGACCGCAGGGTCGTATATATCTCGCTTTCGGATAAGGGAAAGAAAGCGTTTATCCACCATGCGAGATTCCATAAAGAAATGATCACCTCGATCCTGGATGAATTTGACGAGGATGAGAAAAAGATCCTGATCCGTGGACTCACGAAGCTGGACAACTGGTTTCGGGATAAGGAAGAAGAGAACAAAACAGGACGGGAATAAAATGCGCACTGCACGATCGCTGTTTCAGCGAGAAGTCAGGTGCGTATTTTTAATTTACGCGAACAACGAGCCAAAGTCCTTGCTTGCGCGAGATCTTGGCGACTGTCGTGATAACAGAGAGAAAGCAATAAAAAAGTTGAGTTAAAAAAGTAAAGTATATATAAATATAACTTAAAAATATTAAGCAAAGTTGATGAAAACAATATTTAATTAAAAACGATCAATAGTCACTCTGAACAAAATTTTTTGGTCACTGTAAAAAACAACCAAATAAGCTGGCAAAATAGTCAGAATATATCTACATAATCGTTAATTGACAAATTCAATTATGGACAGTAGAATAAAACGCAATTACAGGAGCAGAAAAAACAAAAAGAAAAAAGACAACTGTTGAGCATACAATGGCGTATCAAAAGACGCATTGTGTGCTTTTTTAATTGTTTTTTCTGGACAGCGAGAAGGGAGAGGACAATATGAGAAAATTCATTGTAGGACGAGTGCTTTCTATTATTCCGGTTCTGATCATTGTATCCGTCGTTATCTTTTCAGTGGTGCATCTGACCCCTGGCGATCCGGCAGCGTCCATTCTTGGTGATGAGGCTACGGTGGAAGATATCGCAGCTCTTCGGGCAAAGATGGGACTCGATAAGCCGGTGGTAGAGCAGTATTTTGTCTGGATCGGAAATATCTTCCACGGAGATTTCGGCATGAGTGTTGCCGGCAATGAGACGGTGGCCAGCATGATCTCCAGCCATTTGGAACCGACAATTTCCCTCACGATCTTTTCTACGATCGTTGCCCTCTGTCTTGCGATCCCGCTCGGGATCATAGCAGCCAGAAAAAAAGGGACAGTAGTCGATACCGCAGTTTCCGCCATTTCCCTTACCGGGATTTCTCTTCCGAGTTTTTTACTTGGTCTGTTTCTTATGATGATATTTGCCGTCAAGTTAAAATGGCTTCCGGTTTCCGGATATAAGACCATGTCAGATGGGTTTATCCCACATATCCGTTCACTGATCCTTCCCGGCGTTGCGTTGGGATTTATGCATTCCGCACTTTTAATGAGAATGACAAAGGCGTCCATGTTAGAGGTGCTGAATAGCGATTACATTAAGATGGCAAAAGCCAAAGGCGTCAGAGAGTTCTTCCTGATCGCAAAACACGCATTCCGGAATGCACTGATCCCGGTCATCACAACGATCGGTCAGAGCATCGTTGGAGCACTGGCAGGAGCCGCTGTTGTAGAGTACATGTTTGCGATCCCTGGTATGGGGCAGCTCATGGTAAACTCCATCGGCCGACGCGATTATTATGTGATCCAGGCGATCGTCCTGATCATTGCGTGCATCAACGTGTTCATCAACCTGATGGTCGATCTGTTATACGGACTTGCAGATCCGCGTGTAAGACTTGGATAATGACCGGTATGATTTGAAGTTGGGAGGAATCGATATGACAGCTATGACAAAGACAATGAGAATGGATACTCCGTTTACAAAAGAGATGGACGGCTCATTAAAAGAAGTAAGAGATCGTCTGCTGAAAGAACAGAGAGAACTCCAGTTACATAAATTCCTGAGAAATAAATTATCAGTAGTCGGATTTATCATTGTAGTTACAATGCTGACTCTGGCGATCCTGGCACCCGTCCTTGCACAGTGTGATCCGCTGGCGCTTGATATGAAAGTCCGGTTAAAGGGACCGAGCGCAGCTCACTGGTTCGGGACAGACAGCATGGGAAGAGATCTCTTCGCAAGAGTCCTTTACGGAGCGAGAATTTCCATGTTTGTAGGTTTTACCGTAGGCATCACATCCGGATTCCTCGGAATGATGCTTGGCTTATATGCGACAACTAACAAATATTTGGATAATATACTGATGCGCTTTTGTGACGGTCTTAAGGCTATCCCCTCTACTCTTCTTGCAATCACCCTTATGACCGTCCTTGGCGCAGACATCAAGAATGTCATTATTGCTCTCACAGTTGTAAACACGCCGAGTATGGCGCGTCTTGCAAGAGGTTCTGCTCTCGTCGCGAGAGAGCAGACCTATGTGGAAGCGATGAGATGTCTGGGAGCGAGCAGGACCAGGATCCTCTGGAACCACATCGCGCCAAACATTCTCTCCCCGATCATCGTCCAGATGACATTCGTATTCGCTTCTTCCATTATCACAGAAGCAGCACTCAGCTTTCTGGGCGCAGGTGTTCCGGCACCGGCACCGAGCTGGGGAAATATTTTAAATGAAGGCAAGAACGTTATCTATAATGCATGGTGGATGATCGTATTTCCTGGAACATTTACCGCACTTTCCGTCCTGGGATTAAATCTTCTGGGTGATGGAATCCGCGATGTTCTTGATCCGCTCAGCAAATAGCCATGATACGGGCGGCTGTCAGACGTCAGATATTTCTGACAGCCGCAGATATGAAAAAATCCAGGAGGTGACGGTTATGCCGGAGAAAGAGAGAGAGAAGATCCTCGAGGTAGATGGGCTTTGTACAAAGTTCCACACAGAGCGGGGAGACTTAAAAGCAATAGACGGTGTTTCCTTTTGTGTATACAAAGGTGAGATCCTTGGGATCGTTGGAGAGTCCGGATGTGGAAAAAGCGTTACTTCCCAGTCGATCATGAGACTTTATGATGAAAAACGGGTGGCATCTTATTCAGGAACTGTGAAACTGGAAGGAGAAAACCTGTTTGACCTTCCGGAGAAAGAGATGCAGAAAGTCCGGGGCGAGAAGATCTCCATGGTGTTCCAGGATGCATTAAGTTCGTTAAACCCTGTATTTACCGTGGGATCCCAGATCATGGAGGCACTTTTGATCCACCAGAAGATATCAAAAAAGGAAGCGGTGGAAAAATCTATCGAAATGCTCCGTCTGGTAGGCATCCCGGAGCCGGAAAAACGGTTCGCCCAGTATCCACACCAGTTATCCGGCGGCATGAGACAGCGTGTCATGATCGCCATCGCATTAGCCTGTCATCCAAGACTCCTGATCGCAGATGAGCCGACAACGGCACTGGATGTCACGATCCAGGCACAGGTTATGGATCTGATCGTGGATCTGAACCACAAGCTGGACATGGGAGTCATGCTGATCACTCACGATCTTGCGGTGGTTGCGGAGGTATGTCAGAGAGTGATCGTCATGTATCTCGGTCAGGTCGTTGAGGAAGCGGATGTCGATTCGATCTTCGATCATCCGCAGCACCCGTACACACAGGGACTGATCCGCTCCATTCCGCAGATCGACGGAGACAACGGAGAACGTCTTT
>ENA-ORTB01001877-ORTB01001877.1-human-gut-metagenome-genome-assembly--contig:-NODE-1877-length-21528-cov-7.892237_pt1 | contig 21528 bp, 16 predicted proteins | sample MGYA00241905_ERZ509174 | MGnify/ENA primary metagenome ERZ509174 (study PRJEB26280, sample SAMEA2338851) | human gut metagenome | biome: human gut; feature: human-associated habitat; material: faeces... | reverse complement strand
AAGATGCCGGTAAAATCGCAGGTCTTGATGTAAAACGTATCATCAACGAGCCTACAGCAGCAGCACTTGCTTACGGTCTGGATAACGAAAAAGAACAGAAAATCATGGTATACGACTTAGGTGGTGGTACATTTGATGTTTCCGTTATTGAAATCGGTGACGGTGTTATCGAAGTATTATCTACAGCTGGTGATAACCGCCTTGGTGGTGATGACTTTGACCAGAAGGTTGCAGATTACATGATTTCTGAATTTAAGAAAGCAGAAGGTGTAGACCTTTCCGCAGATAAAATGGCAATGCAGAGAATCAAAGAAGCAGCAGAAAAAGCGAAAAAAGAACTTTCTTCTGCAACAACAACAAATATCAACCTGCCATTCATCACAGCTACAGCAGAAGGTCCAAAACATTTCGATATGAACCTTACAAGAGCTAAATTTGATGAACTGACACATGACCTGATCGAGCGTACAGCTATCCCGGTACAGAACGCATTGAAGGATGCTGGTATTACCGCAGCTGAGCTTGGCAAGGTACTGTTAGTTGGTGGTTCTACACGTATGATCTCCGCACAGGAGAAAGTAAAACAGTTAACCGGCAAAGAGCCTAGCAAATCCCTTAACCCAGATGAGTGTGTAGCACTTGGTGCTTCCGTACAGGGTGGTAAACTTGCAGGTGATGCAGGTGCCGGTGATATCCTTCTTCTGGATGTTACTCCACTGTCACTGTCCATCGAGACAATGGGTGGTATTGCAACAAGACTGATTGAGAGAAATACTACAATTCCTACAAGAAAGAGCCAGATTTTCTCAACAGCAGCAGACAACCAGACAGCAGTAGATATCAACGTTGTACAGGGTGAGCGTCAGTTTGCAAAAGACAACAAATCCCTTGGCCAGTTCCGTCTGGACGGAATCCCGCCAGCACGTCGTGGTGTTCCGCAGATTGAAGTTACATTTGATATCGATGCAAACGGTATCGTAAATGTATCTGCTAAGGATCTTGGAACAGGTAAAGAACAGCACATCACAATCACAGCTGGTTCTAACATGTCTGATTCCGATATCGACAAGGCAGTAAAAGAAGCTGCTGAGTTTGAAGCACAGGATAAGAAACGTAAAGAAGCAATCGATACAAGAAACAATGCTGATTCCATGGTATTCCAGGTTGAGAATGCACTGAAAGAAGCCGGAGACAAGATCGATGCTAATGATAAAGCTGCTGTAGAAGCAGACCTGAACGCACTGAAAGATTTACTGTCTCAGACTGCAAATGCAGAAGAGATGACAGATTCTCAGGTAGCAGATATCAAAGCTGCTCAGGAGAAGATGATGGAAAGTGCTCAGAAGCTTTTCGCTAAAATGTATGAGCAGACACAGCAGGCAGGCGGCCAGGCAGGACCGGACATGAATATGGGCGGCGGTGCAGCAGGCAGCACAGATGCAGGAAACAACGATGATGTTGTAGATGCTGATTACAAAGAAGTATAATGTGACATTTCTGTAAAAGCAGAGATTTGCAACGGAAATATCAATAATAACTGTTCAGTGGGAGAGTCTCTCTCACTGAATAGTTGTGTTATAAATAAAACGGGTATAGGATTAAAATCATGGCTGATAAGAGAGATTATTATGAAGTCTTAGGCGTGGACAAAAGCGCCGATGACGCAACACTTAAAAAAGCATATCGTAAGCTGGCCAAGAAGTATCACCCGGATGTAAATCCAGGAGATAAAGAGGCTGAGGCGAAATTTAAAGAGGCAACAGAGGCTTACACCATCTTAAGCGATCCGGAGAAGAGAAAACAGTATGACCAGTTTGGCCATGCGGCTTTTGAAAACGGTGGCGGAGGTGCCGGCGGCGGCTTCGGAGGTTTTGATTTTAACGGTGCTGATATGGGTGATATCTTCGGCGATATTTTCGGCGATTTATTTGGCGGCGGCAGCAGAAGCAGACGTGCCAATAATGGTCCGATGAAGGGAGCTAATCTCCGCGCACGCGTAAATATTACTTTTGAAGAAGCTGTCTTTGGCTGTGAGAAGGAACTGGAGATCGTACTGAAAGACGAGTGTACCACCTGTCATGGAACAGGTGCGAAGCCGGGTACTTCACCGGTAACCTGTCCGAAATGTCATGGAGAAGGTCAGGTTGTTTATACACAGCAGTCCATGTTTGGAATGGTGCGTAATGTACAGACTTGTCCGGATTGTCATGGATCAGGTAAGATCATCAAGGATAAATGTACTTCCTGCCGCGGAACCGGATATACATCTTCAAGAAAGAAGATTCAGGTATCTGTACCTGCAGGTATTGACAATGGTCAGAGCATCCGCATCCGTGAGAAGGGTGAACCGGGTACAAACGGAGGTCCGAGAGGTGATCTGCTTGTAGAAGTAAATGTTGCACGTCATCCGATCTTCCAGAGACAGGATATGAATATCTTCTCTACTGCGCCTCTTACATACGCGCAGGCAGCACTGGGCGGTACTGTACGTATCAACACAGTGGATGGAGAGGTTGAATATGAAGTGAAACCCGGAACTCAGACAGACACAAGGATCCGTCTGAAGGGAAAAGGTGTACCGTCTCTGAGAAATAAGAATGTACGTGGCGATCATTATGTGACTTTCGTTGTGCAGGTTCCTACAAACCTCAACGAAGAAGCAAAAGAAGCACTGCGCAAATTCGATGAGGCGTGTGGTAACCGTCCGAAATCAAAAGATTCTGATGATTTTGAAAAACCGGAAAAGAAGAAAAAGAGTTTCATGGATAAATTAAAAGAGACTTTTGAGGATTAATTATAAAAGAAAATTAAAGAAAAGAGGTTTACCCTCTTTTCTTTTTTTGTATAGTCGTGTATATTGAAGAGTAACGGTAAAAATCAGATGAACAGACAGGAATAAAAGTTTCCTGAGAAATGGAGAGATATTTGACAAAAACAGAGAAGATCGCAGCTTTTCGGGAGAAGTATCTCCCTGTATGGGTAATTTTGCCGCTGATAAGCATTTTTGTATTAAACTGTCTTATTTACTGGGGAAGCGGAGTACTGACAGCAGACAGATATCATTTTGATTTTACCATGTCACTGGACAGGGCAGTGCCGTTAATACCACAGTTTATCTGGATTTATATTCTGGCATTTCCTTTTTGGGCAGTGAATTATATTCTGGCTGCACAGAGAGGAAAAGATGGATTTTATCGGTTTGTGGCAACTGATCTGACTGTTCATATTACATGTTTTATTATTTTTCTGGTTTTGCCAACTACCAATGTCAGACCTGAGATTGCAGGAACTACATGGTCCCAGCAGATGCTTAAGTTTGTTTATCTCATGGATGGTGGAAACAGTCCGTCTAACTTATTTCCGTCAATCCATTGTTATGTAAGCTGGCTGAGCTGGCGCGGAGTCAGTAAATCAGAGAATATTCCAAAATGGTATCAGCATTTTTCACTGATTTTTGCAATACTGATCATTATTTCTACCCAGGTGCTTAAACAGCATTATCTGGTGGATGCCATTGCCGGAGTTGCACTGGTAGAATTGGCGTGGAGATTTTACAGCAAAGGAAACCGCCACGAGATATTCAGACATTTTTTTGAAAAAATAAGTGAAGCATGCAGTCGGTGGGTAAATAAGAATTGACTGGATGTGGTGAGATGCTGCATTATGGGAATAGCTGCAGAGTAACAGAGAATGGGTCAGACATATTTTTGGATGATAATAGTTAATTATATAACATAAAGAAATGGAGACAATTACATGAAGTGGAACCGTTTTACAGTAAAAACGAAAACAGAAGCAGAAGATATCGTTATCAGCACACTTGCAGAAGTCGGCATTGAAGGCGTGGAAATTCAGGACAAACAGCCTCTGACTGAGGAAGACAAGGCTCAGATGTTTGTAGATATTATGCCGGAAGGACCTGCAGATGACGGCGTTGCCTATCTGAATTTTTATCTGGAAGAAGATGCAGACAAAGAAGCAATCCTGAAAGATGTTCGTGAAGCATTAGATGACCTGAAGAATTTTATGGACATCGGGGAAGCTACCATTGAAGAATCTCAGACAGAGGACAAGGACTGGATTAATAACTGGAAACAGTATTTCCACCAGTTCTATGTAGATGATATCCTTATCGTACCGTCATGGGAAGAAGTAAAAGCAGAGGATAAAGACAAGATGATCCTCCACATTGATCCGGGTACAGCCTTCGGTACAGGTATGCATGAGACTACTCAGCTTGTGATTCGCCAGTTAAAGAAATATGTAACACCGGATACAGAGATGCTTGACGTAGGAACCGGAAGCGGTATCCTTGGTATCGTTGCCCTGAAACTTGGTGCGAAACATGTACTGGGAACAGACCTTGATCCATGTGCAGTTCCTGCAGTTGCAGAGAATAAAGAAGCAAACCAGATCGTGGATGAAACTTTTGATATGGTGATCGGAAACATCATTGACGATAAAGCGATTCAGGATCAGGCAGGATATGAAAAATATGATATCGTAACAGCAAATATCCTTGCAGATGTTCTGATCCCTCTGACACCGGTAATTGTAAACCAGATGAAAAAAGGCGCTTACTACATTACTTCCGGTATTCTTGATGTGAAAGAAGAAGTTGTAGTGGAGGCAGTAAAAGCAGCAGGCCTGACGGTCGTAGAAGTGACACATCAGGGCGAGTGGGTTTCCGTAACAGCAAGAAAGGACTGATCCTATGCAGCGTTTTTTTGTGGAGCCTTATCAGATTGAGGAAGAGGCACACCGTATCCACATCAATGGGACGGATGTAAATCATATTAAAAACGTTCTCCGCATGAAATGTGGGGAGGATGTGTGGATCAGTGACGGAGGAGATAAAGAATACCACTGCCAGATTGAAGAACTGGGAGAGGATGAGGTTCTGCTGCATATCCTCTATGCACAGGAGCCGGAATATGAGCTGCCAAATAAAATTTATCTTTTCCAGGGACTGCCGAAAGCAGACAAGATGGAACTGATCATCCAGAAAGCAGTAGAGTTGGGAGCTTTTTCTATAATCCCGGTAGAGACAAAGCGATGTGTGGTGAAACTGGATGTTAAGAAGGCAGCAAAGAAGGTGGTTCGCTGGCAGCAGATCGCAGAGAGTGCAGCAAAGCAGTCCAAGCGAATGCTGATCCCGGAAATCCATGAAGTAATGACCTACAAACAGGCACTGGAATTTGCGAAACAGTTAGATGTAAAACTGATCCCGTACGAACTTGCCAAAGGAATGAAAGAAACCAGAGAAATCCTCAGCGAGATCAAGCCTGGACAGTCTGTCGGTATCTTTATCGGACCGGAGGGTGGATTCGAGGAAGAAGAGGTAGCAAAGGCACTGGAAGCAGGTGCCCATGCGATTACACTTGGAAGACGAATCCTCAGAACTGAGACAGCAGGACTTGCGATTCTTTCAGTTCTGATGTTCCAGTTGGAAAATGAATAACAGAAACAAGAGAGAACAAAAATGGAAGCATATTTTGATAATTCAGCCACGACTCGCTGCTTTGAAGAAGTAAAGGACATCGTGGTAAAAACAATGATGGAAGATTTCGGAAATCCATCTGCCATGCACCAGAAAGGTGTAGACGCAGAAGGGTATGTCAAAGAATCTGCCAGAACGTTGGCACAGATACTGAAAGTAACAGAAAAAGAAATCCTGTTCACTTCCGGCGGAACAGAGTCAAACAACCTGGCTCTGATCGGTGGTGCGCTTGCCAACAAACGAAGCGGTAATCACATTATCACAACTGCAGTAGAGCATGCTGCAGTCAGCCAGCCGGTAGCTTTTCTGCAGGAACAGGGATTTGAAGTGACCATTCTTCCTGTAGACGGGCATGGAGTAGTAAAACTTGATGCATTGGAGAAAGCATTAAGGCCGGATACCATTCTCGTATCTACAATGATGGTAAATAATGAGACCGGTGCGGTTATGCCTGTAGAGAAAATCGGTGCAATGATCCAGGAGAAGTGTCCGAAGGCGCTGTATCATGTAGATGCGATCCAGGCATTCGGCAAATATCGTATTTATCCGAAGAAATGGAATATCCATCTTCTGTCTGTCAGCTCACATAAGATCCATGGACCAAAAGGAGTTGGATTCCTGTACATCAACAGCAAGGCAAAAGTGCAGCCTCTCATTCTCGGCGGCGGCCAGCAGAACGGCATGCGTTCCGGAACAGACAACGTACCGGGAATCGCAGGACTTGGCGTTGCAGCGAAGATGATGTACCAGAACTTTGACGAGAAAGTAGAGCATCTTTACCAGCTCAAAGAACGCATGGCAGAAGGACTTTCTAAGATTGACGATGTAGTAATCAACGGAATGCCTGTCAGAGAAGGCGCACCGCATATCTTAAGCGTCAGCTTTCTGGGAATCAGAAGCGAGGTATTGCTTCATACCTTAGAGGACAGAAACATTTACGTATCAGCAGGAAGCGCATGCTCCAGCCATAAGAGAAAACCAAGCGCAACACTTTCCGCAATGGGAATGAGCAATGCACAGATCGAGAACACTGTACGTATCAGCTTCTCAGAGGAGAATACATTCGAAGAAGTTGACTACTGCCTGGAAGTTCTGAATGAAGTACTGCCGATGCTGAAACGCTATGCACGCAGATAACAAATAATAGTTATAAGTGATATTTGGAATGGAACCTGAGATAAGCTCAGGAATATTTGAAAAGGTTGTTAATAGCATTTATATGAATTCTATTTGAAAATTACAGATATTAAATCCAGAAAAATATTAATTCTAATATTATATAAAACAATTTATTATAAGCAAAATAAGAGAAGGAGAAACAAATGATATTCCACGCATTTTTAATAAAATACGCAGAAATCGCCATCAAGGGCAAGAACAGATACATCTTCGAAGATGCCCTTGTAAAGCAGATGAACATCGCCCTTTCCAAAGTAGAAGGTGAGTTTGAAGTAAAGAAAGAACAGGGAAGAATCTATGTATTCTGCCCGGAGCAGTATGACTATGATGAAACTGTAGAAGCCTTGCAGCATGTATTCGGTATTGTTGGAATCTGCCCTGTAGTGATCTACGAAGATCAGGGATTCGAGCAGATGGCAAAGGACGTAGTTTCCTACATGAAGAACTGCCATCCGAACTACGACGGAAGTTTCAAAGTATATACAAGAAGAGCAAAGAAATCTTATCCGATCACATCCATGGAAGTTAGTGCAGAACTCGGCGGTCGTATCCTGGATGAGTTTCCGGATGCAAGCGTAGATGTACATGAACCGGACCTGACTCTTTCCGTAGAAATCCGAGACAAGATCTATGTATATTCCCAGACCATCAAAGGCGCAGGCGGAATGCCAATCGGCACAAACGGAAAAGCTATGCTTCTCCTTTCTGGCGGAATCGACAGCCCGGTAGCAGGTTACATGATCGCAAAACGTGGTGTTAAGATTGACGCTGTATATTTCCACGCTCCGCCATACACAAGCGAAAGAGCAAAACAGAAAGTTGTAGACTTGGCAAAACAGGTAGCAAAATACAGTGGACCGATTCGCCTCCATGTGGTAAACTTCACAGATATCCAGCTCTATATTTACGACCAGTGTCCGCACGATGAGCTGACTATCATTATGCGTCGTTACATGATGCGTATTGCAGAGCATTTTGCAAAAGAAAGCAGATGTCTCGGTCTGATCACTGGAGAAAGCATCGGTCAGGTTGCCAGCCAGACCCTGCAGAGCCTTGCAGCAACAAACGAAGTCTGCACACTCCCTGTATACCGTCCGGTTATCGGATTCGACAAACAGGAAATCGTAGAAAGATCCTGGGAAATCGGAACCTATGAAACATCCATTCAGCCATTCGAAGACTGTTGTACCATCTTCGTAGCCAAACACCCGGTTACCAAACCAAACCTGAATGTAATCCACCGTTCTGAAACTAAACTGGAAGAAAAGATTGACGAACTGATGAAGACAGCGTTGGAGACAGTTGAGATTATTGAAGTAGAATAATGCATGTGAAATTGAGTCACTATTTATAATTATTCTAAACGAAAAGTTTAATTTTGGAAATACAGTTTAATGAAAAAGTGTTAAGTAAAAATATATAAAGTGTAATACGAAAGAAGACCTTGTTGGCTTTTTCTCTAAATTTAGAGAGAAATTTCGACAGGGTCTTTTTGATTTCTTTGAAAACTTTTCTATCAATGAGAAATATAGAAGAATTGAATAGGTAAAAAGAAGTTTAATATGATGACAGACAGTTGGTGAATATATGTTTCTTAAAATTGAAAAATTCAATTTTAGATTGAAATAGATTAATGCTAATGATACAATAAAAAGGAGTAAAGAGATAGTTGTAATGATACGAAAGGAATTAATAATGGGAATCAGATACAACAAATTATGGAAGAAATTAATAGATAAAGATATGATGAAAATTGATCTTAGAGATCAGGCAGGAATTACCACAAATGCATTAGCAAAATTGGGAAAGAATGAACATGTAAGTACACAAGTTTTAGAAAAAATATGTAATGTATTGCATTGCGAGATACAGGATGTTATGGAATTTGTTCCAGATGAGGAAAGGAAAGAAAAAAAGTATGGCAAAGAAGAAAACTGTTGAAAAAGCGTTAAACATAGAGAATATTTTATTTAATTGCAGAGATTATTTACGCGCGGCACGTAATTCAGGTTCATTTTTTGAAAAAAGAGATATGATGCTTACTCTTGTATTTTTGAGATTTATTGGGGAAAAGTATGAGGATGGAATTGAAAATTTAAAGAAAACGCTTATTGAACAAGGATTAGATCCGGAAGACGAAAATATTAAAACTGCATTTTTTGATGATGCTACTTTTGCAGATGGTACATATAATCTGCCTATGGAGGCAAGATGGTCAACGATTATTAATACTCCAGCTCCAGGATTAAATGTTGCTCTTGATACAGCATTACAAAGACTCGAGGAAGAAGATCCTCAGTTAAAAGGGTGTTTTATAAAAGGTACATTTACAGCACGTAATTTAGCTGCCAATGATATAAAGAAAATTGTTGATGAAGTAAATAAAATAAGTCATAAGACATTTGGAGAAGAAAAAGACTTGATTGGTCGTGTATATGAATATTTTCTTAAAGAATTTGCAGTAAATGCTACAAAAGAGGAAGGAGAATTTTATACACCTCATGATGTTGTACAGCTTATTGCAACTATGATAGAACCATATGATGGTACGTTGTATGATCCATGTTGTGGTTCAGGAGGAATGTTTATTCAGAGTGCTGAATTGGTGAAATCAAAGCAGGGGAATTTGAATGGTATTAATGTATATGGACAGGAAAAAGAACCGGCAACCTATCGTCTTGCAAAGATGAATTTAGCTTTGCGTGGAATTAGCCACAATCTCGGAAATGAGGCGGATTCATCATTTACACATGATTTGCATAAGGGGTTGTATTTTAACTATATTATGGCGAATCCACCTTTCAATCTTAAGGGGTGGTATAATGAAAATCTGGAAAAAGATGCTCGTTGGTCAGATTATGCAATACCACCAGAAAGTAATGCAAACTATGCATGGGTTTTGCATATACTTTCACATCTAAAGTTGTCTGATGGAGTTGCAGGATTTCTTTTGGCTAATGGAGCTCTAAATGATAGTGATACATTGGAAATTCGTAAAAAATTAATTCAGAAAGATAAGGTTGAGTCTATTATTGTCCTCCCCCGAGAGTTGTTTATAACTACAGATATAAGTGTGACTTTATGGATTTTAAATCAAAATAAAAAAGGTGGCAATTATCATAATAGAAAGCTTCGCAATCGTGAACATGAATTTTTGTTTATGGATTTGCGTCAGTGGACAGAAAATCCTGTTAGGGGAGAAAGTAAAAAGAAAGTGCAATTAGTTACTAAGCAAATTGAAAAGGCATCAGATATTTATCATACATGGCAATGTGATGGAACTGACGGAAAAAATTATGAGATACCCGAACTTTATCGTAGTGTGAGTATTGAAGAAATTGAGAGAAAAGGGTGGACTCTCACACCGAGCAAATACATTGAATTTGTCGATCACGATTTAGATATTAATTATGAAAAAGAAATGGCTCGGATTCAATCTGAAATGAAAGAAATAATGGAACAAGAAAAGAAATCACAGTTGATGTTGAAAGATGCTTTTAGGGAGATTGGATATGGGATTGACTAATATTAGATTAGGTGATTATATTGAACGTTCTACAAAAAACAATAAAGATTTGAAATATGGGAGTGATTTAATTGCAGGTGTAAGTAGTCAGGGTGTTTTTACAATTCCTAAAGGGAATATAGATGGAGTAAATTTGAAACCATATAAAATAGTTGAAAATGGGGCTTTTGTATATAACCCAACTCGACTTGAATTGGGTTCGATTGCATATCGAACAGAGGGATTATGTATAGTGTCTCATTTATACATGATTTTTTATCTAACAGATAAGGGGAAAAAAATAATTAATCCAATATGGTTATATATATATTTTCGACGTGCGGAGTTTTGCAGGGAGGTGACATTTAGAAATTTTGGAAGCCAAAGACCAGAATTTAACTTTAATGATATATGTGATATCGTTATTCCTCTTCCGGACATCGAAATACAGAAAAAATATGTAAATGTTTACAATGCGATGCTTAAAAACCAAAAAAATTATGAGAATGGGTTGGAGGACTTAAAGCTGGTATGTGATGCGTATATTGATAAATTGAAACATTTAAAGGAAAAAGTGCCTATTGGGGAATTTGTGGTTCAAATTGATAACAGAAACAAAGAAAAATTGTCGTATAGTTTTAAGGGACTTAGTATGGATAATTATTTTATTGATTCTATTGCAGACTCTAATGGCTTGAATTTTTCTAATTATAAAATTGTTGAACCAAGTGAATATGGTGCAGTTTTAATGAAAGTTGGACGAGATGGAAGGTTAACAATCGCAAGGAATGATTCTAAAGAAAGTTATCTGATATCACCTGCATATTATACTTTCAAAACAGTAGGAATAGATTCAGATTATTTTATGGCGAATGTAAATCGTTTAGAATTTGAAAGGAGAGGATGGTTTTCTTGTGATACAAGTGCAAGAGGAAGTTTATCTTGGGGAGAATTTTTGGATTTGCCTATTCCAAATGCAAGTAAAAAAGAACAAAGTATTATAGCTGAGTTACATAAAGTATTTATATTAAGGACAGAAATCAATGAAAAACTTAAAGCACAGATAAAAGATATATGTCCAATTCTTATTAAGGGTTCTATAGAAGAGGCGAAAAAAACAAAGGAGGCATAGCCTATGTCCGGATTAAAAGAATACAATGGTTGCTATTGTGAATCAGAATATGAATATGCTTTTATTGGTTTTTTAGAGGCAGAAGGGTGGGAGTATTCTTCTGGCAATAATATTTCTCGTGTAACAAAAAGAGATATATTGATTGCTAATGATTTCAAAAAGTTTGTGGCAGATACTAATTTGGACTTGACAGAAGACGAGGTGACGCAGATTTATGATAGTGTCCGTCTTGTGGGAGCTGAAACTGATTTTGCGACGTTACATAAAGTATACAATTGGATGGTGAATGGTATTCAGTTTACACCGCAGGATGGTATTGCAAGGATGATACCTCTCATTAATTTTGAAAAAGATATTGATAAAAATATCTTCCGTGTAGTAAACCAGTTTATAGTGGAATACACAAATAATGGTCAAAAAGTAAATCGAAGACCCGATGTAATTTTGTTTGTAAATGGTATGCCTTTATGCATTGTAGAGTTAAAGAATCCTGCTGATGCCAATGCGACAATTTATGATGCTTGGGAGCAAATTAATATTCGCTATTGGCGAGACATTCCACATTTGTTGCATTATTGTCCTTTGGCCTGTATTTCTGATGGCGTTAAAACAAGACTTGGAACAGTTCGTACTCCCTATGAGCATTTTTATGCTTGGAGACGTGTTAATGATGGAGATATTGTATCTACGTTGCCTTTTGCTGAAACAGAAACTATGATTAAAGGAGTATATTCGCCTGAACGCTTCTTGGAGATTTTTAGAGATTATATCTATTTTCAAGATAGTATTTATGACAGTGATGAAGTGGAGATTGTGTGTCGTTACCCACAGTTTTTTGCCACAAAACTTTTAAAACAAAGTATTGTAAATTCTATTGTAACAAAGAGTGGTAAGGGAGGAACTTATTTTGGTGCAACTGGATGTGGAAAGACTTATACTATGGCTTTTCTTGCTCGTCAGTTATCTCTTCGCTGTACAGATATTCCAGAAATTGGTTCTCCAACGATTATATTGATTGTTGATAGAGATGAATTACAAAAGCAAGGTTCAAAACTTTTTACCAAGAGTACAGAATTCCTTAATATTGGAGAAGTATCTGTTGTTAAGAACCGAACACAGTTAAGACAGGAACTTGGAACGAGACAAAGTGGTGGATTTTATATTTGCACTATTCAGAAGTTTTGTGATAGAGAAGATGATAAAATTGGTCTTATCAATGCTAGACAGAATATTATATGTTTTTCAGATGAAGCGCATAGAACTCAGCTTGAACATTCTAAGAAAATTCAGTTTAGCAAAGATGCAGACGCAAATATGAAAGCGATGGTTTCGAAGCCATATGCAAAGGTTTTGAAAGAAGCGTTTCCGCAAGCTACTTTTGTTGGTTTTACTGGAACACCTATTGCAGAAACTTATCAGACTTTTGGTGATGAAATTGATAGGTATACAATGGATCAGGCGGTTGCAGATGGACTTACTGTTTCTATTAAGTATCATCCTCGAATTACAAAGGTATTGCTTGATAAGAAAAAGGTAAAAGAAATTGAAAATTATTATAAAAAATGTGCTGATGATGGTGCAACTTATGAAGATATCGAGGCGAGTAAAAAAGCTATGAGTTCTATGGAAGTAATTCTTGAAGAGCCATCGAGACTTGAGCGGCTTGCTAAAGATATTCATGATCATTATGTCTCAGCTTGTGCAGGTGATCCGGATAGGATACAGAAAGCGATGGTAGTGTGTTCCAATAGAAAAATTGCATATGCATTATTAAAGAAGTTTAACCATCAGTATCCTGAGTGGTTTGAAGAAAAGAAAGTACCAGACGATGTCTATGTAACGAAGGAAGAGCGGAAAGAATTAAAACCAATACCATTTATAGCAATGGTATCTAGCGTTGGTAGTAATGATGAAGAAGAAATGTATAATTATCTTGGTGGTGTCAAGAATAGTAGGCGTTCTGAAGAATTAGATATTGCATTTAAACAGGAAAAGTCAAATTTTCGTATTGCTATTGTAGTAGACATGTGGATTACAGGATTTGATGTCCCTTGTCTCACATATTTATATAATGATAAACCGCTAAAAAAACATTTATTAATACAAACGATAAGTCGTGTAAACAGAAAATATCCGGGAAAAGAATTCGGTATGATAATTGATTATATTGGAATTCGTGATAATATGCGTGAAGCAATGAAAGTATATGGTGGAGATACGTCTGTTGCCCCGACTTCTGATGATGTTGAACAAGCTACATCAGCTTTTAGGGAAGAAATTGAAGTGTTGAAAAATATGTTTATAGGATATGATTTAACACCGTTTCTAAATCAAGAATGTGATCCAATTGATCGATACAAACTTCTTGCAAAAGCAGCAGAATATGTGTTTGCATCAACACAAGAATTACAGTCTGTGGGAAAAAGAGGGTTACAGACAGTTTCATTTAAAACATATTTTTTAAATACAGTGAAACGTATGAGGATAGCTTTTGATATATGCCAACCTTCGGGGTATCTTGGAGAAGAAGAATCTGCATTGGCTCAATGCTTCATGGCGATAGCAGGATTTGTTCGTAAAATGAGTGGGACAAGTGAAGTAGATACAGAAACCATGAACCGTGCTGTTTCAAAGATGGTTGAAGAAGCATTAAAATATAATCAGGTGGAGAGTGTTCTTGAAAGTGGTGAGGAAGAGGATATTTTTTCACCGGAATACTTTGAAAAATTATCTGATGTTAAAATGCCAGCAACCAAGCTGGAACTTCTTGTTAAAATACTTCATAAACAGATTAAGGAATACGGAAAAGTAAATCAATTAGCTGCGAAATCATTTCAGGAAATGTTAGAAAAAACTATTGCGGAATATCATGAAAGACGAAAACATCTGTCTGCGGAAGAAGCTGGAGAGACACAGGAGCAGGCATCAGAAGATATTATTAAAATTGCAACGGAACAGGCTTTGGCTATTCTTCGTCAGATGAATGAGAATAGAGAAAGTTTTCGCAAAGTCGGTTTAACATTTGAAGAAAAAGCATTTTATGATATATTAGTTTCATTGCGTACTCGATACAACTTTGAGTATGGTACAGATAAAGAAATTGATGGTGTTGCAATTAATAATGAGTGCAAAAATTTAGCGAAAAAGGTAAAGGAAATTATTGATACAAAGTCTTCATTTGCTGATTGGCTTAATAATCAAAATGTAAGAAACCAGTTAAAACTGGAAATAAAGATTTGCCTAGTGAAAAACGGTTATCCTCCGCAGTATAGCCCGGAGGTATTTAATAAAGTTATGGAGCAGGTAGAGAATTTTGAAGAATATTCAGGAGCAAAAGATATAAGAAAAGAAAGAAAGGGTTCTGAGAAGACTTATCAATATGGGGTAGACAGTAACATATCGATGGTGGCAGAGAAAGCGGTACCTTATGGCAAATCATAAATAATCAACGAGGAGATATTGAATATGAAGTATGTTTTTTTCTATGATGAAACAGAACATAGTAGAAAAATTAATTATCAGACCGTTACTGCAGAAAATTATTGTGACAATTTCATAACTGGAATTGTTGGATGGAAAGCAGAAGAGAATGAATACATTTCTGACAGATACCTTGCTTTTGAAAAGAAATATGATTATAGAAAAAACATGGGGAATTAAAAAGTCAGACGATGAAAACAAAAGATTTTAGGCTTGGCTTTGCATCGCTTAATACTCGTACTATCGAATTTTATGAAGATCTAATATCATTGTATGATGAGAAAATTATCATATATTTCTCTGTATTTAGTAAAATCGAATATATTATTAGTCAGTTGTTTATAAATTATCACAATTCTATTGTTGTGAATGTTGATTATATGAAGTACTCAATTATTAAAGCTATAAATGTATATAGACCACGAAAATTAATAGAAGCAATTTTTAAAGAACCACAATTATTCATTAATGAGTTACGTTCCTTTTTGGAAGATAGAATTATTAAAAATCAAGCTAATAATATTTTAAAAGAGCATGAGACTAGAGCATTTCAAGAAATATTAATATTGCTTGATAATACAGAAGTACTTAAAACATTAAATTGGTCATATTTTGCGCCATTTGATGGATTTAAAAAGTTATTGACAGAGATGAATATTATTGAATATAAGTTGATAATTGATCGAGAAGGGGAAGAAGCACATACGTTAAATTCCGCGATAGGTGTAGGACTTGAAAATGTTACTGAAGAAGATTCTAAGAATTATGTAGGAATTAGAATGGCTGATATGCTTGCGGGACTAATATCTCGTTTAATGCAATCGTTAAAAGCATCATTAACTGGAGATTATAAGGATGGAAAAGTGAAGAAGACTCTTTTAGATTCTGGATGGTTTGCATTAAATCAACGCCAGCTTGATTTATATAGGAAATTGTATAGAGTAATTTGTATAAATAATGATTGTTGGTATAAATCTTATGCAGGAATTTATTCAGATGATTTGATTGCATTTGTCGGACTTCTTCAATTTATGAATAACTTTGAAGATGTAAATAGTATCAGAAATAATAATTTAGCAATGCAACCCGAGTATTATAATGCTTTTGTTTGTGAGAGATTGAGTAAGCACTATAGAATGCTAGGAAGCAGCCATTAAAAATATTTTTAGTACAATGGAAGGTAAAACAATGGATGGAAAAATATTTTCATATAATGAGGATATAGATAAAACAGCGTATATGAATTGGAGAACTAAACAGAATCAACCAATTCATGATATGATGATTCTTGCAGATGGATATATGAAAGCGGCAATAATACTTGCACAGGATTGTTTACAGAATAATGTAGATAAAAAAGCAGATGTTGTAGTATTTCCAATGTTATTTTCGGCAAATCATGCAATAGAGCTGTATCTGAAATCAATAAATTGGTCTTTGAATATGTTACTTAATATGAAAGAAACATTTTGTGGAGGACACGATATTAGACAGATATGGAATACAGTAAAGAAACGTATGATAAGTTTTGAAACAGATAAAGAGCAACGAGAACAGTTTAAAGAAATGACGGAAGATTTGGAAAATTATATTTCTGAATTATATGACAAAATTGATAAAGATCATAATGCTAATACAAAAATGAAAAATATGGACTTTTCACGTTATCCTTTTAATACTAATGATAAATATCATTTTTATATTGAAAATTGTGGGAACGAAGTTGTGGATTTAGAGAGATTTGTAAAGGTTTTCAAAAAAATAGATTACAATTTGAGTTGTGTTGCAGGATATTATGAAGACATGGCAATGTTTGTTCCGGATTATGATTAAGAGATATAGACAGTAACATATCAATGGTGGCAGAAAAATCGGTACCTTATGGCAAATCATAAACAATCAGCAAGGAGGTGCTGAATATATCAAATGATTAATGTATGTATACAGAAAAAAGATTTAAAAGATGGGAAATATTTAAAAAGCAATATTTTATCGGTAAATTATAAACACTATGAAAGAGAAAGAAGTTTTCCTTACTATCGCTTTATGGGAAAACTAGAGTTTGAAACATTGCTTCAAGAAAAAATACTTTATTTTACCAATCCCGAGGAATGGAAAAAGTCTGCAACAGGAGATAAAAATGAGAAGTATTTGGAAGACTGGTATACAGACAGAAAAAATATATTAAAGGCATATCAAATTATAAATGAACATTGTATGGATATTCAGGAACAATACTGTACACAACAATATATTATGTCAGTGTTTAGCAGTTTTATAGGAGCAGCAGCCTTGTTACAGCAGATGAGTTTTTGCTATTGTGTTGCTGATAGATATACAGAAAGCAAAATGATTGATGAATATCATACAAAATATAAAAGAAATATTATAGTACAATTCAAAAATGATTTTTACAAGAAATTAGCAATATTGTCAGATGATAAATTTGTACCTGTTAGTACATATTTATATGCGGATGTAATGCCAATGATTTATGTAAATAACTTTGAAGAGTTTATCGCAAAATATGTATGTAAATGTCGAAGAACTGAAGATATAGCAAAAAACGTTTTTGATTATGGAGCTTTTTTAAAAGAAATAAACTTTCAGTATGAACATGAAACAAGAATCAAATTACATATGCATACCGAGAATAATTGTGATTTACCAAGTTTATCAAAGGATTTTTACATAAAAAATTTTTATAGGAATGATGAAAATGAAATTGTAAATAATGGTATGTTATTTATTCAGAAATGTAAAAAGGCACTGGATAAGAGTTTTGAAGATGTGTCTGATAAAATTAAAATGGTTGGAGGTAAGCAAAATTTTGAGTTGCATTTAAACGAAATTGAGATTAACAAAATCATTGATTGCATTTTATTGCATAAAAATGCAGATGAAAGCGAAAAGAATGCCGTATATAAATTAGCAAATCTTAGAGACATACAAATTAAAGAAGTAGATTTTGATAATTTGTATGTTGAAAATTAAAAAAGTATATGCAAGAAAGGAAGTGACTGAATGGCAATACCAACTAGTATCAAAACACTTTTGTCTGGAGATGTCGTTGAATGGGCGAGGATTGAATTTAAGGAAACATGGGATGCAGCAGCATCTTTAAAATCCATATGTGCATTTGCTAATGATCTTGATAATTGGGGTGGAGGATACATTATTATTGGGGTACAGGAAAACAATGGAAAACCTGTTTATCCGTTGAAAGGAGTTCCGACAGATAAGTTGGATGCATATCAGAAAAATATATTTGGAAAATGCAAACTTCTTAGACCTGCTTATACACCGATAATTGGTGTTGAGACTTACCAGGACAAACAGTTCATTGTTATATGGTGCCCGGGTGGGGATAATAGACCATATTCATCGCCAAAGACAATGGAGAAAAATAATAAAGAGCGCATTCATTACATTCGTAAAGCTTCAAATACTGTAGAGCCATCAGATGATGAGGAAAAGGATTTATTTAATCTGGCAAATAGAGTACCATTTGATGACAGAGTGAATCATCAGGCAGAGCTGGCAGATTTGAATATTACTTTGATTCAGAATTATCTCAAAGAAATAGGAAGTTCACTTTATGAAAAATCAAAAACAGGAGATTTTGCTGAACTATGTAATGATATGAATATTATCAGTGTACTTCCAGAATATGTTAAACCTAAAAATGTGGGATTAATGTTTTTCTGTATGGAGCCGGATAAATTTTTTCCTTGTACCCAGATAGATATTGTACAGTTCCCAGACGGATTGGGTGGTGACAATATTATAGAAAATACATTTAAGGGACCGATTCATCAACAGCTTAGAGAAGCACTGCAGTTTATAAAAAACTCAATCGTAACGAAGAAAATTGTTAAGAGTGCGGATAAAGCAGAATCAGATTGGGTATATAATTATCCATATGCAGCATTGGAAGAAGCGTTGGCAAATGCAGTTTATCACCGTGCATATGATATCAGGGAACCGATAGAAGTAAGGGTTGAACGGGAAATGATTGAAATTGTAAGTTTTCCAGGACCAGATCGTTCGGTTACGCAGGAAGGACTAAAACGATATAGGGTATCAAATCGCAGATATAGAAACAGGCGTATAGGCGAGGTTCTTAAGGAATTGCATTTGACAGAGGGCAGAAATACTGGATTTGGTAAAATTCTTAGAGCTCTTGAAGAGAATGGTTCCCCGAAACCAGAGTTTGAGACAGACGATGCTCATAGCTATTTTATTTCACGATTATTTGTACATGAGGCATTTTTAAAAGAAGATACACTGGAGTGTAAACAAAAAGGAACCAAAAAGGAGCTAAAAAGGAGCCAAAAAAAGGAGCCAAAAAAAGGAGCCGAAAGAAAGCTGGATATATTACAGCGAATGGAAGAAAATCCATCAATAACACAGGTTAAACTCATGGAAGAATTTAATCTTACGAGAAAACAAGTCCAGAAGATTATAAAAGACTTGAGAGAAGATAAATTAGTTGAAAGACAAGGATCAAATAGAAGTGGAACGTGGATTGTGAAGAGATAGTTAGTAAAAATTATTGGGCGAGGATACTTATCAGATTTTATTCGGTATAGAAGCGACGCTTAGAGTATTGGTAGCTACGAGCATATACCAGATAATGGTTAAAAGAAATATGAATTTAATATAATGCCCTGAAAATAAAGGTTGTCAAATATTTTCAGGACAGTTATAATGGATTGGCGACAGAAAATCTGGTGGCACAAAAAAAGAGGAACTGTTTACCAGTTCCTCAATGACTGCGAAAAAATTATTCTGTAACGTATTTGCCTACGATTGCCATAACGGTATCAAGAGCAGCGCCATCAGCGTGGACGTTTAAATCGATTGGTTTGGATAAATCAAGGCTGAAAATACCCATGATAGATTTTGCGTCGATTACATATCTTCCGGATACTAAATCGAAATCGCAGTCGAATTTGCTGATTTCATTAACGAACGCTTTCACTTTATCGATAGAGTTCAGTGAAATTTTAACTGTTTTCATTATGAGAACCTCCCTTAATAATAGTTATTTGCTGACCTGATTGTCTGTCAGCTTACAGTTTTCATCTTAACGGCAGAGACCATAAAAGTCAAGGTGAAAACGGATAAAATTTCCAGAAAGATTTAGTGAAAATGTAGAACAGTGCTAAAATATCAGACTGTTTTGTAGAAAATGAACAATAACTAAAGCGAAAACAAAATCTATTCTGTAAGCATATAAGTTTTCGAAATGTCAGCATGTATACAAAGTCCAGACTACAGAAAATGAGTATGCAGGTATAGAATTATAAAAACAGAAAAATCAATTAGGAGGAAAGAATGGGAAAAAAAGTTGCACTTCACAACTTAGGATGTAAAGTAAACGCCTATGAAGTAGAAGCCATGCAGCAGCTTCTGGAAGAAGCGGGCTACGAGATCGTACCTTTTGAACCGGGGGCTGATGTATATTTAATTAATACCTGTACAGTAACCAACATCGCAGACCGTAAATCCAGACAGATGCTGCACAAAGCAAAGAAAATGAACCCGGATGCTATCGTGATCGCAGCCGGATGTTATGTACAGACAGATGAAGGGAAACTGGATAAAGATGAGGCTGTAGACCTGATCCTTGGAAACAATCAGAAGGGAAATATTGTCCAGGTACTCGAGGAATATGAGCAACAGCACACCAAACAGAAACATGTGCTCAAGATCAACCAGACAAAAGAATATGAAGAACTGGCAATTGATCATACAGCAGAGCATGTACGCGCATATATCAAAGTTCAGGACGGCTGTAATCAATTCTGTACTTACTGTATCATTCCTTATGCAAGAGGTCGTGTCAGAAGCCGTAAGATCGCGCATGTAATGGATGAGGTTCATGCACTTGCAGCAAAAGGATACAAGGAAGTCGTTCTGACAGGAATTCATTTAAGTTCTTATGGTGTAGATTTCCCGGCAGAAGAGAAAGAAACACTGCTTTCCCTGATCCGGGCAGTACATGAGGTAGAAGGAATCGAACGAATCCGTCTGGGCTCCCTGGAACCGGGAATCATCACGGAAGAATTTGTGCAGAGCATTGCCGCATTGCCGAAAATGTGTCCGCATTTCCATCTGTCCCTGCAGAGCGGATGTGATACCACACTGGAGCGAATGAATCGCAGATACAGAAGCGCAGAATATGCAGAGAAATGCGGGCTTCTGAGAAAATATCTGGGAAATCCTGCACTTACCACAGATGTGATCGTTGGTTTTCCGATGGAAACAGAAGAAGATTTTCAGGATTCCTATAATTTCGTAGAGAGTATTCATTTTTATGAAACTCATATTTTCAAATATTCCCGCCGCCATGGAACAAAGGCTGCAGCCATGTCCGGACAGCTCACTGAAGCACAGAAAGCGGTCAGAAGTGACAAGATGCTTGCTTTAAATGAACAGCATGCGAAAGAATATGAGAAATCCATGCTCGGCGGTGAACTGAAAGTACTTCTTGAGGAAGAAGTAGAGATTAACGGAGAGCAGTGGTATATCGGCCACAGTATGGAATATATTAAAACAGCAGTGAAAAAACAGGACAACTACAGTGTGAATGACATCATTACTGTAAAAGCTGAAGAATTCCTGGAAGAACATACATTAACAGGTGAGGTTCTGGGAGTAGAATAGTTACAGTTCACACACCACTATCCCGCGAGGTGTTTTGGCATGAATATGCCAAAATCCCGA
>ENA-ORTB01001857-ORTB01001857.1-human-gut-metagenome-genome-assembly--contig:-NODE-1857-length-21676-cov-4.982286_pt1 | contig 21676 bp, 18 predicted proteins | sample MGYA00241905_ERZ509174 | MGnify/ENA primary metagenome ERZ509174 (study PRJEB26280, sample SAMEA2338851) | human gut metagenome | biome: human gut; feature: human-associated habitat; material: faeces... | reverse complement strand
TGAAGGAATTGGTCGCTGCTTCGCTCATATTGAAAACATTAAACGACAATCCCTAGTTTACCGGTGCGTCCAGGAACGAATCTGCCGTAGAGATTGCTGTGTTTAGGAGCGGTCTTGCCGGTCTGGGTTATGGTGTTTTCGGACTCGGTGATTTTATCGATAGACAACTCGCCAACATTTGCAGTACCGACTACTACACCTACTCGCCAACCACCATCGTCAGTGGATGTAAGAACGCAATTCTTTACTGAACAGTCAGAGATGGTGTGGTAGGTTGCAGGGTTACCGCCGGCATGGCCGATAATACCACCTACAGAACCTTTAGCTGAAATTGTACAGCCCTCTACTGAACATTTGGTAATCTTGATATATGTGTCAACCGGTCCATCATTAGGGTTATTATAGCCTGAGGTCCAACCGATTAGACCACCTACACGCGCGCCGCCGGTAGAAATCATTTCAGAATTCGTAAGATGACAATTATCAAGTTCAATCGTAGGCATGCTATCTACATTGCAGACAAATGCGCCAATACCCTGACCGCTGGTAGCATCGTTAATCTTAACACCATCCAATGTAAGATCCTTGACAATGATTCCTGAATTACCTGCGAATCCGCCAGCAAACAAAGGAGCATTGAGCCCGGAAATCTTGTGGCCATTACCGAGCACAGTAACCACACCGGCACCATGATAACCATCTACTTTAGCAGGCGTCCAGGTTTCGCCCTCTTTCAGGACAATGTCTTTTCCAATTTCAATGACATTGTCACCAGAGCCTGCACTTGTAAATGCGGTAAGGGTTGCGCGGAGTTCTGCGGTCGTCATAACAACAGGCTTTGTGCCGCGGACAACTGTCCAGACATTGTCTTCAGTCTTGACTGACATATACCCGTCAGCTACGAAGTTCGTGTGAGGACCTTCGGATATACAATCGGCAGGATCGAAAGCTACAAACTGACCACCCGTTATGTTAATCTTAGCTGTTGCACGACTTGCATCCTGCATATTCAGCAAGAAGCTGGTCCCCTGAGCATTAAGCATAGCAGTTTCGAACTTTCCGCCGGCAACATTGACAACAGCTCTATCCATTACATAGATAAGGTTCGAAGTTTCCGGATTAAGCTGCTTGTTGTAGAAGTAACCGCCATTGATATCAACTACTGCATCGTCATAAGCCCATATTGCCATGCGATAACCATCAACATCCGAAGTCTCCTCAAGAGCCTTGACCTCACCCTCACCATTGATTGTAAGATGAGAATTTCCGGTCACATTGAAAACGACGGTAAAATTTCCATTAACCTGTGTCTTATTGACAATGCTATGTCCGTTAAGGTCAATGACAACATCCGTATTGCCGCTAAGAACCAGAGGATAATCTATTTCAATGTTATCAACGAGTTTCGCTGAACCACCGGTTGCAACCAATGCTTTCAACGACTCCACATTCTTGATATTGACCAGGTCAATGTCATTGTCCGGCTCATTGAAAATAGGGACGATCTCAACATTGAAGATCACCTGTGAAGTGAGGAGATTGCCGAGGATGTTGGTGCGGTAGTTGTTCTGGACAGGAGTCTGAGGTGATGAAGCTGTGATTGCATCACCCGTTGCAGGAACGAACTCAGCAGTAACATTGGAAATATGCTTCTCGTCTTGCTTACCTACAGGGATGATGTAATTCATTGTCATCCAAGCATATTTGGTTCCATCTTTGATAACAAGTGGCTCAGCAGGAAGTTCAGCTGCGGCAAATGTGACTTTATCAGTAGCAAGGCCTTCGACTTTACCTTCTGCATTGAAAGTATCAAATACATTGGCAACGTCGGTAGCTGTGAAAACACTCTGTTTAGGAACAAAGCCGGCGGCAGCAGCCTCAAGGAGATCAGCAGTACCGAAGTTCACCTGTGCGAAAGGACGGTAAAGCTTGATGGTTTCTGTCAATGCCCCATTGACTTTCAATTCTTTACGCGTAGCGTAGAATGCGTCGCGTTTCTCGTCATTGGCGACAGCACCCTCATAAGAAACCTTGATGTTCTTCAGGTCGGTGACATCATAAGGTGCACCTTCTGCCTGAGCCCAGAACACGAAATTGTAGGTCTTACCCTTTACGAGGCTGAACTTCACCTGAGTTTTCAGGTCCGTGAATTTGGCAGTCTTGTCGAGGTCTCCAAGATGAGTTTTATCAGCGTCGTTCTCGTAAACTGACACATAGAGGTTCTTGGCCGTCTGACCGTCACCAAGAGCCTTGGTCGCCATTTCGCCCGGCAATGCAGCCGTGAACGTCACGTCAACCATCTGTCCGTCAGGAACTTCCATTACCTGTTCCTTGTTACAGCCGACTGCAAGAAATGTCAATGCAGCAGCTGCCAAATACTTAAATGTTTTCATATCAGTTTTGTTTAAATTTGTTATTCCGCAGTTTGAACATTTACGCCATTAATAGTGATATTGAATTTTTTGGTGGTAGGCTTACTTGAGACATTGTTAATTCCTTCCCACCATAATCCTTCAGGACTAAGAGCATTGGCTTTGAAGCCTTCCACTACACAATCTTTTATGGTAACGGTTCCACTTATGCCCCATTCAGTATGCATCTGAATGGCCGCTTTATCAGTAGTTCTATCACTTGCGCTAAACTTACAATTCTCGACATTCAAATTATACTCGACAGGAGATTCAGCATACATTACAATCGCCTTTTGAGTCGCATCAAAAACACAATTATCAACATTTACTCTTGACCCACTATAGCCATAATAGTTCAAACAGTACCCATCAAAACCTGAGGCATTTCTGTTAACAAATTTGCAGTCAGATATATTAACAACATCTTTAGCAAGAATTCTGAACTGATTCTTGATAACACAATTCTTTACAGTAACATTTTTCACTCTAACCATTTGAGCCAATGCAGCCTCTTCATACTTACACCCTACCGCATTATCAATTGTAATATTTTCAAAAAGGACATCGCAATCCTCAGGATAACTTCCGGCATTCAGCTTGACCGAGCATACTTCTGGATTAGTTCCAACAACATTTATTGTCTTAGGCCATTTTTGACCACTATCAGACTTGTTATCTGGCCAATTAAACTCGCCACTTACAAGATTAATAGTCGCTACTGTACCTTCACTTGAATTCAATGCATCTCTTAGTCCAGCATCATTCGCAACAGGGGTAACGCCCGCTTTGGTCACGAAGTAAGAATCACCAATCTGAGTGGATTTGTAACCGTCCGCAAGGAAGTTGGTATGAGCACCTTCAGCGGCACAGTCAGCAGGATTGAATTTCACGAATTCGCCACCTGTGACGATAATCTTAGCGATACCGTTCTTACGATTCTTATCGTAGCAATTCAAGACATAACCATAAGGATCAGGATTCTCTGACAACTGTTGGATGGAGAACTTGCCGCCCTTAATCTCTACGGTACCCTCGAAAACATATACCGCATCCATATTTCCGACATACTCACCACCTTCGATTACAAGATTTCCGCCATCCTGAACATCTACTGCAAAAACGTCATTCTCTTTTGCTTTCACAGCTCCGTTTCCAGTAAGGGTAAGACTACCTCCTCTCACAGAAAGAAGAGACCAACTATAATTAGCTTCATCCCACAAATCTTCCGTATTGCTGAGAGTCTTTCCGTTAAGGTCGAGAACAACTTCCTTTCCAGCCTTTACTACCATAGATTCGTCGAGCACAAGGTCAGCGGCCAGTTTCGCCTCACCGCCTGTCGCGAAGAGCGCTCTGAGAGAAGCCTCATTCTTGATATTGACAAGGTCAATGTCATTGTCCGGCTCATTGAAGATAGGGACAATCTCGACATTGAAGATCACCTGTGAGGTGAGGAGGTTGCCGAGGATGTTGGTGCGGTAGTTGTTCTGAACAGGAGCGTTCGGCGCGGACACAGTCACAGCTTCGCCGTTGTTCGCCTTGAAAGTCGCAGCAACGTCAATGTTGTGGGACACGCCCTGTTTGCCAACCGGGATGAGGTAGTTCATCGCGAGTCTGGTGTAGGTCTTACCATCCAATGTCTTGAGAATATCTGCCGGTACATTGGTTTCTGTCAATGCCACTGCAACCTCATCTTTTCCTTCAGCTGCGAAGGTATCGAATGTCGTTGCTGCACCAGACGCCGTGAACGAGCTGACAGCCGGACTGAAGCCTGCCTTCTGCGCTTCCGCATAGTCTGCAGTAGCAAAGTTCACCTGTGCGAAAGGACGGTAAAGTTTAATAGTTTCTGTCAATGCCCCATTGACTTTCAATTCCTTACGTGTAGCATAGAATGCGTCACGTTTCTCGTCATTGGCATCAGTGGTGTAGTCCTTCACCTTGATGTTCTTCAGGTCGGTGACATCATAAGGTGCGCCTTCGGCCTGTGCCCAGAACACGAAATTGTAGGTCTTGCCCTTTACGAGGCTGAACTTCACCTGAGTTTTCAGGTCAGTGAACGTGGCAGTCTTGTCGAGGTCGAGCTTGGTTTTCTCAGCATCGTTCTCGTAAACTGACACATAGAGGTTCTTGGCCGTCTGACCGTCACCAAGCGTCTTGGTCGCCATTTCGCCCAGCAATGCAGCCGTAAACGTAACGTCAACCATCTGTCCGTCAGGGACTTCTGTCACCTGTTCCTTATTACAGCCGACTGCGAGCAATGTCAATGCAGCCGCTGCCAAATATTTAAATGTTTTCATAATGGTTAATTTTAGTTATGTTATTCTACTTTAGCACCATTTTCCCAGACTTTCTTAGTGTCAACGAAAACTACAGCTTGGGTTTCTCTCGTATTCATTTTCGTCTCCGCATTATATCCCAAGTCACTGCTATATAACCTAGACCCAGTCAATTCACCTACGAGCACATTATCCGTTGCATCTGTCTTATTGAAATAAACGTAGTATTTTGCACCGCCGGCAGAGGGATAAGCATCAGTTTTTAAACTAACAGCAGACTTAGTTGTCTCTCCTGCAAGAGCTATAAAATGGCAATTATTGAAAGTCACTTTATATGAAGACGTGGTTTTTTCTCTATATGTATATAAGAACTTGCCTGAAGCCTTGAATGTACAATTATCAAAAACATACTCATCTGCAGTATATGTCTGAAGATTATAAGCATTGGCAGACTCCTGTATGAACTGGCAGTTTTTGAACGATGCCTTCAGCCCCATATACGCAAATTGTCCGACAAGAGTACAGTCCTCAAAATAAAGCTCCTTTGCATGAGCAAAGCCTTTGTAATCACCATTTGTAGATACTATTTTCATTTTTTTAAAAGTAGCAGACGCTCCTTTCAAAGAATAATCTGTACCATAATCATTATTTACAGTCTCTTTACCAACTTTAAATGAAGTATTATCGGCACCATTACCTATAAACGCAATAGACAAGTCCTTATCGGCAGCTACAGTTTTACCATATAGCGAATACTCACCATCGGCAAGTTTCATATAAACGGATTCGCCTTTGGCTACAGTATTCAACGTTGTTTCAAGTTCAGATTGACCTGCTACTGATACTGATGCGTCAACGACTTTCCACGCCGGTTTTCCATTGTAAGTCGTTTCTACTGATTTATAGCCGTCAGCAACGAATGAAGTTATAGCTCCATTATTCTCATTTACATCAGCAGGGTTAAATCCTACGAAAATACCACCCTTGACCGAGAAGCAATTTACAGTAATATCATCATCCTGGTTCAAGACATATGGAGTTTTTCCCTCCGCATCCGGCTCGGCCGAGAATACTCCACCATTAATCTCTATTGTACAAGCTTTTCTTGCATAGATTGTTGAATTACTCTTTCCTTTGGCATCTTTCTCCACATAATAGGTGCCGCCATTTATAATGAGATGTCCACCATCCTCAACAAGGACGGCATTGTTATCCGCACCACCTTCACAAATCACATCACCATCTCCATTGATCGTAAGCATTCCTCGCACTTGAAGTGCTGCTTTGTTATTTTTATTTCCATTTCTGTTCTCGAACTTCTTTCCGTTAAGATTCAGAACAGTTGAAACCCCAGTACTAATTACAAGACCATAAGAATTTGGAACAACTGAGAAATCATCTTCAAGGGTTACCTCTCCTCCTTTTGAGATAGCACTTCCAACGGGATCATAAAACAAATCACCTCCTTTGAACTCGCTATCTAATGAAACGGTCCATGTCGCATCAAAAGTCAGCAAATTGCCAAGGATATTAGTTCTCATATTGCGTTGGATCGGGACATTAGTAAACTCTACTGATTTAGACTTCCCATTAGAAAGTGTAAATTTGGCAGATACAGTCGTCAGACTACTATTTTTAGGAGCAAAAACATAGGCTGTAGCAAGATAATCATAATTCTTTCCTGCCACACTCAGTTTTTCATCTAACGTTGAATTAGGTTTGTAATTGGCCACTTCAACGGAACCACTATAAGAATTATCTCTGTCGCCAAACAAAGCATTGAACTTATTAGGCACATCTGTCATAGAAATAGAAGACGCGTTAACCTTCAATGCATCTTCACGATTAAATGCTTCTGCACCAAAATTGACTTGAGCGACAGCACGAAGCAGAGTTATTGTAGTTTTTTTTGCAAGTTCGGAATCGTTTATTGCAGGCAAATTTAGATCTACCGATTTCCAAAAAGCATCCATTTTAGGCTCATTAGCCTTTACTGCATCATAATTAATCGTAACCTGTCGCAGATCATCCGTATTGTAATATCCTGTGCCTTTTGCTTGAGCCCAAAAGCAAGATAATATCTCTGTTTGCTAACAAGAGTCATTTTAAGAGATGCTTTTTTCTCTTCTACGGGAACATTATATGTTTGAATGAGTTTGTAATCAGATCCGTCTTTGATAAACAATTGACAAATGAGTTCATCTACCTGAGCGGCATCAGAAAGGCCTTTTGTTGTAATTGTCGTCTCCGGCACATCCACGTTGAATGTCATTTCGACAGTTTCACCGTCTGCGGAACCGACCTGCTCTTTCGCGCAGGCACCTGCCAGCACAGCCATTGCTGCGATAGCGAAAGTTTTGAATAAATTCTTGTTCATAGTTTTATTGATTATTTAATTTATATATTTCGTTTAAGATGTTGTCTATCACTTGATTATAATATTGAACTCACCTTCGAAGTCAGGGTCGATGGCGACGCCGCCGCCGGTATCCTGCATGAGGAAGCTGCCCTTGACGGTGGTCAGCATGCTTCGCTTGATAGGGACCTCGATCGGATTGGTCATTGACAGGCGGGTGCCTTCTTCGTCGAACAGGCCTACCGCTACCATGACGCTGGACTCCTTGCCGTTCACGAGAACGTAATCGAAGCCGAGCCGGGCATTGTGATCATCTATCAATGTTATGTCCGAACGGAACTGGACGCCGAGACTCGAGTCGTTCGGCTTGTCGTCCCACATGTTGAACTTCGACGGCATGTAGCCGGTGTAGTAGAAGACGACATTGTACTTCTTCAGATCGACGATCGGCGACTTGCTGTCCCCGTCGCCCTTGGTGTCGTCAGGAGCCTTGGTATCATCATCGGCATCCTCCGCACTCTTGGTGAGGTCGCCGGACACCTTGTCCTCGTTTTCCTTCTTCTTGTTCATCTCGGTGATGACCTTGGTTATGAACTCCTGGAGGTCAGTCGTTATGAATTCGAACTTGGCGAGCGGACGTTCCATATTTATGGTGCCGCTGACCGGAGGAAGCATCGAGCCGTAACGCGTGACAGTCAGTTCATTGTGCCCGACGAAAGCATCGCGGAAATCATTGTTTCCCTCGTGCTCGCCCCTCATGGTAATCTCGCGGAAACTCCTCGTGTCGTAGAAATAATCCGCTGCAGTCCCCTTCTCGACGAAATCGGTCCAGACGTAGAACATATAAGTACCTTCGTCAATGTTGATGGTGACTTCATGGTTCAGGTCGGAGACATCCTCCTTGGTGAAAGTGAAGCGCTTGTACGGAACCTCGTCATAACCGCCGTTGCTCAGTTTTCTGTAAGCCTCTATGACATAGCGGATTTCATAGTCCTTGCCGTCCTTGGAGACTCTGGTTCCCTGATTCAGGTCCATGACAAGGAACTGAGGCAATGCAGTATTGAAATCAAGTTTGAGCGTGGCATTGGCAGGAAGCTCTTCCGGCCATTCGTGGACCGCGCAGGATGCTGCAGAAAGCACCAACGCCAGAATTGCGGTCAATATTTTAACAGTCCTGTCTTTCATCGTTCCGCCCTCCTTTTCTTAAGATCGAAACTGTATGAAAATGATACTGCCGCGTGGTCGATTCCTACGAATGTAGTGTGACCGTTGGTGGCTTTAGGACCATTTTTCTCGTTGTAGAATTTGTCGTAATAGACATCATAGACTCCGGCGCCGATAGAGAATTCGACATTCCATCTCGGATGGCGCTTGGACAAAGGCATCCTGTATCCTGCTGCAAGGCCGCCGCCCCACAGAGGTCTGTCTCCGTCATATGTCTGGATACGCCAGTCACCTTTGGTGGCGTAGTTGAAGTATGCTGTTCCGAAGTGCGCTCCCACGAAGAGGCCGTCAGGCTTGCTGAACCACCAGCGCAGTTCAGGCTGTACGGCAAATGTCCTGAATTTCAATTCGCGGCTGAAGTAGTCCACAGCAGAGTAGTAGATAGGAAGCTGAAAAGAAAGATGAGGCGTAATGTCGATTTCGACTGCGACATTGGATATGAACATCGCCCATCCGATGGCATTGGTCTTAATGTATAGTTTTCGTGTCCACTCCTGCAGAGGTATCGTCTCGGGCAGCCGCAGCATCGGCACGGTCAGGCTGTCGTCCAAAGGCGGGAATTCATTTGTCGGCTGCACATCGGAGTCCGCGATTTCAGGCAGATCCAGCTTGGGATTCTCGACGCCGACCTCCACGATTACCGTGAACGCCCTGAGCTCCGGGAACAGATGCTCGTTCATATACCTCCATGGCCTTCCGCCTGCAAGTCGCTGCAGTTCAGCCTTCAGCACCTTGTCATTGTCCTCATTGGCGATAAGGTCCAACACCTCATTCTTTTCTTTCATGTCGGACTCTGCGACGAGCCGAGCAAGTCCCGCCCAGTCTTCACTTACGGTCTGTACATGAATGATGGACTCAGGAAAGTCGATGTAGCGTTTGAGATAAGCGGTGAGTGTAGAACTTCTTTTGGCAGCCAACTTTTCGTTTATGGCCAATGTTCCTTCAGGAGAAGCTCCCGCGTGGTAGTTTACAGTGAGGATGTCGAAGGCGGAAGACTGTGACTTGAAGTCGTTTACACGGTCAATGAATGCCTTGGCTCTTTCTTGATTATGTTTGTAGGAAGGGTCGAACGAAGAATAACCCTGGCGGAAATAAATCCTCAGAGTGTCTGACATCTGCTGCGCACTAACGTTGGCACAGACCAAAGCCAAAACAATGGTTATTAGTCGTTTCATAATAATGGTAATAGTGTTCCCCGAATATGAGGTCAAAATGGTCAGACTCGGAAACTCAGTTTTTATTTTCAGTGCGAATTTATCAAAAAAGAGAATACGTTGTAACGATTTAATCGAAAATTTGTCCAAAAATACCAAAAATTCGACCTTTTGACATTAAAATCGACTGAAATCGATCAGAAATGAACCCAAATGAACCACATTCAGAGTAAAGTGAGCCCAGACATTGACCATTTATCTGGCGAGGAAGAGATTCCGCGCCGGAAGGGCGGAAGAATAACGGGAGCGCAGGTCGCGGAAGAGGGCGGCAGTCTGACGGGTGAAGCCCGGACCTTTCCAAGTGCTTGTGTTGGTGACCATTATCCAGCACTCGCCGTCCGGATAATACTTTATCAATGCACTCGTTCCGGACAGTGTTCCTGTCCTGGTCCACTCCCCTGTCGGCTTGGTGTCATTCCAGCCGAGAGAATAAGTCTGTTCATCGAACCACTGGGTCATATCGGCCACACTCTGCGCGGAGATGATGTCCGGAATTTCAGGCCTGCCGTCAATGGACGCCACAAAACGTGCGAGTTCAGGTACGGAAGTCACCCAGCCGCCTGCTCCGGAAAGTGCTCTGACATCACTGCCGCCATAGCAGCGCTCCACCATATTGCCGCTGTTGTTGTATTCCTCCACCAGACAGGTGTCCGCACCATTGTAGTAACGGACTTCATTCGGGAGCCTGTCCTCGTAATAGTTGCCGCCGATATGCATATCATAGCAGCCTGCCCTGTAAAGCACACTGTCCCTCATAAATGTCTCATAGTCAATGCCTGAGACTTTCTCGACAATCATACTGAGAAGGAGATAGCCGAAGTTGGAATAATACTGGGATGTGCCCGGTGAGAAGCGGAGACGACGCTTCAGCTGCGTTTTCATCAATGTCTCATGGTCCGGCGGGGTATCCAGATGGTTCTGGATCATAATAGTCCTCGTGGAGAACATCGGGTCGCCTCCGTAGGAAGTGAAACCGCCCTTATGACGCAGCAGGTCCTCAACGGTGATCTTGTAGTAGTTCTTGTCCTTTATAATAGAGGTATATAATGAGTCATTCAGAATGCCGCGCGGGCCGAAGACGGTATCGGCCAATGTGAGTTTGCCTCTTTCCTGCAGCATCATTATTCCGGTGGCAGTCAGCAGTTTGGAAACTGAAGCTACCCGCATGATATTGGTCGGGGCCATCTGCACTCCTGCTTCTTCATCGGCCCAGCCGTAGCCTTTTGCATACAGGAGCGAATCGCCACGCATAATCGCGAGTGAGGTGCCACGCAGACACCATTGACGCATATAGGAAGCGATACGCGAATCCAGACCGGAGAGAGAGGATGTGTCTGACAATTCATTTGACAGGGTTTCATTCAGACAGACAGGCTCAGGCGCCGGCAAATCACTCGCCTTCCCCGTGGAAGACAATGATACACAAAGTCCTACGGTCAATGTCACCAACGCCAATCCTGCTGCTATTCTGAGTTTTCTTCCCGTCATTATTCAGTTTCTCCCTGTACGCTTCCCGGCAAATCATCTATAAGTTTCGCCCTATGGCAAAAGTCAATAATCATATCGGCAGTTCCGTCAATCCCGAGAACCGACGAATCGACGCAGAGGTCATAATTGGAAGCGACGCCCCAGTTGCCGAAAGTGAAATAATTGTAATAGGTCTCCCTGGTCCTGTCCTTCTTCTGCATCAGTGACTCCGCCTGCTCGGGGGTAATGCCCATACGTTCTGCAACTCGCTTGATGCGGACTTCGTCAGAAGCGGATATGAAGACGTCAAGACATGGACGGTCTCGGAGGATGTAATCTGCGCAACGGCCGATGAAAATGGCAGAGCCCTTGTCCGCGATGGAGCGTATGACATTGCTCTGGATGACGAACAACTGGTTGTCACTCACGTAGTTGTCTGCCGAACCGAAGCGTCCGACATCCACGATGAAACTGGACAATGCGAGGAGATTTCTCTTCTCGTCACTCTTGGCAAACAGTTCACGGCTGAAGCCGCTCTGCTCCGCTGCCTTGGAAATGAGTTCCTGGTCATAGACAGGGATGCCGAGTTTCTTGCCCAAAGCCAAGGCTACCAGTTTTCCGCCACTTCCGAACTGGCGTCCGACATTGATTATCAATTTCTTGTCTTCCATAATCAAGCCTCCTTAAATTTCATTTTACTTCCTAAAATATCCGGGTCGTCACCGTCATTGAGTTTACGGAATTTGCGGAAAAGCGCTGCCAGCAATATGGCAGCCATTATGATGGACAACGTGTCTGCAATCGGAAAACTCATCCAGACTCCTTTATGCCCGAAGAACACCGGCAGGAAATAAATCAGCGGCACGAGGAAAAGGAGCTGCCTGCACAATGACAGGAAAATGGACTTGTGCACCATGCCCAGACTCTGGAAGAAATTGGTGGTCGCCATCTGGAATCCCACGAGAGGAAAGGCGAGGTTTATCATCCTCAATCCCTTGTTAGCCAATGATTTGAGTTCCGGATCACTTGTGAACAGTGATATCGCGATATCCGGGCAGAGTTCCGAAACCAGAAAGCCGAAGCATGTCACTGACGTGGTACAGATCACGGTAAGTTTGAACACCCGTCTCACTCTGCTGTATTTTCTCGCGCCGAAATTATAGCCTGCAATAGGCTGCATTCCCTGGTTGAAACCCATATTGATCATAATGAACAGGAACGAGATACGGTTCACGATTCCGTACGCGCCGATGGCAAGATCCCCTCCGTATTTGAGCAGCTGCTGATTGATGAAGAGAGTGACGATGCAGGCCGCCGAGTTCATCAGGAACGGTCCCATGCCTATGGTCAATGAATCTTTGGCGATTCTCAGGTCCAGCTTGTAGTCTCTCAGCCGCTTAGGGATGTGGAGATAGTTGCTCTCGTCGAGGAAGTACTTGAATGTGTACAACATTGCCAAGAGTTGGCAGAGCACGGTAGCCAAGGCGGCGCCCTTTATGCCCATATCCAGGACGAATATGAATATCGGGTCCAGAATCGTGTTGGATAAGACCGTGAAAATGGTAAGTCCCATCGCCAACTTCGGATTGCCCGAAGCACGTATCATATTGTTCAATCCGAAATACAGATGTGTGATCACATTGCCTATGAGGATGATCACCATATAGTCCCGTGCGAAAGGCAATGTGTTCTCGCTGGCGCCGAAGAATCCGAGAATAGGGTCCAGAAATGCCAGGGATACCAATGTGAATGACAGACCGATCAGCACATTGAGAACAATTTCATTGACAAGAACCTTGCGGGAAGCCTCGTAGTTGCGCTGGCCGAGCAACATTGACAATATCGTCGATGCGCCGACGCCCACGAGCGTTCCGAGTGCCGTGGAAAGGTTCATGAACGGGAATGTGACGGCAAGGCCTGAAATGGCATAAGAGCCGACATCCTTTATGTGGCCGATGTAGATGCTGTCGACCATATTATACAGAGAAGATGCAGTCATGGCTATAATAGCCGGGACTGCATACTGCATAAGCAAATCGCGTATTCTCTTATCTCCAAGTTCTGTAGGAACAGTTCCTGAAACAGCCATTCAATTCCTCCTGCTACTCTTTCGGTTTATCGACGATTTCGATTTCAAATACGAGCGGCGCATATGCCGGGATGGTGTTTCCGCTTCCGCTATAGTCATAGCCGTACGCGGAGAAGAACATGCCCACGCCTTTTTCGTGCTTGCGCATCTGCCACAGGGTCTTGGAGAATCCGTTGATGACGGAGGAGCCGTCCGATGAGCTGCTTGAATACAACTTTATATCCGTGAAGTTCTCACCCCAGGAGATTTTCACCGGAGCATATGTACTCGATGAGCTGTAGATATTATAGAACTTGGCGGTGTCCTTGATGGTCGTGTCGAACACCTGCCTGTTCAGCAATCTTCCTGTATAGTTTATGTAAATGCTTGTGTCTGAAGGGAATGAAACAGTGTCATCCGGAGCTTTCGTCTGCTTGTAGTAGAAGCCCCAGGACAATGAATCGACTCCGCCCAGATACTTCGCTCCGTAGATCTGCATGCTGTCGATCTGGGATTTCAATATGTCCTCAGTGATGCCTGCGAGAGTGAGTTCATATACCGCCGAAGAATTGTCGTTCGAATGCTTGAGATAGTCGGCCGGAGTCTTGTATCTTGTCGTGGTCATCAGCCAGGACGGGATGAGCGCACGTCTTGTTCCTCCTACCCTCATTCCTTTCAGCATGTCCTCCACGCCGACCGGAAGGCTGTTGCTATATGTAGGCCAGGACGATGTTCCATAATAATGGGACTTCTCGTATTTGCCGAGCTGCTGTGCGAGTTTCTTACTGTTGGTGGTAGTGATGTTGCCGTCCATGTCCCTTACGGTGCAATGTACCATCACGTATTTCTGCGAGTTGAAAACTTCGCCGTCACCGGCTTTGTCGTCCAATATATATATTCCAAGTTCCGTCTTGGTTGCTTCGGGATGTTTCTGGCTGACCCAGGCCTCCACATAGCGTTCTTCATCTTCGAAAGGCAGCGTCTTCTCCGATTTTGCACAACCGGTGAAAACGAAAGCCGCGGCGAATGCGCTTGCCGCAATGAGTTCTACAATTCTTATATTATTCATTTTCAATATATTATCTATTTAGTTGTTCGATACTGACTCTACCCAGATGCGATAGACCAAGGCGGAGTTTGCAGGAATCGTGCCTAACTCGCGTTTGCCGAAACCATATTTTCCTGAAAAAAGTATATAACATTCCTGGCCGGCCTTTACGCCCTCCAAGCCATATTTCAGTCCTTTCACGAAGCCGGACTCGCTGAGTTTCACTGTCTTGACCTCGAAGACCGAGTCGTCGGAGAGTGTCCAGCCGGAGCCTTTGGCCACTTCTTCACTGTTGGTGGCGAACATGTCGGAAGCATTGACGGAAGTGCCGGAAAGCACATATCCCGCATAATGGAATGAGACTGTTCCATTGACAGAGAGGCTGTCGCCGTCGCCGGGAACTACCACAAGCCTGGTTACACCTTTATTATATACTACATACGCGGTGTCCACTGACTTCAATGTGGAGTTCACAAAAGACTCTATGTTCTGCTCCTGTCTGGAATACCTCAGTTTCACTTCCTCCTTGGAGCAAGCGAAGACCATGACGAGTGCAATGAGCGCGACCAATAATTTATCTGCTTTCATAATCTCCTGATTTAAAGTACTCTGACGTCACCTTCAGCAGGTATTTCTCAGCCTGCGACGGTGAGGATATGTCAGCGGGATTCCCGTCATTGGCCTTAAAGAAAAGCCGTCCGCCGGAAGCGTTCTCATGGCCGCCGCCGTGGAAATAGGCCTTCGAGCAACCGACTGCCGAGAAGCCTTTCTTGGACCTGATGGAGACGCGGAAGAAGCCGGCATCATCCTGCTTGAGGAAAATGCTCATCTTCACGGATGCGATGCGGAGCGGCTCGTTCACGAGGCCTTCCGTCTCACCTTCCGATATGTTGAATTCTGATGCAATCTCTTCTGTCAGAATCATATACGCCACGCCGTAATCGGTGAGTTTCATATTCTGGTACAGCATGTAGCCCCACAGCCGCACGCGTTTTTCGGTTCCGCTCTGATACAGGTTCGAGAGTATCGCGTCCCTGTCCACACCGACGCCCAGGAGGGCTGAGGCCATGGTCAATGTAGAGGGATACACGGAGTTCGCGAAGTTGTTCGTGTCCGTGGTCATTCCGGTCATGAGTGATGTGGCCGATACTGACGGAACAAGAGACGCGTCTGCGTGGATGTCAGGCATTGACATGAGGACATTGAACAGAAGTTCGCAGGCTGAAGATACCGACGTCTCGGAGAATACGACATCGAATGATTCGGTTTCCGGGGCGAGATGATGGTCAATGAGGACTTTCCTGCACTTGGCTGCGCGAAGCATCGGTTCCAGGTCGCCCGTGCGTGTGAACGAGTTGCAGTCCAGACAGAAAATCAGGTCGGTTTCAGCTATGCGTTCACGTGCGGAATCACTGTCAGAGGGCCACTGGAGCACGTTTTTCTCCGGTGTGTCGCTGAGCATGAAGGTCAATGTCTCAGGAAGCGGGTCGGAGTAGATGACCACGGCGTCTTTGTTTCTGGACAGGAGATAGTGCAGCATCGCCAATGTGCTGCCGACCGCATCTCCGTCAGGACGGATATGAGCCACGATGGACACTTTCCCGGCGTCCCGGACCAATGTTTCGAGTCTTTCCACTGCCTTCGTGTCGATATTTACTGTATTTCCGTTCATCTGCCGCTTTCTTATACCTGATTGTTCCGGATGCAAATTTACAAATTATATTGCATTTCATAAATCAATTTCATAACTTTGTCGAGTATGAGAATTTGCGGGCGGCAGTGAAAATCGCCGCTGAAGTTCCAGCCACGTTTATAATTGATATTATAAAACTCAAAACATAAAATGAAAGGAATAGTTAAAAAGATCGTCAGCGTACTGCTGCTCTTTGTTATTGCCGGACTCGTGTATGCATGCATCAAGAGTATTATGGAGCCTATCAATTTCAACAAGCAGAAGGCTTACCGTGAGACTGTCGGTATCCAGAGAATGAAGGATGTCCGCACTCTTCAGGAAGCATTCAAGTCTGTTTCAGGCCACTTTACCGCATCTGCTGACTCCCTCGTGGATTTCTACAAGAACGGCAAGATGGAAGTGATCATGCAGATCGGTTCAAATGACGACTCTCTTGCAGTTGCAACTACTGAGAAACTCAAGAAGTCACGTAGAGGCATCACCCCTGAACAGATGTATGAACTCTACAAGAAAGGTGAGCACCTCGTATTCTCCATCTCAAGCAAAGTGGATGTGAAGGATACACTTTTCAACACAAGAAACGATTTCAACATTGATTCTCTCAAATACATTCCTTTCTCACAGGGCGACACCATCCAGATGGAGTCCGTCATCAAGGAAGTATCTGGTGTGAAGGTTCCTCTCTTCGAGGCGAGAATGCCTTACAAGTCTCTTCTCAAAGGTCTTGACAACCAGCTCAGAATCAATCTCGATGCTGACCGCAAGGCTATGAACCGTTACGAGGGACTTCAGGTAGGTAGCGTTTCAGCGCCTAACAACAACGCCGGCAACTGGGAGTAGTCCGTCGGGACTCACTCACTTCATATAAGAATATGAGCCAGACGAATAATATAGAAAGCAGAATATCCATTCAAGTAGCCTTGAGTGGATATTCTTTTAAGATACAGGACAATGAGGGTGAACACTCGTCGGGCTGGCTTACGCCTGACAGGATCTTCACGACTCCCGAGTTCCAGAAGAGATATGACGCGGTGAAGATTTCGCTTCTGACACCGAAAGTGGCATTGATTCCGGAGCAGTTCTTCAATCCGATGGAGCTCAGGCAGATGCTTGGCGACGTGGTCAGACTGGGGGAAAATGATGCTGTCGAGTTTGTCAGGATGCCGGAAAGGGCTTCGGTACTGGTATTCTCGAACAATGTGGGAGAAACATTGTCAAGGATGATTTCCCAGACGGTATTTACTACAGACGGGTATCAGGCAAGGATTCTGCCGGAGATGTACTACATCCTGGAGGCGCTGGACAAGTGCAGTGACTACAACAAGATCGTGGCATCTTACGCTGACGGATATCTGCACCTGGCTGTGGCACAGGGAAAGTCCCTGCAAATCGCAAATACATTCAGGGCAGTGGATTTCACGACGGCCGAGTACTTCATTTTCAACACATTGAAAAAACTTCAGTTGAATCCTGAGATATCGACCATCTGCTTCAGGACACCGGTTTCTGACGAGGAGGAAATGTCATTGTACCGATATTTCAAATCAGTGGAACAGATATGAGAATTATAGGTGGTGCACTGAAGGGCAGGAACATCGTCACTCCTCCTGATTTCAAGGCAAGGCCGACGACTGATTTCGCCAAGGAGGCGCTTTTCAATATTCTCGACAATGAGTTCGAGTTCGAGGGGCTGAGTGTGCTGGACCTGTTCAGCGGCACGGGTTCGATTTCCTATGAGTTCGCGTCACGTGGTGCTGGCCATGTGTGGTCAGTGGAGATGAATATGCAGTATTCCTCTTTTGTCAAGGAGCAGGCCAGGAAGCTGGGCCTGAAGAATCTGACTGCAGTCCATCACAATGTGTTCGATTTCATTCCCATCTGCAGGGAGAAGTTCGATATCGTGTTCGCAGACCCGCCTTATGCGCTGGAAGGGCTGGAGACGATTCCTGACAAGGTGCTGGATGCCGGATTGGTATATTCTGAGAGGTATCTGATTCTGGAGCACGGGGACGAGCACTCGTTCAAGGAGCACCCCGCTTTCGTAAAGGAGAAGGTTTACGGCCGCGTCCATTTCAGTTTCTTCGAGCCGGTCAATAATCTGCCCAAGTAAATCGTCAGGCACAAGCCCGGCTGGCAGAGTGGGCGGAGCCGGTTAAATAACATTCTTAGGCGGATGCCTCCCGGGTAGAGCTGGACTGCGCCGGTCCTCCCCACTACCATGGGTCCCCTCCCTTTTCGGGAGCCAATGCCGGCTCCGCCAACTCTGCCCGAGAGTCACTCCAACAATCATGTATATAACAGAACAGCCCGGAAGGTCCCGGGCTGTTTTCTGTCTATATGTAGCTAAGCGCTAGAGAACGCTCATAACCGCTTCTGCGATAGAATTGAGCTTGGTATCCACGCTGTCCGCACGGCTTGCAAGAATACAAGGAGCAGTCGTTCCTACGAGCATACCTGCCTGACGCACGCCTGTAGAAAGCTTGGAATTCGTCTTCCAGAACACGTTTGCAGACTCGATGTTAGGGAATACGAGGCAGTCAGCGTCACCTGCTACAGGGCTGACAAGTTTCTTGATCTCAACAGATTCCTTGTCGATAGCCACGTCGAGTGCGAGAGGACCGTCAGCGATGCAGCCCTTGATCTGTCCGCGCTCTACCATCTTGGCCAATGCAGCAGCTTCCATACAAGCCGGCATTGAATCGAGAACCTGCTCTGAAGCTGCGACGAACGCAACCTTCGGCTTCGCGATGCCGAATGACTTGGCAACTTTCACGATATAGTTCGTGAGCTTCATCTTCTGACGCAGATCAGGAAGCGGAACCACTGCCATGTCGGTAAGGAATATGAGCTTGTGATAGTTCGGGCTGTCGATTACTCCTACGTGGCTGAGAAGGCCTTTAGGAGGAAGGAGACCGGTCTCCTTGTTGAGGATGGCGCGAAGGAACTTGTCAGTAGAGCAAAGTCCTTTCATAAGAACGTCGCCTTCTCCGTCATGAACCATCTGGACTGCCTGTGCAACAGCCTTCAGCTCATCAGGATTGTCCACAATAGTGAATTTCGCTGCGTCGATACCTCTCTTGACGCAAACGTCATTGATAAGAGCGGCGTCACCTACGAGAACAGCTCTGATGAATCCGAGATCCACAGCCTGTGAAGCTGCTTCAATGGTATGCTCGTCCACTGCCCAGGCAGCGACCATCGTTTTGCAGACACCTTTTTGCTTGAGTTCTGCAAATACATCTGAGAAACTTGTGATCATATTTTTCCTCTAATTAGTTTTCCTCTTCGCTTTGAACGATGTGCATTGTATCACGTGCAATGACAATCTCTTCGTCGGTGGTGATGAGAGCCACTTTCACCTTGGAATCAGGCAATGAAATGATGGTATCCTCTCCCCATGCGACATTTGCTTCATAGTCGAATTTGAGGCCGAGATATGAGAAGTTCTCACATACTCTGCGACGCAGACGGCTGTTGTGCTCACCGATGCCTCCGGTGAAGATGATAAGGTCAACTCCGTTCATGACTGCAGCGAACTGACCGATATACTTGATAATGCCGTAAGTCAGCATCTTGAGTGCAAGCTTGGCTCTCTGGTCGCCTGAATTTGCAAGCGCGTCGAGGTCTCTGGCATCAGAAGAAGCTCCGGAAATTCCGAGAAAGCCTGATTTCTTGTTCATCACCTCGGTCATTTCGTCCGGTGTGAGGTTTTCTTTCTTCATCAGGTACGGAACCACGTTAGGGTCAATGCTGCCGCATCTTGTTCCCATGATGACGCCGTCGAGCGGAGTGAAGCCCATGGAAGTGTCCACTGACTTGCCGTTCACGATGGCCGTGATGGAGCTGCCGTTGCCGATATGGCATGTGATGATCTTGGAATTGTTGATGTCCAGGCCGGCGAACTTGGCGCCTTTCTCAGCCACGAACTGGTGGCTTGTTCCGTGTGCACCGTATTTACGTACTCTGTACTTGGTGTAATCCTCATACGGAAGGCCATACATATATGCGTATGCAGGGATGGACTGATGGAATGCGGTATCGAAGGTAACCACCTGAGGCACAGAAGGAAGCACTGCTTGAACGGCTCTAATTCCGAGGATGTGCGCAGGGTTGTGGAGCGGTGCGAAGTCGCAGCAGATCTCGATTTTCTTCATCACGTCTTCGTTTACGAGGGCGCTTGACGAGAAATATTCTCCACCATGCACGATTCTGTGTCCTACGGCCTCGATGTCGTCAAGTGATTTGAGGACACCGTGCTCACTGTCGGTAAGTGCCTCGAGCACGAGCTGCATTCCGACTTTGTGGTCAGGAACCGGGAGGTCTTTCACTACCTTCTCTTTACCTGTAGCAGTGTGCTGAAGACAACCCATCTCCAGTCCGATTTTTTCTACGATACCCTTCGCAAGGACATCATAGACGTCATCGTTTTTCATATCAAGGAGCTGATACTTAATCGATGAACTTCCGCAATTGATTACAAGAATTATCATAACTATAGTTTTTGTTTCTATTTTTTCGGATTTGACTCGGCAAAGTTAAAAAGAATTCACTACTTTAGCAAGGAAATGACCTCCAACGGTCGAGTAACTGAGCGCGTACCTATGACAGAAACTGCGGACATAAAGCCACTTGCATTGGCATTTACCTTCGGGGCGGCATCCGGACTGCTCCTGAGCCGTATTTCCATGCAGGCCGCATATATCTCCTCCGCCACTTCCCTACTGGTCGCATTGGCATTGACAGTCATCACTTCAGCGGACCGCCGGCAGGCGGAAATCCTGCTGCTGTTCCTGACGGCAGGCGTTTTCTGCGCCGCGACATCGACATTGACAAGTCTCGGTGCTGTCGCCGGAAAACCGCTTTTCGCGGGCCTTGCGGCTGATTTCAGGTCAATGATTTCGTCGATTCCGTTTCCGCACGAGGGGACTGCGCCTCTTGTCAATGCCCTGCTGACGGGTGACAGGTCTTCGCTGGACGACAGCGTCATGAACAGTTTCCGTGACAGCGGGGCGTCACACATCCTCGCGCTGTCGGGGCTGCATCTCGGAATCATCTACGGCATCCTGCTCAAGGTGACTTCCATTTTCGGAAAGCATCCCACGGTAAAGGCCTTCAGGAGTCTGATTATCATATCGTTATGCGGGATATACACTTTGGCGACCGGGGCAAGTCCGTCGCTTGTGAGGGCTTTCCTTTTCATTCTTGTCAATGAGACTGCACGTCTGACTCACCGCAGCAACAATCCGCTCCGTGTGTATTGTGCTGCACTTTTCATACAGACGGCCATCAATCCCCAAGTGGTCAGTTCGACCGGGTTCCAGCTTTCCTACCTGGCGATGGCAGGCATCTTCCTGCTGTATCCTGCATTGAAAAAATGGTACCCGCAGGAGGAGGCCGGTGGCGACATGCTTATCGAAAAGGGCGCCGGCCTGACAGAAAGTAACGGGTTGGAGGGCGTGATGATCGACAAGGGCTGCTGCCGCGCGAGGCGTTGCCGGACTTCGTGGATGAAAACAATTGTGTCGGCCGCACCGCGCAAGATTTGGGATGCGGCTGCGCTGACGATTTCGTGCCAGGTATTCACCGGCCCTCTCGCCTGGTGGAAATTCGGAACGTTTCCGAAGTACTTTCTGCTGACGAATCTGCTGTCTCTGCCATTGACAAGTGCAGTCATGTTATTGTCTGTCAGCACTTCAGTCCTGTTCGCCATCGGCATCTGCCCGGACTTTCTCATCTCCCTTACCGACAGCAGCGCGTCCCTGCTTCTTTTCATCATGAAGGTCATCTCGAGTATGTAGGGGCGGGAAGGCAACTTCGTCCGTGAAAACCCGCCTTTCACCGGACAAGTTGTCATTTTGAGTCACTCTTTGTATTATACTGAAAAAGGTGGTTCTTCCGCAATTTAGTTGAAGCACAGGTCGC
>ENA-ORTB01001852-ORTB01001852.1-human-gut-metagenome-genome-assembly--contig:-NODE-1852-length-21726-cov-3.011213_pt1 | contig 21726 bp, 22 predicted proteins | sample MGYA00241905_ERZ509174 | MGnify/ENA primary metagenome ERZ509174 (study PRJEB26280, sample SAMEA2338851) | human gut metagenome | biome: human gut; feature: human-associated habitat; material: faeces... | reverse complement strand
AGCAGGATGCCGCAGGTTCGAATCCTGTCACTCCGACCATATCGAGTGTTCATAAGGGATTTGACTTATGAACACTCTTTTTGTTTTATCATATAATTTTTATGTACGGGCAAGGGTAACACCTTGCTCTTTTTTATGCCGTGAATTGTTCGGTTATATACTCTACGGCAACACCTTTGCGTGTGTCCGCAATGTGGGTTTGTTTTGTGGCGTTCGGCAATTCGATATATCCGATAAAACGGTAATATATAACGATTCGTTGCGTTCGACTTTTGCCTGTGCCCTCTGTTTCAAAAATATCAATATGGTCAATCAGTTCTCGAAGCAGCGGTGATGTCAGATTATCCATTTGCATAAACCTGCGAATTGCCGATATGAATTTTTCATATTCCGAATTGTTGTTTTTCAACTCTTCGATTTTGTGTCGAGTATCCGCAATTTTGGCTTTTAAGTTCATACGCTCTTTTTCGTATTTATGGGATAACTCAACAAACCACTCATCGCTGACTTTTCCGATTACATTATCCTCATACAATTTTTCATAAATTTGCGATACCGTGTTGTTGCGAGCAATCGCTTTTTGCAGTTCCGACTCCAAAAACTTTTTGTCTTTTTCTCTTTCTTCGTCATTTTTCCGCAAAAGCAGTTGTGCAAAATATGACTCGTCAATTTCCAACATTTCAACAAGTCGCCTTAATTCAAGTTTAACAACTTCTTCAAGGGCGTCTGCTCTGACGTAATGTCTTCCCTGACACTTTCCTCGATAATCAACTTTGTTGTCGGAACAAGTGAAATAGTGAATTTCTTTATTCGAGGTGCTTGTGTGGTATCTCATTTTACTGTGGCAATCTCCGCAATATATCAATCCGTTAAATATACTCCGTTCGCCGTTTTCTTTTTTCGGAGCCCGACGCTTTGTTTTTGAAATAAACTTCTGTACTGTTTCAAATGTTTCTCGGTCGATTATCGGCTCATTAACATCCTTGAATACAGCCCAATTTTCTTTTGAGTTTTCAATACGTCTTTTGTTTTTAAATGACTTGGAATATGTTTTGAAATTGATAATATCTCCGCAATACTCTTGTTGAGAAAGAATTTTTTGAATAGTGGTCTTACACCATTTGTACGGATTGGTTTGTGTTTTCTTTCCGCCTCTGTTCAGTCCTTTGGACCGCCAATAAGCCATAGGAATAAGCACTTCGTTTTCCTGCAATTCTCTTGCAATGGTTTCATTGCCTTTACCGTCGAGGCACATTTTGAATATGCTTTTCACAACGGTTGCGGCTTCTGGGTCAATTATCCATTTCTTTTTGTTTTCCGGTGATTTCATATATCCGTATGGCGGTTGTGATAACGGCTCTCCCATACTGCCTCTGAGCCTGTGAGATGAACGAATCTTTTTTGAAATATCTCTCGCATACATTTCGTTTAAGATATTCTTGAACGGTGCAATTTCGCTTTCGCCCTCATCGCTGTCAATGGCATCGTTCACGGCAATAAAACGAATATTATGTTCGGGGAAATAGCTATCGGTATAATTACCTACCGAAACATAGTCTCGACCAAGGCGGGATAAATCTTTAACCATTACGGCAGAAACAAGTCCGATTTCAATATCGTCGATAAGCTGTTGAAATCCGGGACGGTTAAAATTTGTTCCGGTATATCCGTCATCCACATAATATTTTGTATCCGTTAAACCCATTTCTTTTGCTTTTTGTGATAACAACTTCTTTTGATTGCCTATGGAGTTACTCTCGCTTTCTGTTCCGTCATCACGGGACAAACGACAATATAGAGCCGTTATCCCTATTTGGTTTTTGTTTTTCGACTGCATTTAATCCTCCTTTCCGACAGTCGAACAATCATATCCATCTGTCATTTTATCATTGATGCTGTCAACAGACAATTCTGCGAAATCGCCCGTGAGATATTTTTTCAATCTGTTATTCAAATGATTGCTGTCGCTATATTTTTTAATGTTAAAATCCTCAAATTTACCGCAAACGATATATCTTACTCCATTTATCATATATTCGCCTGTACCCAAGTCGAAATTTGTTATTTGCTTTTTCATATCATCTCTCCCTCTCACGCTGTCGGATTAAATATTTTCTGTAATGCTCGCAAGCTTTAATTATGAAATCTTCGGTCTTTTGTTTATCCAAACCTTTTGGCAAGACATCACGCAGCTTGTCGGCAGGTATTCGCACTTGCTCTTTTTGATTTGGCTTTTCTTCATTGAGAACGGCGAAAACCGTATCGACGAAAAAGTTGCCGTCTTTACTGAATTTTCTTAATCGCTGTGCCTGCGATAATGAAGGTGTAGCGTCGGTAAATTCGATTTGTTCAAGCAATATTTGCTGTTCATATTCCGACAGATATGAGATTTCAACCGCAGGAGTAAAGGCTATCCTTTCTTCGTCAACAAGTTTAAGTAATTCGGGTATTAAATATGTCAGGCGGATATATCGTTGTATTTGTCTTGCACTGTCATCGACGGTTTCTGCAATCTTTTCATCTGTTCTTGACTTTGTGCCAAGTTGGCACGAAGTTTTCCCTTGATGTTTCAAAGCCTCTGATTTCATTTTGTATGCAAAAGCTTTTTCGCTCGGTAAAATATGTTCACGGTGTATGTTTGAATCCACCATTTGCACAATCGCCTCGTCTTTTGTGAGTTCTTCGATTATTGCGGGTATGCTTGTTATCCCCAATTCCTTGCACGCTTCAACTCGTCTGTGTCCGCTGATAATTTCATATTTACCCGCCGGAAAAGAACGAACGATTATCGGTTCAAGCAATCCGTTTTCTTTTATGCTTTCTGTTAATTCTTGTTGCTCAATTCCGCTTCTTTTCTTAAACGGATGATTTTCAAAGGGAACAAGCAAATCTATACTTATGCTTTTTATCATTTTAACCTCCATATATATTCTTTTCTCGGCCGGTAACAGTCTTAATCTTCTAAGTCTTATTACCTTCCGTTATTCGGAAATCAAGAAAACCGAAAATCAGAATTGTTTCAGATAGATAATGCTCGGCTTCCCCTGACCTTGTCTTTTGCGAATAATCAAATCTGCGACTTCAAGTTCGAAGAATAACTTGCATATCTTTTCGTGACCGAAATGCAGTTTTTCCTGAGCGGATTTTATTGTGAAATATTGATATACTCTGCCTTGTTTATCTATCCAGCCGTTTTTGACGGACAAATACATTCGGTCAAGCAAAAGTCCGTACAGCATTTTTGCATCGGTTGAAACCGATTTGTACTTTTCTTCAAATAACGCTTTCGGTACTTTGTAGAAAGCAAAATTTTTGGCGTCCGATGTTTTGAAATATTTGTTCACTGTATCACCTCTGTTTCTGTATTGATTTGGTGCCAAAATCGGTAATTTTTTCTTTTGTATCGGCTATTTATTGAAAACAAGTATCGCTACATCAAATTAACCGCTGTCATCATATTCACGGCAATTTTTAACGCTTTTTGCACCTCTTTTGGATTTGTACTTCGGGCAGAAAACAACGATTGTCTTGTGGCTCTGCTTGCATTTGTTTTTGCATTTAAGACAAAGGCTGTTGTATATTCGTCTGCCTGTTTCGGGATTTATGAAAAAATCCCATTCTTGTTTTGCTTTCTTTGATAATCTCGGCATTGTAAAAACTCCCTTCACTTGTTTGAACCGGGAGAGGCATTTTGCACCCCCTATTTGCAAATAAATTTTCCCTCTCACTTGGTAGGCAACGAAAACGGTCAAAAATTAACCCTCTGACAAATATTTTTTTATTACCCCTTCACTTGTTAGAACTGAGAACGCTTTTTTGGGGGTGTTTTTGAAAAATTTATATTTTTTAATATTTACCTCTCTATTCATTTGGACAAGAGGTGTCAAAATGCACACCCATTTTCTTGATTTGCAAAACATTTTTATTTACCCCCTCACTTGTTTGAACAGGGGGAAGCGTTTTGTACCACCATAAGATGGAAAAGTTAAAAAATTAAAATAGCCGCCTGTGTGTTCAGACGGCTATTTATTAGTCAATTTGATTTTTTGAGAGTTTTAAAGTATAATTAAGAAAAAGATTTATCATTTTGATATACAACAGATTGTGATTTAATTTTGTTATGTAGGTGGTGGGATGATGTATAATCCACAGATAGAAACATTTATAAAGGTTGCGGACGCAGGAAGTTTTAACAAAGCGGCAGAGGAATTGTATATCACGCCGACTGCCGTTATTAAGCAAATCAATTTGCTTGAAAGCTCACTTGACTTGGTTTTGTTTGAGCGTACGCACCGTGGGTTGATACTTACTAACGCAGGCAAGTCGCTTTATCAGGACGCTAAGTACATTATCGGCTATTGCAAGGACAGTGTTGTCAGGGCGAAAAATGCAATGAGCGAGGGCGAAAATATTATTCGTATCGGCTCGTCGCCTACAACCCCTGCTCAATTACTTATGCAAATGTGGCCGAAAATTCAAGAGCAATGCCCGGATATAAAATTTGAAATTGTTCCATTTGAGAACACACCCGAAAACGCAAAAGAAATACTTGCGAATTTGGGAAAGAACATTGATATTATCGGCGGAATATTTGACGACACAATGCTTAAACTCAGAAAATGCGAGGGCTTGCAATTATCCCGTGAGCCGTTTTGCTGTGCCGTATCCATTCACCACAAGCTTGCACAAAAGGATAAGCTTCAAATCAGCGATTTATACGGCGAAAATTTAATGCTTATGCACCGTGGCTGGAGCAATTATGTTGACCGATTGCGTGACGATATTTGGCAAAATCATACGCAGATACATATTGTTGATTTCGATTTTTACAATATGAGCATATTTAACAGATGCGAAAACACGAACGATGTTTTGCTTGCGATACCGGGTTGGGCAAATGTTCATCCTTTGCTGAAAGTTATTCCTGTTGAGTGGGAATACAGCATTCCGTACGGTCTTTTACATTCGATGACTCCAAGCGAAAATGTTCGACGGGTTTTAGATGCGGCTAAGAATATAGTTAAAACTAAATAAGCAGTTATAACCCAAAGGTATATACTGAATAACAAAACGAGACTTCATACGAGGCCTCGTTTTTCTTATAATATAGTTGAAAAGAAAAACAACGAAGGAGTGGCAGATATGAAAAAGTTAAAAGCACTGCTTATAAACGGCAGTCCGAGAGCAAAGGGCTGTACTTACACGGCATTGACCGAACTAAAAAACACATTGGAGCAAGAAGGTATGGAGGTTGAGCTTATCCATGTAGGTCACAAGGATGTGCACGGTTGTATCGCTTGTAGAAAATGTAAGGAAATCGGTAAGTGCGTATTCGATGATATTGTAAACGAGGTTGCACCTAAATTTAACGAGGCAGACGCTTTTGTTATCGGAGCACCTGTTTATTACGCATCTCCTGCCGGTGGAGCAATCGCATTTCTTGACAGATTGTTTTTCAGTACGGCGAATGTTGATAAGACAATGAAAGTTGGTGCAGCAGTAACAACCTGTCGCAGAGGTGGTAACACAGCATCATACGATGTGCTCAACAAATATTTTTCAATCAGTTCTATGCCGATTGCCACAAGTCAGTATTGGAATATGGTTTACGGCGGTCAGGCAGAAGAGGTTTTGCAGGATAAAGAGGGTTTGCAAACTATGAGAACGCTCGGCAGAAACATTGCTTTTATGGCAAAGAGTATTGCACTGGGCAAGGAGCAATTCGGACTGCCCGAAAAAGAACAGATTACATTTACAAATTTTCACCACTAAGGAGAAATAATGGATTACAAAATTTTAGGCAAAGACTTAAAGGTATCGGCTGTCGGTCTCGGATGTATGGGAATGAGCCACGCTTACGGCTCACCTGCCGATAAAAATGAAATGTGCGAGCTTATCACAAAGGCTGTTGATTTAGGCTATAACTTTTTTGACACGGCAGAGATTTACGGTACGGCAAATAACCCACACGATAACGAGGAGCTTGTTGGCAGAGCGTTAAAGCCATACCGTGATAAGGTTATTATCGCAACAAAGTTTGGCATTGAATTTGACAAAACAAGCAATGCCACAAACCCACCTCTTATACCGAATTCAAGACCGGAGGTTATCAGAAAATCGGTTGAAGGCTCGCTTAAAAGACTTGACACAGACCATATTGATTTATACTATCAGCACCGTTTCGACCCTAATGTTCCTATCGAAGAGGTAGCAGGAGTAATGGCAGATTTGATGAAAGAGGGTAAAATAACGCATTGGGGTATGAGCGAAGCGACCGAAGAAAATATAAGAAAAGCAAATTCGGTTTGTCCGCTGACTGCCATACAAAATCGCTACTCAATGATGGCAAGGCATTATGAATCGCTGTTTCCTGTTCTTGAGGAGCTTAATATCGGTTTCGTTGCATTTTCGCCGCTTGCAAACGGATTTTTAAGCGGTAAGTACAACGAAAACTCAAAGTTTGAAAAAGGCACGGATTACAGAACAGTTATGCCACAGTTTACTGCCGACGGTGTTTGTCAAAATAAAGAATTGCTTGAACTGTTAAACACGCTTGCAAAGGATAAAAACGCAACGCCTGCACAAATTTCGCTTGCGTGGATGATGTGCAAAAAACCGTATATAGTACCTATTCCAGGTACAAGAAAGCTTGACAGACTGATTGAAAACGCAGGCTCGGCAGATATTATATTAACGAGCGATGAGGTATCAGCGGTTGATAATAAGCTTGATAATATAAATATGTCCGCTGTTTTCGGTGGGTCGAAAGTGATAAAAAAGAGGGAGTAATTATGGTATTTTATTTCACCGCAACGGGCAACAGCCTTTATGTTGCAAAGTGTATTGAAGAATATCCTGTCAGCATACCGCAGGTTATCAAAAATTCGTCAATCTATTCAGACAACCAAATCGGTATTATTTGCCCTGTTTATTGCGGCGAAATACCGAATACAGTAAAAGAGTTTTTGAAAGAATCGAAGTTTGATACAAAATATATGTATCTCATTTTAACCTACGGCAACAGTGCAAGCGACTGCCCCGAGTTTACATATAACGAGTTTAAGGCTCTCGGTATCAACTTTGATTATATAGATACCGTTCACTGCGTTGATAATTACCTGCCTGTTTTTGATATGGCAGAAGAAAAGAAAATTGACAAAGATACAGATGTTCAAATTGCACATATAATCAAGAATATCAGACTAATGAAAAAAGGTGTTCCAACTGCAACAGACGCAGACAGGAAACTCCACAAGCAAGTGGCAACGCTGAATAAAATCATTCCGTCATTTAATAACGGCAAGATGATTAAAATAACCGATAAATGTATCGGCTGTAAGATATGCGAAAAGGTTTGCCCGACAGGCAATATAATTGTGCTGACGGATTACGCACAAAGGCGAAGCAAAAAATGCGAATACTGCCTTGCCTGCGTTCACGCTTGCCCTCAAAAGGCAATTATCATTAAGCACGAGAAAAACAAAAACGAGCGATACAGGAATGAAAATGTATCACTCGATGAAATAATAAAATCAAATTTTCAGAATAGGAGAAAATGCTATGAATAATTTTATTTTTGAAAATTCGTCAAAGGTATATTTCGGTGAAGGCTGTGTAAAAGAATATCTTTCAAGTATTCTTTCAGCTTACGGCGACACGGTTATGCTCTGCTACGGCGGTGGCTCGATTAAGAAAAGCGGCATTTATGACGAGGTTATAACCGTACTCAAAAAAGAAAACAAGGCAGTTGTTGAGTTTAGCGGTATTCCGTCAAACCCTACCTACAGCAAGGTGCTTGAGGGCGTCAAACTTGCCAAAGAAAGCAACGCCGATTTGATTCTTGCAGTAGGCGGCGGAAGTGTTATGGACTGCTGTAAGGCAATTTCACTCGGTGCAAAATATGACGCCGACATTTGGGCTGACTTCTGGGCAAGACTGGGTGTGATTGATTTTGAACTGTTGCCGCTTGGTATTATCGTCACTGTTTCAGGCACGGGTAGTGAGTGTAACGGCGGTGCCGTAATCACAAACGAAGAACTTAAAATCAAAACAGGCAAAGATTATCCTCAGCTTAACGCAAAATTCGTTATGCTTGACCCGACATATACTTACAGCGTGCCTAAATTTCAAATGGTATCAGGTGCCTTTGATACGCTTTCACACATTATGGAAATCTATTTCAGCGAGCCGAATGAAAGCAATGTATCGGACGATATATCCGAGGCTCTTATGAAAAATGTTATCACAAATTTGCGTGCCGCTATCAAAAATCCCGAGGACTACACAGCAAGAAGTAACCTGATGTGGGACGCAACAATGGCAGAAAACCGTATCATCAAACTTGGCAAAAAGACTGATTTTGAGTGCCACCAAATGGAGCACCAGCTCGGCGCATACACTAACTGCAATCACGGTGCAGGTCTTGCCGTTCTTCATCCTGTTTATTACAGACATATTTGCAAGGCAGGCGAAAAGAAATTTGCTCAGTTTGCAGTTAATGTTTGGGGCATTTCAAAAGACGGCAAAACAGACGAAGAGCTTGCAAAAGCAGGTGTTGAGGCTTTAGCAAATTTCATTAAGGAAATCGGTATGCCGACAACCTTCAAGGAACTTGGAATTGATGAAAATATCAACCTTAAAGAAATTGCAGACTCATGCGGCATTGTACCGGGTGCATACAAAAAGATGACACACGAAGAAATTCTTCAAATTTTTGAAGAATGCAAATAACTATTTAATCTAAGCTAATTTTAGATATTAAATTTTCAAACAGAAAAGGAGTAATCAGTATGAAATTTATAAAATTAAACAATGGCGTAGAAATGCCTATGCAGGGTATCGGAACATTTTTACTTTCACCCGACGAGGCAGAGGCATCTGCAACCTATGCACTCAAAAACGGTTGTCAGCTTATAGATACAGCAAACGCATATTGCAACGAAAAAGCAGTAGGCAGAGCAATGAAAAACGCAGGCATTGACCGTAAAAATATTTTTCTTGAGACAAAGCTTTGGCCGTCATTTTATGAGCAGGAGGATGCAGTAGACAAAACTCTTGAAAGACTTCAAACAGATTATATCGATTTGCTTTTAATTCATCAGCCTGCCGGAAACTACATTGCAGGATATAAGCAAATGGAAAAGGCATACAAGGAAGGCAAGGTTCGTGCAATCGGTCTTTCAAACTTTAACGAAAAGCAGATTTGCGAAATCCTAAATATCTGCGAGGTTAAGCCGTCCGTTCTTCAAACCGAGGTGCACCCGTATTATCAGGAAAAGGAACTTAAAAAATTCCTTTCTCACGAGGATATTAAAATTCAGGCTTGGTATCCGCTGGGCCACGGCGATAATGCACTTCTCAATGAACCACTCTTTAAGAGCCTTGCGGAAAAATACGGTAAGTCGACAGCTCAAATCATTCTTCGTTGGCATATTCAAGACGGAAATATTGTTATTCCGGGTTCAAAGAACAGCGACCATATCAAGGCTAATTTTGATATTTTTGATTTTTCACTTACTGATGAAGAAATGGCAAAAATATCATTACTTGATAAGGGTGTAAGATATTATACTTCAACACCGGAAATGCTTAAAAAGTATGCCGAGATGATACCGCCTGTTGACGAACAAAAATAATTAAAATAAAGGAGATTAAGATTATGAAAAAATTAACCTCAATTCTTTTGTCACTCGTGCTTGTATTTTCTTTCGCAGCTTGCTCTAATAATTCGAGCGACAATTCAAATACAACCCCAAGCACTTCACAAACGGCAGATACTTCAAAATCTATCGATGAAAATACCCAAAATTCTAATACAAGTTCAAAAATATTAGTTGTTTATTATTCTGCAACAGGTAGCACAAAAGCTGTTGCAGAAACTATAGCCGACACTTCCGGAGCAGATTTGTTTGAGATTACTCCCGTCGACCCTTACACAAGCGATGACCTTAACTGGACTGATGACAACAGCCGTGTAAGCGTTGAGCACAACGACGAAAGCAAGCGTGATGTACCACTTACAAAGACTACGCCTGATCATTGGGCAGATTATGATAAGGTATTTATCGGCTATCCGATTTGGTGGGGCATTGCTGCTTGGCCTGTAAACAACTTTGTTAAGAGCAATGATTTCAGCGGCAAAACCGTTATTCCGTTTTGCACCTCATCTTCTTCGGGTTTAGGGCAAAGCGGTGACCTTTTAGCAGATATGGCAGGCACTGGCAATTGGCAGGACGGCGAAAGGTTTTCTTCAGGTGCCTCATCAAGCAAGGTTGAATCTTGGGTAAACGGTCTTGACCTTAAATAGAATTCACAAATTTACAGTTGTGCTTTTGGCGGTTACTGTTACGGTGATACCATTATGTCTTGGCTTTTCGGCGAACATTAAATTATTAAGAGAGGTAATATTATGAAAATTCTTTTTATTAACGGCAGTCCGAACAAAAACGGAAATACTGCTAATCTTGCCTCAATTCTTTTGAACGGCAAGGAATACGAAACACTTAATTTAACTGACTTCACAATCGGCTCGTACGGTCAAACTTTACCTTATGACGGACTTGACAGAGTGATTGAAAAAATGAAAGAGGCTGACACAATCGTTATCGGTTCTCCGCTTTATTGGCACAATATTTGCGGCTCTGTTCGTAATGTTTTAGATCGTTTTTACGGCAAGGTTGACGAGAGCGAACTCTTAGGCAGAAAGCTTTATTTTGTATTCCAAGGTGCGGCACCCGAAAAGTGGATGCTTGACGCAGGCGAATACACGATGAAACGCTTTGCCTCTCTTTACGGTATGGAATATATGGGAATGGCAACGAACAGCAAAGAGGCTGAAGACTTAAACAAAACCGTATGAATTCAAAAACAAAATTAAAACTAAAGCCGATAATTGATATTTTAATGACATTTGCTCTGCTTCTTTTGATGTCCTACGAGCTTTTAGGCTCAACTGCACACGAGGTAGTCGGCGTTGCTATGTTTGTGCTTTTTGTTGTTCATCACGCACTCAATATAAATTGGGCAAAGCATTTAACAAAAGGCAGGCAAACACCTATAAGAATTTTTCAAAATATTCTTGTTTTGCTTGTGCTTATATCATTTGTCGGCTCAATCGTCAGCGGGGTAATTGTTTCAAGGCATCTGTTTGCATTTTTGAATATAAAATTAACCTATGCAGCGAACAGAATCCATATGCTTTCTGCATATTGGGGATTTATATTTATGTCGCTCCACCTCGGACTTCATTTCAATATGATTTTGCTAATGATAAAAAAGAAAAAGCAACTCTCACCAAAAGTGAAGACTGCTTTCAAAATAATATTCATACTCATTTTTGCATACGGAATTTACGCATTATTCAAACGGGATATAGCATCTTACCTGTTCCTGAAAAATCAGTTTTTCCTCCTTGGCGATAACGAACACCTACTGCTTTATCTCTTTGACTATATGTCAATAATGTTTTCCTTTGCAACATTGAGCCACTTTGTTTTTTCAATATTAAAGTCGAATACAAAAAGCGGATTTTAGGGTGTCACTAACGAGAAAATTACCGTTTGGATAACCAAATGGTCTGCTCGCTAAGATTATGCATTGCAACTTGGCAAATAAAATTTAAGGCACAGCCTACGGAAATTTTCTCCGTAAGTTGTGCCTTTTTCTCATTTATAAATCACTTGTTCATTAACGATTTCTGTTGCTCTGTTGCGAATATTATTCATCTTTTGCACCCACAACATCATATTTTCGGCTTTGAGTTTTTCCGTAACTTGTTCCTGCTCAGCAAGTGATTTTATTGTCTGTTCAAACAAATTCTCTGTCTGACGCTCAACATCGGCAAGGTAATTGTAAAGCTTACCCGATGTAAGAAGATTGTAATAAAGCACTCTATGACTTGATTTCAAATAGCGTCTGTGCCTTATTGCCCACACACTGATTTGCCTTTGGTTTTCATCAAGTAGCGTAAGATTTGGCAAAAGATAATCGCCTTGTTGCGAATAACTACCGCCTATATTTTCAAAATTTGTTTTCATATCGAAGCCTCCTTGTATTTGGTAATTTAATTATACCGAATGCAAAATAAAATGACGAATGTGCGAATTTCTGATACAGAAAAAGGCTCTGACCTTTTACAGTCAAAGCCTCATCTGCCATTGCAATGCCTTCGTTTTATTAAGGTTTATCATACTGCCTTATAAAACCTCAGCATTGCGATGAGTATTTTTGAATATGACAAAGAAGAGGAAGAACGGAAACTGCGAAAAGCTGAGTACGAGGCCGGTGTTGAATCTGGCATTGCGGAAGGCAAACGACTTGCACAAAAAGAGGGTACGATTGCCCTTAGCAGACTTGGATTGCCTGTTGAACAAATTGCAATGGCACTGCAAGTAGATGTAGAACTTGCAAAACAATGGATTGGTGATAAATAGCAAATAAAAAGTGACCGAGCTCTTTAGAGCGAGAGATGCTTCTTGTCCGAGGATCAATCTGACGAGAACAGTAGCGACCACCGTTCCGATACCTACGGAATCGAGCTGACCGGAGAAACGCCGAGGTTCGATTTTACGGACATCGAAACACCGAGTGTCATAATAAAAAGCCCGGCGATGGCATGGCTGTCAACAAACGAAAAGTCAATGAGAAAATTTCTTGTTAAGCACATTTACACTTGATGAAAATGAGAAAATATGTTACCTTATTCAAACGCAAGTTTAAGTAAACTAACAAAAGATAGCCATGGAGGAAAAAGAGGATGAAGCGATGGAAAAAGAATTTGCTGGTATTGGCTCTGCTGAGTTTTGCGGTAATTTTTGCTAACGTTACACCAAAGTATCATACCGTTTCAGCAGCGTCCAAAACCACGCTCAATTACAAAAAGAAAACACTGAGCAAAGGCCAGACCTTAAAGCTTAAGGTAAAAGGCACAAAGAAAAAAGTGAAATGGAGCAGCTCGAAAAAGAAAGTTGCATCCGTTACTTCAAAAGGAAAGGTTACAGCAAAGAAAAAAGGAAATGCTGTGATTACTGCAAAAGTTGGCAGCAAAAAATATCGCTGCAAGATTAAAGTAGTTCTGCCAGAGAAGCCGGCAGTCGATAATAATAAAACACCGGAGACACCGGCAACGCCAAGTACACCGGAGACACCGGCAACTGAGACACCGGCAACTGAGACACCGGCAACGCCAAGTACACCGGAAACCGAAACACCGGCAACGGAAACAGAAGCTCCGAAAACAGTTCTGGTAAAGGAAGCTCAGACAAAAGTTCTTGATCTTGGATATGCACAGTATCTGGTGGTAGCTTTTGAAGAAGGTTACGATGTGGAAAACTGCAGCGTTGCGGTAGATGGTGTGGATATCACAGGGGCTATGACAAAAGTTACCGATGACGGAAGCATTGTGAAATGGGAGCTGACAGGCTTAAATCCTGCAAAACTGATTGTTACCAAAAAAGATGACCAGAAAACACAGGATGTTGTGCTCAGTGACAATGAAAATCCGGACAAACCGGTTGTAAAAGCACAGGAACCGATGTATTTCCTGACACATGCAGCTATCCCGACCTGGGATTATCATCTGACCAACTACGATGAAGAAGGAAATGCAAGGGTTACTCCGAAAAAAACAACCTTTGACCTGAAGGAAACTGCAAAAGAAGATGTGAAATATTATGCACCGGATGCAGAATTGAGCAAAAACGAAGATGCTGACAATCTGTACGGTGTGAGCGGAAACGTAGAAATCCTGTTCAACTACACAACACAGGAAGAAAAAGACTGGTTTGATACGATCGCAGACGAAGGTGCACTGGCACTGCTGTCAAACGATGAGAGCCTTAGCACGCTGAACGACCAGCTCGCTTATACAAAAGATACCACCGAACATGGTGGAAATGTAGTCGGAAGAATTACCATTCCGCTGGGACAGAGCAATTTCTATTCCAATGGACGTTACAAAGTACGCATCCGTTCCAATGGAAACAGAACCCTGATCGCATCCATCCATGTGGTAAATGCACAGACTCCGTCCATGAAGATTTCTGAGACAGGTGCGATCAAATCCGGACAGAATGTTCATTTCCAGGTAGAAAACATGGTATACGGCATCACCGTTCCGGTTGAGATGGTAACACTGAAAACTCCGTCAGGAGAAGTAAAAACACTGGAAAAAATCACAGACTGGTATCTGATCGGAAATACCTTTGTACTGTATAACGATGTAAATGCAGAAGGTGGAAGAAACAATATCGAACAGCCGGGTGTGTATACACTGACGGTATACTCAAATGGCTTTAAGACCATGAGCAAATCTTTCACTGTTGCAGGCAAAACAACAAAAGCTGCAAAAACAGCAAAGACTTATGATGTTGTGACAAGAGCGACTTCAGGCGGAAACTCCGGAAGCAGCAGCGACGGTGAAAGCGGAAACTCTGTTATGCCGGCAAATCTGGCATTTTCTGAGGATCTGATCTCCAATGCAAAGATCCTGACGGCACTGGATGTGAAGAATGCTTCGGTAGAAGCAGTTGCAGAGCGCTGGGATAATCAGATCACAGCATGCGATGCCGTTTATGGCGAAGACGGAGTTGTATTCTACGATTATACAAGCTACTATGATGCTGTTCAGGAAGCAAAATTAAAAGGACAGTATCTCTCTTTTGAAGATTATGTTGCAGATGAAAATGCAGTTACTACAGAAAACCGTCCATACGCAGTTAAGGTGGTTCTGGAAGATGGTCTGCTTGGAGAAACACAGTACAACGGATCTTACAAAGGAAAAGAAGCACCGGTCCTGACACTGGATGCGGATGCAGAATTTGTTGCAGAAGGCAAAGATCTTGTACTGACAGGCCAGGATGCAAGAACAGCAGAATACTTTGAGAAAATTACCGGAATTTATGTGAATCAGAGCTGGAAAGAACTGACAGAAGATCAGTACAGCGTAGAGGACGGCAAACTGGTGATCAAAGATTCTGTTCTGACACTGGGAACAAATACCGTAGAGATCAAAGCAGAAGGATTCAAAAACAATACACTTTCGGTTGAGTATAAAAAAGTTCTGGAAGAGAATTTAAGTCTTGTTTCTGACAAAGAACAGTACAACAGAGGCGAGAATGTGGTTCTGACCGTAAATGGTTCCGAAGGCGATTTCCTGAAGAACTTAAATGCAGTCAAAGTAGATGGAAAAAACATTTATGCAAAAGGTGTTGCAGGATCTGATTATTACTATGAAGCAGCAGAAGATCTGAAATCCATCACTATTTACGATAACGGAAACCTGTTCAATCAGAACAAAGCATATACCTTGACTCTGGAAGCAGAATATTATGAAGCTCTGGAAACAGAGATCACCGTACAGGGTGAAGAAAAAGATGTTCCGGCATCAGAGCCTATGATCAGCAAAGACGAAGACGGCCAGACTTATCTGGTATCCTTTGGAACACAGACAAACTTTGTAGGCTGGAAAAATAAAGTAACCTCGATCACTGTAAATGGAACAGCCTATACAGAAGCAGGCTGGTTTGGCATGTCAGAGAATCAGTTTAAATGGGAAACAGACGGATACGGAAATCAGGTCCTGAAACTGAAAGTGGACAGCGAATTTGATGAAAATGCCGACAATACCTTTACGATCAAAGCAGAAGGCTATAAAGATCTGGCACTGCCGCTGGTTGTAAATGTGATCAAAAAACTGACACCGCCACAGGCGGTTTCCTGCCAGAAAACTATCTTCTCAGATTACTATATCGTTTCCTTTGGCTATGGTTCTGAAATCGAACAGTGGCAGAATCAGATCACAGGCATAAAAGTAAACGGAACAGAGTATAGCCTGGTAACTTCTTCCTTCAGCGTAGGTGATACGACAACCTACTGTCTGCTGAAAAACGATGGTCAGATTTATGTTGGAACAAATGCAGTTGCAGATGGAGAAAATACCATTGAGATTTCCGCAGAAGGATATGAAGACTGTACCGTCACCTTTACTAAATAAGAAGTTGTCGGTGACTTCCTGGCAGGTGTAAGAAATTGAAATCCTGAGCATTTTATCAGGAGGCTGTCAGCGAAAAAACAGCAGAGCATGTGCAAATGAACGAATTCCCAAATTGTCACTGGACAGTTTGGGAATTTTGTGGTTTAAAAAATCTTTCCTGATATAATAAAAGTAACTCAGAAAACGGGAAGAAAAATCAGAAAAACAGAAAATATGTCAGGAGGGATTTATTATGAAAAAACAAAAAGGCGGTTTTCGAAAAATAATCGGTGTTTCAATGGCATGCTGTATGCTGACCAATCTGGCAGTGCCGGTTTCTTTTGCGGAAGAAACAAAAAAAGAGCCAACGTATATGCGGATGGACCATCCACTGAAGGAAGAAAATAACTGGGATATTTCAAATGAGCTGATTATGCCGGGCGAAGCATTTTACACCGTTCCGAAATTTGAAGTAACGTATGACCATGGTTATTACGGGCAGACAGTTACGAACCTGTACCTGAAACACGTTTCCCTGATACTTGGGGAAGAACCAAGACTTTATGACAGTAAACTGATACGGAACAAAGTGGATCTTGCCGGACTGACGGCGGATCGGACAAACACGTATAATGTCTGGACAACACAGACGGAGCTCTGGAAGAAGAGTCTGGAAAGTGCAGAGATGGGTGAAGATACACAGAAGCAGCTTAAAGCGTTTCAGGAAGGCGAGAGCACAGAGAATGCGGGTTACACAAACAATACAAACACCCCAATTGTTTTGGAACAAGTGCGTGCAGGAGCTACCGAACATGAAGGAACCATTTATGGTGGTGAATATAGCAGTACACCGATGATTGTCGGGTATACCACGCATAATTCAAACTGTACGATCCAATTCTATGAACCGTATTATACTATATCCTACAAAGAACTTTCAGAAGAAGAACAGGAAGGCATGCCGGATCGTTATTATGTGCAGAGGGAAAAACAGGAACTGATTTTAAAAACACCGGTTCGTGCAGGGTGTCATCTGACTGGCTGGAGCGGTATGGCTTTTGTGGATGAAAAAGTGGAAGAGGGAAGAACCATATTCTCCTTTGACTGGGAACACAATATGATTCATGCAAATTTAGGTGATCAGACAGTGACACCGAGATATGACAGCGGAAAAACAATTACATTTAACGCAAATGGCGGAAGTATTGAGGGAAAAGAGTCTGTCATTTATGAATTGCATATGGACAGTGAAAACTTTTTTGATATTGCAGATCACATTCCGCAGCAGGAGGGGTATCAGTTTGCCGGATGGTGTCTGAAACCGGATGACTTAGATGGCAGTCTGCTCAAACATACGGAAAACTATGACTGGGTTCCAAAGTACCGGGATGATATCCAGGTTTATGCAAAATGGAAAGAAAAACCGAAGGAAACAGAAACGGAAAAAGAAACAAAAACAGAAGAGGAAACAAAAACAGAAAAGGAAACAGAGAACAGAGAACAGATACCGGATGTAAATTCGAAGGATGGTCAGAAACTTTCCGGTATTTCCATCAAAAAACTGACAGCCGGAAAGAAAAAAATTACAGTAAAATGGAAAAAAGCAAAGAAGTCTGAGCCTGTTTCCGGTTATCAGATTCAGTATTCAACGGATAAAAAGTTTAAAAAGAATGTCAGAACAAAGAAGTGTGGAAAGAAAAAGAATTCGCTTACGGTGTCGAAACTGAAAGCAAAAAAGAAGTACTATGTGAGAATGCGGAAATTCCGGAATGTAAAAAAAGATGGAAAGAAAAGCAGGATTTACGGTTCCTTTAGTAAAGTAAAAAAAGTAAAAGTCAGGTAGATCAAAAATTCCCGCCATCCGGTCAGGATGGGCGGGAATTTTTGCCTCTGAAAAAAAGTAAAATTAGGAATTGACCCCGGAAATATATCTTTGTAAAATAAGAAAGAAACATAGAATATAGGTAAAATTAAGGAGGCTGTTTATTTTATGAAAGCGACAAATGAGAAAAAGGCAGAAGGTTATTCTTCTCCGTACAATTTTGAGGGAAGAATTCCTCTTTCTCAGGCGATCCCGCTGGGGCTTCAGCATGTCATGGCAATGTTTATCGGAAACCTGACACCGCTGATTATCGTGATGGGAGTCTGCGGACTGACCGCAGATGCAGGATTTGGCGAACTTCGTACGGCATTGCTTCAGAATGCAATGATCATCGCCGGAGTTGTTACACTGGTTCAGATGTTTTCCATCGGTCCGGTCGGAGGAAAAGTGCCGATCGTTATGGGAACGTCATCCGGATTTCTCGGAGTTCTGAACAATACCGTGGCAGCATGCGGCGGCGGTATTCTTGCCTATGGTGCGATCATGGGAGCCTGTATTGTCGGCGGTATTTTCGAGAGTGTTCTCGGAGCATTTTTGAAACCGCTTCGTAAATTTTTCCCGCCGATCGTTACCGGATCGGTTGTTATTGCGATCGGATTATCACTGCTTGGTGTTGGTATCAACTATTTCTGCGGAGGAAGCGGCAAAGCGGACTATGGTTCACTTCCGAATCTGTTTCTGGGATTTGTAGTACTGGTTGTGATCGTACTGCTGAAACATTTCGCACCGCAGAAAAGTATCCTTTCTTCGTCTGCGATCCTGTTTGGTATTCTGGCAGGATATGTTGTGGCGATTATTATGACACTTACGCTTCCGCACACCGGTATCGATGCAGATGGTGTTCAGTATACTTACTCCTGGGTCGTTGATTTTGCCCAGGTAAAAAATGCAGCGTGGATCGCTGTGCCGAGCTTTATCGGTTTTGGTGCTTTATCTGATGTGAAGATCACATTTCAGGCAAGTGCGATCATCCCGATCGGCATCATGTTTATCGTAACGGCGATTGAGACAGTCGGTGATATTTCGGCCTGTATTGAGGGCGGTATGGATCGTGAAGCAACCGATTCCGAGCTGTCCGGCGGTGTGATCTGTGACGGACTCGGATCCGCTTTTGCGGCACTGTTCGGTGTACTGCCGAATACTTCATTCTCGCAGAATGTGGGACTGGTTTCTCTGACAAAAGTTGTCAACCGTTTTGCAATCTCCATGGGAGCGATTTTCCTGATCCTGTGTGGATTCTGCCCGAAGATCGGTGCACTGATGTCCATCATGCCGCAGTCGGTTCTCGGAGGGGCAGCCGTTATGATGTTCGCATCGATTCTGATTTCCGGTATCCAGCTGATCACAAAGCATCCGATTGGCAGCCGTGAGATTACGATCATTTCCGTAGCGATCGGTCTTGGATATGGTCTTGGAGCAACCACAGGGGCAACCGCTCATCTGCCGTATTATGTACAGCTGATCTTTGGCGGTTCCGGAATCGTACCATGTTCTCTGGCAGCGATTATTTTAAATATCGTTCTGCCGAAAGAATCCAAACCGGTTCGTGAAATGTGGGAACTGGAAGATAAATAAATGAAAAAAATCATATCAGTCATCGGAGCGGGCGGAAAGACGACCCTGATCCATCGACTGGCAGAAGAATATCAAAGGAAGGGAAATGCTGTGCTGGTGACGACGACAACGCATATGTTCGCAGAGCCGGGCACAGACCTCTCCTGCGATGCTTTTTCTATACGGGAGAAATTACAGAGAGAGCACTATTGTATGGCGGGCATACAATGCTCCGAAAATCCGCAGAAAATGCAGGCACTTCCGGAGCATACATTAAGAGAATTGCTGCATTATGCGGATGTTGTTCTGATAGAAGCGGACGGAGCGAAACATCATTCTCTGAAATATCCTTCCGGGGCAGAACCGGTGATTTTTTCGGGAACGACGGATCTTTATCTCGTGCTTGGAACGTGGGATATTGGGAAACCCTGTAAGAAGGTAATCTTTCGCTTTGATGAGATGCAGAAAGAAGAGCTTATCCGGGATGATATGGAGCTGCCAAAAAGAAAGATTCTGCCGGAAGAAGCAGTGACAGAAGAGCATATCCGCAGAATCTTAAGGGCGTATCGGTACAGGCTGAAAGAAATCGGGTATAATGAGAAAATAACTTGTCTGTTTTCAAAGCAAGATGGGGAAAACATTCGATTCTGTCAGGCAGATACCGACAGATCTGACCGCCAGAGGCATTCTTGAAACCGGGTTTTTCGAAAGTCTGAGCGGAACAAATGGAGGATTAAAATGAAACGGAATAGTTTGATCATCTGCCGCGGCGGAGGGGATCTGGCGACAGGGATCGTACACCGTCTGCACCGGGTGGGATTTCGTGTGCTGGTGCTGGAAACGGATCATCCGGCGGCGATCCGCCGTCAGGTTTCGTTCTGTGAGGCGGTCTACGAAGGAAAAGCGACCGTGGAAGGCGTGACGGCACAGAGGATTGATTCTGTATCTGAAATGGAAGAAGTTTTTGCCGGAGGATGTGTACCGCTTTTCATTGATTCCAAAGGAGCATCGATCGCAGAGCTGCATCCGGATGTCGTGGTGGATGCAATCATTGCCAAGAAAAACCTTGGAACAACAAAAGAGATGGCTCCGCTTGTGATCGGAGTCGGGCCTGGATTTACGGCAGGGGTCGATGTGGATCTTGTGATCGAATCGATGCGTGGACATAATCTGGCAAGAATTTTAGAAGAAGGATCGGCACTTCCGAATACCGGGATTCCGGGCAATATCGGTGGATTTACAAAAGAACGCGTGATCCATGCACCGACAGAAGGATTTATCAAAAATATCCACCAGATCGGTGATGTAGTGGAAGCGGGCACAGAGATTGCCAGAATTTATGAAAACATGGATGAATCCGGAAATTTTAGCGGTGCATCGGTAGCAGTTCCGGCAACAATCACCGGCATTATCCGAGGTCTGATCCGAGAAGGCTATCATTTCCCGAAAGGATTTAAGATCGCAGATATTGATCCAAGAGAAGGTGAATTGAAAAACTGTTTTACGATTTCAGATAAAGCCAGAAGTATCGGCGGCAGCGTGCTGGAAGCGGTTTGTCATCATGTAAATATGTGCAGCTAAAATCGAGTCAGACACAGGTGAAACAATCTGACAGATGGTTTAAAATGAGGATCATGCGGATAAAATAGTCGAAACAGATTAACAGGACGGATAGAAACAGTATGAATGAAAAGAAACTGACACATTTCAACGAAAGCGGCGAGGCACATATGGTGGATGTCCATGAAAAGGCAGACACGTACCGTGTGGCGAAAGCGGAGGGCACCATTTTTGTAAATGAGGATGCTTTTGCGGCAATTTCGCAGGGAACGGCAAAAAAGGGAGATGTACTTGGAATTGCCCGCATCGCCGGGATCATGGGGGCAAAAAACAATGCATCCTTGATTCCGCTGTGTCATCCGATCGCAATGACAAAATGTGATGTGGATTTTGAATTAAATGAAGAAAAAAAGAGCATAAAAGCTGTCTGCACAACGGCCTGCTTCGGAAAGACCGGTGTGGAGATGGAAGCACTGAGCGGAGTGAGCATTGCACTGCTGACCATCTACGATATGTGCAAAGCACTGGATCGGGCTATGGAGATCACGGACATCCATCTGCTGGAAAAGGCTGGCGGAAAGAGCGGACATTTTAAGAGAAAATAAAATCATCCATCAAAACACAGGAACAGACAGTTCAAAATAAAGGAACACAGGAGCGTACCACATACAGAAATAAGGGGGAATTAACAGTTAAACATAAATTATAAAATTATATAAGTATATGTTGAGTTTTGTAAGATATTAGAGTAGAATATTAT
>ENA-ORTB01001847-ORTB01001847.1-human-gut-metagenome-genome-assembly--contig:-NODE-1847-length-21764-cov-5.599567_pt1 | contig 21764 bp, 20 predicted proteins | sample MGYA00241905_ERZ509174 | MGnify/ENA primary metagenome ERZ509174 (study PRJEB26280, sample SAMEA2338851) | human gut metagenome | biome: human gut; feature: human-associated habitat; material: faeces... | reverse complement strand
AAGAGCTTGCCCAGCTTTCAGCACAGCTTGGTATAACTCTAAAGGAAACTGATTTTACTGACTGTGACCTGTCAGCTTCGCAGGATTTTAACTCCCTGTTTGAAAAGTATAATACCCCTTTCAGCGAGCTTAATACAAAGCGGCTGGAGCTTACTCAGCGTATCTCAGAGCTTGGAGGGGCGGTCAGACAAATAGACCACCTGAAAGGTATGCACAGCGACTTTCAGCAGCTTTTCTCAATGAAGTATGTTTCCGTCCGTATCGGAAAGCTGCCTGTGGATAACCTGCCGAAGCTTGACTATTATAACGAGAATTTCTTCTTTGTCCCCTTTGAAACGGGAAAAAGCTTCTGCTGGGGAATGTATTTCGTCCCTGAACGTGATAAACAGCGTGTTGATGATATCTTCCACTCAATGTATTTTGAAAGGATACGGATACCGTCCTATGTATCAGGTGACGCAGACGAAGCCTTGGAAAAGCTAAAACAAACTATAGACGCAGATACAGTTGAGAACGCAAAGATAAACGAGCAGATAAACGAGCTTGCCGCAAAAGCTGAGCCTGAACTGCAAAAGGCTTTTTCAAAACTAAGGTTTATCCACGATACCTTTGACCTGCGGCGAAATGCCGCCGCACTAAACGATAAGTTTTATCTTAAAGGCTTTATCCCCGAAAAGGAAAAAGACCGCTTTGATAAGCTCTTCGAGGATATGCGTTCAGTGTCAGTGGTCTACCTGCCGCCTGACGCAGACGCCTCATGTGAGCCGCCTACAGTGCTTAAAAACAACTTTTTGACCCGACCTTTCACAATGCTTGTGGAAATGTATGGTCTGCCTGAGTATAAAGGCTATAACCCGACCGCTTTCGTGGCAATAACCTATACTCTGCTTTTCGGCATAATGTTCGGCGACTTGGGACAAGGACTTCTTATCGTTCTAGGCGGACTTGCCTTAAAGAAAAAGCTAGGTGCTAAAATAAGCGGTCTTGTCACACGCCTTGGCATATCAAGTATGATATTCGGTACTCTCTATGGCTCGTTCTTCGGTTATGAAGAGCTTTTAGACCCTGTGTTTGAGAATATAGGACTTGACTTCCTGCCCCTAAAGGTTTTCAAGCAAACGAATTTTATCCTCATAACTGCCGTTGCCATAGGTGTGGCACTTATTGTTATTTCAATGATACTCAATATCTATATCGGCTTTAAAAATAAGGACTACGAAAAAGCCATTTTCGGCTGTAACGGCATTGCAGGACTTGTGTTCTACAGCTCCGTTGCGGCAGGACTTGTTGGAACGCTCATGTTCGATGTAAAAGTCATGTCCACTCCGTTCGTCATCTTCCTTATCGTAATACCATTGGTGTGCATATTCTGCCGAACACCTTTCTCTATCGCCGTGAAGTATAAACAGTGGCGCTTGTCCGAGGACGAGGAAAAAATGACCGTGGGCAACTTTATAGTTGAGAACTTCTTTGAAATGTTCGAGTTCCTGCTCAGCTATGTTTCAAATACTATGTCATTTCTCCGTGTGGGCGGATTTGTCCTCTCCCACGCAGGCATGATGCTAGTGGTAATGACCCTTATGGAAATGTGTTCCGCCGCCGCACAGCCATTCGTGCTTGTGCTTGGCAACCTGTTTGTAATGGTAATGGAGGGCATGATAGTTGCCATTCAGATAATCAGACTTGAGTTTTATGAGATATTCTCCCGCTTCTATGAGGGCGGCGGAAAACCATTCGAGCCTGTTGTTGTAAAATTTACTGCACAAACGGAGTAACAGCTCATTTGCAATATTAATTTTAGAGCGTTAAATCGCAAACAAGCGGGACGTCGAGGGCGCCGTCCCCTACAAATGAGGTAACACCATTTGTAGGGGCGAACATCGTTCGGTCACTCGCCGTGACGGGCATTTTACCCCGACCATTATCCATACCCGTACAATGTAATTCGTAAAATCTAAAGTAAAAATAATTTTTTTGGAGGAATAAACTATGCTTATCTATTTCCTGCTCCCACTTATAGCAGTCGCACTTCTTTGTGTACCATTCATTTTCACCGCAAAGAAAATAAAGAACGGAAGATCGCCAAAGGGTGCTTTTATCGGTAATCTCTGTACATTTGCAGGCATAATGCTCTGCGCTCTTATCGTCCCTGTAGGTAATTTTGTTTCAGCCGCAAGCGAGGAGGGCGTTAAGGCCGCCCTTTCAACAGGCGCAGGCCTTGGCTACCTTGCAGCAGCCCTTGCCGTTGGACTTTCCTGCGTAGGTTCAGGCATAGCCGTTGCCGCAGGCGCTCCAGCCGCTATCGGTGCGACCTCCGAAGACCCTAAGAACTTTGTAAAGGCTCTTATCTTCGTTGTTCTTGGCGAAGGTATCGCCCTCTATGGACTTCTTATCGCTATCCTTATCATCTCAAACGTAGGCACTGCATTGGGCATTTAACATGAGATTTTATCTTATCAGCGATAATATAGATACCCAAATGGGCATGAGACTTTCAGGTATCGAGGGCGTTGTGGTGCATACCTCCGAGGAGGTGTCAAACGCACTTGATAAGGCTATGGAAATGAAGGACGTTGGCGTTGTGCTTATGACAGAGCTTGCAGTCAAGCAGTGCAGAGAAAAGGTCTATGACTATAAGCTCACAAGAGAAACGCCCCTCATAGTTGAAATACCAGACCGCCATGCCACATCAAAGATATCTGATACCATTTCCCACTATCTCGCAGAAGCAGTGGGAATAAAGCTGTGATTTTGATAGGAGTTTAGTAATGGAAAATCAGACGATAAAACTTGAACGCTTCAAGCAGGCTGTCTTTGAGGACGCTGAAAAGCAGGCAAAGCTCATAACCGAATCCGCTGATAAACAGCGTGAAAACGAGCTTGCTCAGGCGAAAATAGAAGCACAAAGCCTTGCAGACTCAAAAAAAGCCGCCACAGATAAGACCGAGGAGGCAAGAGCCGTAAGGGAAATATCTTCAAAACAGCTTGAAGCTAAGAGAAACGTGCTTTGCCATAGAGAAAAGCTTATAGACAGCGTTTTTGACAACGTAAAAAGCAGGCTTGCGACTTTCAAAGCAAGCAGAGATTATAAGTCTTGGCTAAAAGAAAAAGCCGAAAAATGCAAACAGACCTATCCCGAGCATAAGGGCGTTATCTACCTCTCACCTGAGGATATGAAATACGCCTCTGACCTTGCAGACTTTGAAGTAAAAAGCCGAGATTCCATAGAGCTTGGCGGTATGCTCATGGTCTATGAGGATATGGGTATAGCACTTGATTATACCTTTGATTCAGCATTTGAGGGGCAGCGTTCAGCCTTTACTGAAAAAGCCGAGCTTGTGCTTGGGTAATAAGGAGTTTTTTATGGATAAAATATATTCGGTAAACGGACCTGTAGTAAAGGTTGCAGATACGAAAAGCTTTGCCATGCAGGAAATGGTCTATGTGGGCAAAAAGCGTCTTATCGGCGAGGTCATAAGAGTGCAGTCCGATTTTACCACCATTCAGGTCTATGAGGGCACAACAGGGCTTATGCCTGACGAGCCTGTTACCTCAACAGGCGCATCAATGTCCGCAACCCTCGGCCCCGGTATAATAAATAACATCTTCGACGGCATAGAAAGACCTCTCAAAAAGCTTGAAGAAGTCTCAGGCGCATTTATCGCTGACGGTGCAGACGTAAGCTCGCTTGATACAGAGAAAAAGTATCCCGTTACAATGACAGTGAAAACAGGGGATAAGCTTTCCGCAGGGGATATTTATTGCACCTGCCCCGAAACGCCACTTATCACACATAAGTGTATGCTTTCCCCTCTGTCAAAAGGCGGAGAGGTCATATGGACTGCCGAAAACGGCGACTATACAATAAATGACGTTGTGGCAAAAATAAAAGCCCCAAACGGAGCTGTAGAGGAGCTTACCCTCTGCCAGAAATGGCCTATCAGAACATCAAGACCATGCAAAAACCGCCTGCCTATCACAAAGCCGTTGGTAACAGGTCAGCGTATCGTTGATACTATCCTGCCGGTTGCAAAGGGCGGAACAGCCGCTATCCCTGGGGGCTTCGGCACAGGCAAGACCATGACCCAGCACCAGCTTGCTAAATGGTGTGACGCAGATATAATCGTCTATATAGGCTGCGGCGAGCGTGGAAATGAAATGACGCAGGTGCTTGAGGAGTTCTCAGAGCTTATCGACCCGAAAACACAAAGACCGCTTACCGACCGAACAGTGCTTATCGCAAATACCTCAAATATGCCTGTTGCCGCCCGTGAGGCATCTATCTACACAGGCATTACTATTGCCGAGTATTTCCGTGATATGGGTTACTCGGTGGCACTCATGGCGGATTCCACATCGCGTTGGGCTGAGGCGCTCAGAGAGATGTCAGGACGTCTGCAGGAGATGCCTGGTGAGGAGGGTTACCCTGCTTACCTCGGTTCAAGACTTGCACAGTTCTACGAGAGAGCCGGAATGGTCAAGACTCTCGGCAGCGAGGGCAGAACCGGTGCACTGTCGGTTATCGGTGCGGTTTCTCCTCCGGGTGGTGATATTTCCGAGCCGGTTTCTCAGGCAACCCTGCGTATTGTAAAAGTATTCTGGGGTCTGGATTCCGCATTGGCTTATAAACGTCATTTCCCGGCAATCAACTGGCTGACCAGTTATTCTCTGTATCTTGACAATATGGAAGACTGGTTTAATACACAGGTTGCATCGGATTGGATGGAAAATCGTCAGAAGTTAATGGGTCTGCTTCAGGACGAAGCAGAACTTGAAGAAATTGTTAAGATGGTAGGTATGGATGCCCTTTCTGCAGGCGACCGTCTGAAAATGGAAGCAGCTCGCTCTATTCGTGAGGACTTCTTACATCAGAACTCCTTCCACGAAGTAGATACCTACAGTTCACTGAAAAAACAGCATCTTTTGATGCAGCTGGTTGTAGCATTTTATGAACAGTCCAAAGAAGCGTTGGAAAAAGGTGCTTCCATTCAGGGACTGCTTAAAATGGAAGTTCGTGAAAAAATCGGACGTTTCAAATATGTGACAGAAGATAAATTAGATGAAGAATACGACCGCATTGAAAAAGAACTGGCATCAGAAATTGCGAATGTATTAGGAAAGGAGGACTTCTAAAATGCCGAAAGAGTATAGAACCATACAGGAAGTTGCCGGACCTCTGATGTTAGTACGTGGTGTTGAAAATGTACACTATGACGAGCTGGGAGAAATCGAGCTGGCAAGTGGAGAAACAAGACGTTGTAAAGTTCTGGAAATTAATGGAACTGACGCTTTAGTACAGTTATTTGAAAGTTCAACAGGTATCAACCTGTCCAACAGTAAAGTACGTTTCCTTGGACGAAGCATGGAACTTGGTGTATCAGAAGATATGCTTGGTCGTGTCTTTGACGGTCTGGGACGTCCGATTGATGATGGTCCGGAAATTCTCCCGGAAGAGAGAAGAGATATCAATGGTCTGCCAATGAATCCGGCAGCCAGAATGTATCCGGAAGAGTTTATTCAGACAGGTGTATCCGCAATTGACGGACTGAACACACTGGTTCGTGGACAGAAACTTCCAATCTTCTCAGCATCCGGTCTGCCGCATGCACAGCTGGCAGCACAGATAGCAAGACAGGCAAAAGTTCGTGGAACAGGTGAAAACTTCGCCGTTGTATTTGCTGCAATGGGTATCACATTCGAGGAATCTAACTTCTTTATTGAAAGCTTTAAAGAAACAGGAGCGATTGACAGAACTGTTTTGTTTATCAACCTTGCAAATGACCCTGCGGTAGAGCGTATTGCAACACCGAAGATGGCATTAACCGCAGCAGAATATCTTGCATTTGAAAAAGATATGCACGTACTGGTTATTCTGACGGATATCACAAACTACGCCGATGCACTTCGTGAGGTATCCGCCGCACGTAAAGAAGTTCCGGGACGTCGTGGTTATCCGGGTTACATGTATACAGACCTTGCAACAATGTATGAAAGAGCAGGACGTAAGAGAGGAAGTAATGGTTCTATTACTATGATTCCGATTTTGACCATGCCTGAAGATGATAAAACTCATCCAATCCCTGACCTTACCGGATACATCACAGAAGGTCAGATTATCTTAAGCCGTGAACTTTACAGAAAAGGTGTAACACCGCCAATCGATGTATTACCATCTCTGTCCCGTCTGAAAGATAAAGGTATTGGTGAAGGTAAAACCCGTGCAGACCATGCAAATACAATGAATCAGTTATTTGCAGCTTATGCGCGTGGTAAAGATGCGAAAGAGCTGATGACTATTCTTGGTGAAGCAGCACTTTCAGATATCGACTTAATTTATGCAAAATTTGCAGATGCATTTGAACAGGAATATGTTTCACAGGGATATAATGCGAACCGTGATATCGAAGAAACTCTTCGTATCGGATGGAAATTGCTTTCCTTACTGCCTAGAAGTGAACTGAAACGTATCGATGACAAGTATCTGGACGAATATTACGGCAAATATTGAAAGAGGTGATTGGATTTGGCATCTACCCAGATAAATCCAACCAGAATGGAGCTGAACAAGCAGAAGAAAAAATTAGTCACTGCCGTAAAAGGACACAAACTTTTAAAGGATAAACGTGATGAACTGATGCGTCAGTTCCTTGACCTGGCAAGGGAAAACATGGCTCTGCGTTTAAAAGTAGAAGAGGGAATCGCAAATGCAAATAAGAACTTTGTCATTGCAAAAGCCGGAATGTCAGAACAGATTTTAAATACTGCGCTGATGGCACCAAAGCAGGAAGTTTATCTGGAAGCGGGAAAGAAAAACGTAATGAGCGTTGATATTCCGGTATTCCAGTCACAGACAAGAACTGCTGATGCAAATGATATTTATTCTTACGGTTTTGCATTTACTTCCGGAGATTTGGATGGTGCGGTAAAATCACTGGCAGATATTTTGCCGGATATGCTGCGCCTGGCTGAAGTGGAGAAATCCTGTCAGCTGATGGCTGCGGAAATCGAAAAGACCCGTCGTAGAGTAAACGCTCTGGAACATGTAATTATTCCGGAAGCACAGAATAATATTAAATATATTACTATGAAATTGGATGAAAATGAGAGAAGTACCCAGATTCGTCTGATGAAAGTAAAAGATATGATGCTTGAGGATGCTCATAAGTTTAAAGAAAAAGACAGAGAGCGTGCTTACGCAAATATGGAAGAGTAAGTAAAAGCGAAAAGAGAAAAGGAAGCCATGGCAATTGCCGTGGCTTCTTTTTCTATACATATTGGATAGATAAAGATACGATAATTGTATAAAAAAAATAGAAATTTTGATATTCAGAACGGCTCAGATGTGATAAAGTTTAAAGTAGAAAACCAATGTAGAAAGGGGAATTATTTTTTAATGAAGCGTGATATTAAAGCAATTGTAAAACAGATGACTTTAGAAGAAAAAGCCGGAATGTGTTCCGGAGAAGATTTCTGGCATTTAAAGAGTGTAGAGCGTCTTGGAATCCCGAGTGTGATGGTAAGTGACGGTCCTCACGGGTTAAGAAAACAGGATCAGGAGGCAGACCACCTTGGAGCAAATGATAGTATTAAAGCAGTGTGCTTTCCAACTGCGTGTGCGACAGCATGCTCATTTGACCGAGACTTATTATACAAATTGGGAGAGACCTTAGGTGATGAGTGTCAGGCACAGAACCTTTCTGTTATTTTAGGTCCGGCAGTTAATATCAAACGTTCTCCGCTGTGTGGAAGAAATTTTGAATATTTCTCGGAAGACCCGTATCTTGCATCCGAGATGGCAGGGGCACACATCAAAGGAGTACAGTCTAAAAACATCGGTACTTCGATTAAGCATTTCGCAGCAAACAATCAGGAATATAGAAGAATGTCCTGTTCTTCGGAAATTGATGAGCGTACATTTCGTGAAATCTATTTAGGGGCATTTGAAACTGCGATTAAAGAAGGCAAACCGGACACCGTGATGTGCTCTTATAATAAAATTAATGGCGAATTTTCATCCGAAAATCATAAACTGCTCACAGAAATTTTAAGAGATGAGTGGGGATTTGAAGGTTATGTCATGTCTGACTGGGGTGCAGTTAATGAACGTGTGAAAGGATTAAAAGCCGGTCTGGATTTGGAAATGCCAGGAAGCGGTGGATATACCGATGCAGAAATCGTATCAGCGGTTAAAGACGGAACATTAGAAGAAAGTGTGCTTGATACCGCAGTAGAACGTATTTTAAATATTATTTTTAAATATACAGATAATCGTCAGGAAGGCAGATTTGATTTAGAAGCGGACCATCAAATCGCAAAGAAAATTGCGGAAGAATCGATGGTTCTGCTTAAAAATGACGGAATCCTGCCACTTAAAGCCGGCGAACAGAAGATTGCTTTTATTGGTAAATTTGCAGAAAAACCAAGATTCCAGGGTGGCGGAAGTTCCCATATTAATTCTTTTAAAGTAGAAAGTGCACTGGATGCGGTAAAAGCGTATACGGAAGTTGCTTATGCACAGGGGTATGATGTAAAAGAAGATAAAATTGACGAAGCGATGTTAAAAGAAGCTGTGGAAACTGCAAAAAATGCAGATGTTGCAGTTATTTTTGCAGGACTTCCGGATGCCTTTGAATCCGAAGGATATGACAGAGAACATATGGGAATGCCAGACTGTCAGAATTATCTGATTCAGGAAATCTTAAAAGTACAGAAAAGTGTTGTAGTTGTACTGCATAACGGTTCACCGGTGGAAATGCCGTGGGCAGATGACGTAAGTGCAATCTTAGAAGCGTATCTTTGTGGACAGGCAGTTGGCGCAGCAGAAGCAGATATCTTATTTGGTAAAGTGAATCCATCCGGAAAACTGGCAGAAACCATTCCATATCATTTAGAAGACAATCCATCTTACTTAAATTTCCCAGGAGATGGACAAAAAGTGGAATATAAAGAAGGCGTATTTGTCGGATACCGCTATTATGATATGAAAAAAATGCCGGTTCGATATCCATTTGGATATGGTTTAAGTTACACCACATTTGAATACAGTGATTTACAGCTTTCAAAAGAAAAAATCAAAGATACGGAAACCCTTCAGGTTAGTGTAAAGGTAAAAAATACCGGAAAAATGGCAGGAAAAGAAGTGGTACAGCTCTATGTTTCTGATAAAACAAATGCAGTCATGCGTCCGGTAAATGAACTGAAAAACTTTGTGAAAGTAGAATTACAGCCACAGGAAGAAAAGACTGTGACAATGGAACTTAATAAACGAAGTTTTGCATGGTATAATACAAAAGTAAATGACTGGTATGCGGGAAGCGGAACTTATGAAATCTTAATCGGAAGTTCTTCCAGAGATATTCGATTAACCAAAACAGTAGAACTTGAATCTACAATGAAGATTCCGATGGAAATTCATACAAACACGACTATTTCTGAATTGATGGAAAATGAAAAAGCAAAAGAAGTCATGAAAGATTTAGTAGACCAGATGATGGCAAACATCGGTGGTAGAGAAGAAGGCAGTGCGGCAAGCGAAGCAATTTCTCAAGAGATGATGATTAAGATGATGGAAAATTCTCCACTTCGTGCTTTGAGAAGTTTTGCCGGAATCAGTACGGAAGAAGTGCAGGAATTAATTAAAAAGTTAAAAGAAGCAGTAAAATAAATATTTTTTGGGAAAAGGGTTTTGCCTTTTCCCATTTTTATTGCCAAAATTCGACAAATATTCACAAATGGGTATACAGGAGGACAAGAAAAACATTCTACAATATAGTAAAAATTGGAAATTATTGGAGAATGTTTATAACGTTGGAGCACAATAGTATATCTCAAAGACTGGTGTCTTACCGCCAGCAGCTTGGCAAAAGTCAGGCAGAAATGAGCAGAGAATTTGGTGTGAATCAAAGCCACTACAGTAAACTGGAAAGTGGAACAAAATATATTTCATACAGCAGTTTGAAGAAGTTTGAAAAGGCTGGAGGAGATGTCAATTATCTGGTTACCGGTGTGCATTATAAAACAGGAATCGTGGAGGACTGTATGAAACGGTGCAGGACTTCGGATGGAAAAATAGAATTAATGAAGGCATTATTCTGGCTGACCAGACAGGGAATTATGCTGATGCACGGAGAAAACTGGAAAGAGGCAAATCAGAGAGTGTGGAAGTATATCCGGCTTGCTGAAGAAAAAGAACAACATAGAAATATCTGGAGAAGTATCCGAAAAATAGAAGATTTGACACAAATGAAAATGGCGGAACGGCTGGATATTAATATCAAACGTTACCAGCGTCTGGAACGAATGGAAGCAGAGCCGGATGCTGTGATTTTAAATTCTTTGTATACACTGTTTGGGTATTCTCCTTTGATTATTTTGCATGAAAATCTGTATTATGCGGAAGAAATTAATAAATGCTGGAGTGAATTTTCGGATGAAGTCAGAATGCAATTGAATGGAGTATTGGAAGAAGATTTGAAATTGATTGCACTGTGTGAGCAGGAGACAAATATAGCTTTACAGAAAATCTGAAAAATGGTAGGGTTAATTGGAATGGTAGTTTCAGGATTATTATCTCTGGCGCTTCCGTTGTGGTTAGTTGGTGGAGTTGTCGTACCGGTTTTGCGAAAAAATGAAAAATCTTGAGGGCGTTGTTTGTTTAAAACAGCGCTCTTTTTGTCGTAAAATTTACGAGAATTTTGGCGCTTGTGCTTATAATGAAATCAAGAAGAACAAAAAGAAACAGAAAATTTTGAGAATACATGAAAAAGCACAGGAGGTCAGTTATAATGAAAGAAGAAAGCTATATCCGCAATGTTAAATATTTTTTAGAAGAGCTCATCAGAGGTTGTGGAATCATCCAAAAAGAAAATCCGGCGGTTCAATTTACCAAAGATGCAAAAGCGGGACTTTATGATAACTATACAGATGAAGTCTATAACAGCATGTTAAAGGATATTGAAGACGTCGCAAAATTCTGGAATGGAAAGAAGTATGAAACGGTCTATAACTTATTTCAAAATGCATTGGCCGGTGTAAAAGTCGATTCCGATGATATGTGGCAGATTGCAAAGATTCTTACCAGAAGCTGTGAAAACTCCATGACTGCCAGATACAAGCTTGAAAAACCGGTTCCGAAAAATGAGGAAGAACCGGAATGGGAAGATTTCGAAGATGAGGAACTCATCGATGCGTTTGAAGAAGAAAAACAGATGACTCCAAAAGAAATCTATCGTTATGTTTCGAGCCAGATTTTGGGTCAGGAAGAAGCAGTAAAAGCGGCTTCCATGCTGTTATACAATCATCTGCATGGAAAGAAGCGCAATGTATTATTTGCCGGACCGACCGGATGCGGAAAAACCGAAATCTGGAGGGTACTAAGCCAGTTATATCCGAATATCCAAATCGTCGATGGTACAATGCTTACAATGGAAGGCTGGAGCGGTGCGTTTAAACTTCGTGACATTTTTGCAAATATGTCACGGGAACAGGCGGAAAGTGCCATTATCGTCATCGACGAGTTCGATAAACTGTGTGAACCAAAGTACGGTTCAGGCGGAAACAACTACAGTGTTGCAATGCAGAATGAGCTGTTAAAGATGATTGAGGGAAACAAAGTATTCTTTCCGGAAGATAAAGGAAAGGTGGCAATGGAGTTTGATACCTCAAAAATCAGTTTTGTATTCTGTGGAAGTTTTGAAACACTGATCACAAGAAAAAGAGAGATAAATTCTTCCATTGGATTTGGAAAATCTATTGACAAAAGTGATATTTCCGTAGAATATAAAAACAAAATTAAGACGGAGGATTTGATGACTTATGCGGGTGTGCGTCGTGAAATCTGCGGCCGTATTAATCAGGTTGTACAGCTTCGTCCGATGACCGCTGAAGATTATAAGCAAATTCTCCAACATTACAGCATGTCTCCGGTTCGTAAGCTGGAGAAGGAGTATCATATCCGTTTGAAATTAAATCGAGAAATGCAGGATATTCTTGCAAAAGAAGCAGAAGAAAACCAAATGGGTGTGCGCTATCTCAATAGCCGAATTCAGGAGCTGTTAGATGAGCAGATGTTCTTAGACAGTGAAAAAGAAGAATATCTGCTGGAAGCATAAAAAACTATCATCCGGTAAGGACATGCGTGGGATTTCCACCAAAGCAGTTGGGAAGTGCCTGGTATGTACTTGCCGGATGAAACAGAAAGGAAAAAAGGATGAAATCAGTAGAGCAGTTTACACAAAAAGAAATTGAAATGATGGAATTTCGGGAAAAGCTGTTTTTAGAGCAGGTAGAGCAGTACCGTGCAGCGGTAACCGGTGAACAGGAGAGTATTCTTCCGTTTGTGCGTGATGAAAATGGAGTTTATAGTGAAGAAAAGGCATGGAACTTGATAGAGGAATTAATCAAATGTTCCGAAGTTTATTTTCAATATATGAATCAAAGACGAGACAGTGAAAAAGAAGAAGAGTTTCTCAATTTCTGGTTAAATGAAACCTCCAAAGAATTTTTAAGAGATTTTTTCTACTGTGTGATTCGTATTTCAGAAACCAATGCATGGCGCAATAAACAAGGAGCGACGCAGACATTTCAAGATTTTATCACCTTTTCAAAGCAGGAATATGCAGATGAATGTGAATTATATAAGGATGAAGTGTTTGCAGATATTATGAGGACCGGAGATTATCATTTTGTAAAAGGAATCTTTGGACGGGCAGATTTCCTGGTTCGCCTGCTTTCAGAGGAGTTTATAACCGGGCATTATTCAGAGGAAAAAAGAAAACGCTATTATCCATATTTATCAGAGTTTTTAAAAGGCGAACTTGGTTCAGAAGAAGCAGTTCCGCATGAATTTGCAAAAGCTTTGTCAGAGGCAGAAGAGGAAGCAATTGAGATGGCAATGGAGCAGGATGGAAAAAAGCCGGACCCGGAAAATCTTGTATTAAAAGAACAGAAATTGATAAAAGAAAATTTTGTCCAAAAAGAGGAGTTTCTGAAACGATATTTTAATTTCCGTAAGGAACTGTTCTGGTGGTTAGATGAAGAAACACAGATGAATTACACAGATATCTTTATCATGGATGATGAAGGTGAGAGGGAGCAGGTTGTTTTGTCTCTGGAGAAAATTGTAAGAGGAGCACTGCGCCTGTTTGCTGAAATCAATCAGCTTTCCTGTCTGCAAAATGATGATGCATTTTTTACGGCAGGGGCATTTTTGAGACAGCAGAGTAAAGAAATTAAGAGACTTAAGAAACTTGAAAAACGTTAAAAGAGGGAATCAGTATGTCAAAATTTCAAGACGGATTTTTTCAGGACCTTTGGTGTGACATGGTGCTTAGAGAAGCAGATTCCATTTATTGTCGTTTTTGGTTAGAAGAAAAAAAGGAACAGGCATATCTGGCGGAGCATGAGGAAAAGAAAGAAAAAATGACCCAAAAGCAATCAGAAAAAAAATCGGGTACACGGGCAAGAAAGGTATCCAAAGAACATGCCTGTGTGGAGATTTTAAGAGTTTGCCAGAGGCGCAAAAAACAAAAGCAGATATCAGAAGCAGAGAACCAGATGTTTTTAGAATTGTTAAAAACGAAAATAGAAGAAGCGAAAGTGAATCAGAAGCGGAAAAAAAGTGTCCTTGAAGTGTTGGAACAATCTGAAAATGTGACAGGAAAAGGGATAAAAGCAGTTCTTGATTTGTGTCTGTATGCCGATGCAGTACAGTTTTTTTATAATGCAGGTTATCCGCTTCCGATGGAAGAACGCAAAAAGAATGAGACAGAGACGCTTATTCCGAAAAAAACAAGAGAAGCAAGGATTAAAACGCTTCCGTTAAATTTATTAGATTTTTATTTTGAACAGAGAGGACTGCCGTTTGAAAAAATTTCTTATTTAAGCCGGATGTCTCCGGAACGGGTAATAAAAGATGAAATATTAAAAGAAAAACTGGCGGATGTCTATGAGTTTGCCTGTACAAATCAAATGACACGTGCAGTCGTACCGCTTTTACTGGATGCAGAAACCGGAAAAGGCTTGTATGTGCTTGGAGAAGCCTATCTCCAGCAGTGGGATTTTCAGGAATCCGAACAGGAAAAAGTAGAAGAAATTTTAAATGGAGAATGTTGCTGTTATGCGATTGTACAGTTTTTGAATCTGGAGTTGGAAGATAACGGAGCATACTGTTGGTCACCTTATTCCATCGTAGATATGGAGTTTGGAAAAAGCGATACCAATCCCGAATTGATTTTGTTTCATGATTTGGAAAAAGCATTGAATGTCTATAAAGGTCAGCTTAGTATCTCATCGGATGAAATTTTGTATGAAAATTTCAAAGAAGAAAATACTGTCTATGTGGAAGAGGAAGCAGTGTCGATTGCACCGGAATTTCTTAAATATTTCCGTATTATCAGTAAAGATAAAGGATTAGAATCTTACATAGAAGAACTGAAAAATGAGTATCAGATGAACTGGAAAGACGATTAAATCCTGTTGTCGTATAATTTACGATAAATAAAAGGGGCTATGGTAAGATAATATCAACAAGAAACAAACAACATTAATACGAAAAGGAGACAGTCGTTATGGGAATTGATTGGGAAGAAATTTTAGATGCAGAAGGCGAAGATTTAGAAAGCGCTTATACAGACAGTTTACCGGATAGTGAACCTTATCCGAACGATTATGCTGAACCGATGCGTGAAAATCGTCTCACCCCGGAGGAGATTAAGAAGATAACGTTAGAACGAAAGGAGAGATGGAAAAAATACAAAGAAGAATATGAGGAGTTTTTTGGAGAGGAGTTTGAATTAGAACTGGCTGATGATAGAAGCACAGGAAAAAAATAAACGGTAATCGAAAAGCAGATTTGTGGAAAAATCATAAGTCTGCTTTTTGAACGCAGATAAGCATTCCACCGCTTCAAGTGCGCAGAGCAATAAGCGGCGGGTGAGGGGGATGCTTCTGTCAGTGGGAGTTGAAAGCTCCCACTGACAGATCGCAAAGCGACTGCGTTCATGAGCAAGTAGCGAAGCGGATTGCGAATGTCCGCTTTACCGCAGTTTTACAAGAAAAATAAAAAGGAAAAAAGAAAATGAAACTTATGATAGTGGAAGATGACAAGGCACTTGCAAAGGGAATTGAATTGGCACTTTCTGAAAAAGAAAACGAAATCACAGTCTGTCATGATTTAAAAACGGCAGAAGAAATGTGGGAAAGTGAGAACGCAGACCTTGTCATTCTTGATGTGAATCTTCCGGATGGAAGCGGATATGATTTTTTGGCATTCGTAAAAGAATCATCGAAAGTTCCGGTGATTCTTTTAACTGCCAACGATTTGGAAATCGACCAGGTGACAGGGCTTTCACTCGGCGCAGATGATTATATTACCAAACCATTTAGTCTGGCGGTGCTTCGTGCAAGGATTGAAGTGCAGAAACGCCGGATTCGGGAACAGCGTGAGAATCAGAGTATAAAGTCAATTTTGCCAAATTGTTATGTGATAGAGAATTTGAAATTTGATTTTGAACGGCTCTGTTTTTTTAAAGGAGAAGAAGAGTTAAGTTTAAGCAGAAATGAACAGAGACTGCTTCAGATTTTTTTGAAAAATCAGGGACGGATTTTGACAAGAGAAATTTTGATGGAACGTCTGTGGCAGGATGGCGCTGAGTTTGTGGATGAAAATGCGCTGTCTGTGACAATCAACCGGCTGAGAAAGAAAATAGAAGGCGAGACAAAATATATACAGACCGTATACGGTCAGGGCTATATCTGGAGGAAAGAAGAGTGATAAAAAAGTGATTTGGGGAAGGAGAAACTGGGAACGGTTAAATCAAATGCTTGATGAGGGAATCCGTGGAGAATTTGAAGAGTCTAAATATGATGAAAGTGAACTTTCCAAAGTAGAGTCAAAGTGGAAACGGTTTTTACAGGATTCTGCAATGGCAAAGCAGAATTTAGAGACAGAAAAGGCTAATATCAAAGGGCTGATTTCAGATATTTCTCATCAGACCAAAACTCCAATGGCAAACATAAAACTATACAGTGAACTGCTTTCGGAACAGTTGGAAGAAGACGGTATGGAAGCGGAACTGCTGGGACAGATTCAGGCACAGGCACAGAAACTGGAATTTTTAATCCAGGCGTTAACGAAACTTTCCAGATTAGAAACAAATATTTTAGAGGTGGTGCCGGTTAAAAGTCAGGTAAAACCGCTACTTGAAAGTGCAGTAGAAGAAATTCGGAAGAAGGCAGAGAAAAAAGAAATTCAGATAAAGATAGAAATGGACTTTGAGGCAGAGGCTGTTTTTGATAGAAAATGGACGGAAGAAGCACTTTATAATTTGCTCGACAATGCGGTGAAGTACAGTCCGGCAGGAAGTGAAGTCCTGATTTCAACCAAGCTGTATGAAATGTGGTGCGTGATTGCGGTAAGTGATAGAGGACGTGGCATTTCAGAAGAAGAAATTCCAAAGATATTTGGGCGGTTTTATCGGGCAAAAGAAGTACAGCAGGAAGAAGGCGTTGGAATCGGACTGTATCTTGTGCGGGAGATTTTGCAAAAAGAGGGAGGATTTATAAAAGTAAATTCAGAAGTGGGAAAAGGAAGTACATTTTTATGTTACCTTCCAAGGTAGGACAGGAGTCTTAAATCTTTCAAAACTGTTAGATTTCCGAAAGAATCTCGAAAGAGTCCTTTGTTATACTGAAATTAACAAAAGAGATTAGATAAGAAATTAGGAAAAACAGAAAGGAAGATGAGAGATGGAAGTATTAAAATGCGAGAACTTAAAGAAATATTATGGAAATCATGAAAATACAGTAAAAGCCTTAGACGGTGTGGATTTATCTGTAGAAAAAGGAGAATTTGTTGCGATTGTCGGTTCGTCAGGTTCTGGAAAATCGACCCTGTTGCATCTGTTTGGCGGCTTGGATGAGCCAACCTCTGGAAAGGTATTTGTAGATGGAAAAGAAATTTATCAGTTAAAAAAAGATGCACTCTGTATTTTCAGAAGAAGAAAGATTGGTTTTGTATTTCAAAGCTATAATTTAGTTCCGGTCTTGAATGTGTACGAAAATGTGGTACTTCCGGTTGAGCTTGATGGAGACAAAGTAGACACAGCTTATATTAAAGAAGTCATCGGGCTTTTAGGATTAAATAAGAAATTAGAAAGCCTTCCAAGTCAGCTTTCGGGAGGACAACAGCAAAGGGTTGCAATTGCAAGGGCGCTGGCAGCGAAACCGGCAATTCTTTTGGCGGATGTAAACTGAACCCCATGTGCTTACTGTACATAGCGTGTACACCGTAGGATTACATGACAATATAGGTACATGATACACAAGTAATGAGAAAAAATGTGTATGGAGTAGGAAGAAAGTATTGATATCTGGTATGAGGAAAGACATCCTTGTAGCAGGTTTTTTATTGTCTATAATAGACAGGTATGCAAGAGAAATTTTGTTGGTATGTGTGAATAGCTTTTATAGATGGAAAAGGTATACTGATGTGGGAGGTGATTGGATGGTATATCACTATAATGGAAAAACCTATGAAACGATAAAAGAATTGGCAGAGGAATATGGGGTGGATCGTCAGAGAAATTATTCTTTTCGTCGCTAGAGCTAGTCGTTAGAAAATGCAATGCGCATAAGTCTGAGGAGGCTTGTTATTAGCTTTACAATCAGATTGTTTGGTGTATAATTGTAATTAAAGAGATTGAATCTGAGGAGAAAATATAATGAAAATTGATTTTTTTAATACTTGTAATGGAATGGATCCACGAGCTATAAATCATGGGGTATATATGATAGAACTATTAGAGAAAAAAGAAAGTGTTTGTTTATATATTGGTGAATCCGTTTGGATAGCGTCTAGATGTGGAGTCCATTTATATTCATTGTATGAAAATCCCAATTATTTTGGCTTGACTAAGGAAGATATTGACAATGATGAATTTACGTTAAAATTTAGTGTAATAGATAGCCTTAATGAGAAAAAAAGTGTTTTAGGAGTTGGACAATATAAAAACCTAGAGTTAGATGCCATAAGAAGAAATAAACCACTCACGCAGTTGGAGACAAGTGATAGACAAATAAGAGATGTTCAAGAAAAGATTAAAAGAGTACAAGATGAATTATTAAAGAAAGGATTTAAATAGACTTATAAAGTTTGAGCTATTGGATGGGAAAATGGAAAGCAAATTTACATATAAGATAAAAAAACATATTTGGATATGTGATTATGAGAGGTTATGGGTTATCCTTTCCGGCTTAATGGTTTTATCATGTTATCTAATGGTGCGAGGATCTACAGGCTCTCTAATTTGGGATAATGCTGTGATGCGATTTTTATTTGTATCAGACTCCAATGAAGATAAAACTTTGTATAATATAGCAATTAGTTATTTTGCAGCTTATGTATTTTATATTCTTCAGATATATATTCCGGAAAGGAGTAAAAACAGAAAAGCTTTGGTGGCTACAGCATTAGAGACATATAATTTTACACATCAAGTAGATATATTCTTTTTTGTTTGGCATCAGTTCGTAGATACAGATTTATCTGAAGGAGTAATTAAATACACAAAAATTAGAAAAATTTATTATAACGAAGTAGGTGAAAAAGCAGTGTTTACATCTGATAGGGAAGACTTGGGAAAAACAGTTCAAAGAGCAAAGGAGGAATATGAAAAAGTAGTTAACAATCCAAATTTTCAAAAATGTGATGATAAAATTATGCAGTTATTTTTGGATAAAGATATTATTAGAGTTATTAATCGTCTATATCAGATAATGCTTAGTGCAGAAATAATGATTAAAACGAAGGCGACTATTATGGAGACATTTAGCAATGAAGAAATAAAAGATATTCAATCAATTATCAAAAATATTCAAAAGTTATATGGTTTTTCTGAATTTAAAGGATTTGAAATAACACAAGACAAGAAATTAATCAATGAGCGTGATAAAATGGATAAGCAGATGGAAAAGTTAATTTTGGAAAATCTTGAATATTTTCATAATTTACCAAAAGAATATAGTGAATCGTTGCATTGAGGATTTTAATAGAGAGTTAACAATATGTAGGAAAATGAGAAAAGTCATAGACTTCTCCATCTTAGGAGTACTATGACTTTTCTTTTTCCTCGATGAGATATTCATAGGAAACATTGAAAATCTCAGTAAGCGCTTTTAATTCCACATCTGTGACGTAGTGCTTATTGGTCTCAATTCTGGTAATCACATTTTTATCCATATCATACCCATTCAGCTGAAGCTGGTAGGCTAAGAGCCGCTGTTACATATGTCTCACTTTTTGCACTTTTTCTATTGATTTTACATGGGATCAAGAATACAATCGGTTGTAAAAATGAGACAAAATATAACAAAACAAAATGAGAGAATCAGTTGGAGAAAATCGGAGAGAATAAGAAAAAGTGATCGTACAAGAGAAATATAAGAAGTGGCTACTTTTCCGGTTTAGAGAAGTCCGGAAAAGAATGCATTGATATCGGTGTGGAAGATTTTAGCAAGGGCAACAAGTTCTGATATCTTGATGTTCATGCGGTTGGTTTCCAGTTTGGCATAGGTGCTTTTGGACATAGAAATTCCCATCAGGTTCAATTTTGCAATAACTTGATCCTGAGTGAGTTTATTCGCATAACGGATGGATTGTATATTTTTACCGATATCCATATCTGGTCTGATTTTCTGCATGATAAAGTCCTTTCATTTCTTGAATGTTTCGCAATAAAGAAACTTTATATTGATTTTACTGGTTTCACTTTTTATAATGTTTCGTAATAAGGAATTATTTACAAGAAGGGTGATGGGTATGCACCAAAAGGATATGGAGCGGTTTGCTTTCCTGTTTTTATGCGGGAAGCGTGACAGGGAAATCTTATTGGGAAAAGAAAAGATGACGTTTTCAGACTTGGACAGGCTGACGTATATTTCTGATTTTTTGGGATTGAAATGGTATAACCTGCAAATCTGGAATGAGTATGCAGGGCAGTTCAGTGAACAATTTCAGCAGTTGGAATTGTTATACGATGAGACCTGCAGCATTATATCTTGGGATTTAACAGAAGCAGATGAGCATCTGCATGACCGCTGGCTTCAGGAGTTTTGCATCCAGGTACCGGATAAGGAAATTCGAAAACAGCTGGAACAAATCATAAAACAACAGTATCAGGAACAAGGGATGGAAGATCCCACAGAGACAGACATCGTGTAGGTGCCTGTCTTTTTTTCGCAGAAAATTTGAAAAAGACTTCGAAGGGAGGTGATAGGAAACGTGAGTATCAGTATCCATGAATTACTGGCAGTCGCCAGGGAATCGGAAGGTGTGAAGGCAGTGAAGGGAGATGACATACTATGTGAGAAGCGCTTTGCACCAGATACCCGATATATGGTGGAGTTTTTGATGTTAGAGCAAACGGAATGGTTCGGGGAAAAGGGAGAGTATCATCGCTATTTCCTGACAAAGGAAGCGTACCATGAATTGATTAATTTGCAGAATCAGGGAGTCCTGCGCTTTCAAAAGCAGGCGCTTGTTTTAGAGGGGATGCTGCATTATCTTCCAGCCCAGGCATTTGTCCGGGACCGGGAGTAGGAAGCTTAACAGGCTGGAAAAGAAAAAGTCTTTGCCGGAGCATGGCTCCGAGTCCGGGAGCTCTTTCCCCGGAAGTTTTATAAAACGAGAAAGAAGGGAGTGGTAAGCGATGATCATTGGAATCGACCATGGGTATTATGCCATGAAAACAAAACAGGTGTGTTTCCCAACAGGGCTGATGCGATACACCTATGAACCTTATACCATGCAGAATGTTCTCCAATACGGAGGCGTTTATTATGTGTGTGGAACTGGGCGGCAGACCTTAGTAAAGGACAAGACTGCCAATGACAATTATTATCTTTTGACGCTGGCTGCACTGGCACAGGAGATCCGGAAGCGAAAAGGGGAGAGAACTGCCAAGGTTGTTCTTGCAGCCGGGCTTCCCCTTGCTGGGTTTGGAAGGGAAAAACAGAAATTTAAGGAATATCTGTTTCGGAAGGAACAGCCTGTCCGATTTTTCTACGAAGGGGAACGCTATGAAATCCAGATTGAGGATGTGAAACTGTTCCCCCAGGGATACTCGGCTCTGGCTCTTTACCCGGAATATTTAAAGGATGAACCCTCTGTTCTTCTTGTGGATATCGGGGGATGGACGGTGGACTTGATGCGCCTTGATAACGCTGTTCCCAATGCAGCTACCTGCAGGAGTCTGGAACTGGGGGTCATTCGCTGTATAGATGAGATTCTGGAACAGGTGCGCAGAAACACCGGGCTGTCCATAACAGAGACACAGGTTGAGCGCATCTTACAGGGGAAGTCCTGCAGCATGCCTGCGGAAGTGGTGTCTTTGATCGAGAAACAGGGCAGGCTTTACATTGAAAAGATATTGTCTGCGATCACCGAGGCAGGCTTTGATCTGCGGGCAGTTCCTTCCATTTTCATGGGAGGCGGGGCTGCTATTTTTCAGCACCGTGTAAGCACCCAGGACCGCCTGTGCCGCCCGATTTACCTCACGGACATCCATGCCAACGCAGCCGGATATGAACGGATTGTGGGGCAGATGAGGGCGCTGTGAGCCGCCCGGTCTTTTCCTTTCGCCCAAACCTTAAGAACCCGGAGCATGAAAAAGCGTGGCGGCTTTTGATGGAAGTTCCGGCAGGACAGAGGAATCAGTATCTGGTGGATGTGATCCTGGAACAAGAAGAGAGGGAAACTTTAAAAAGAC
>ENA-ORTB01001846-ORTB01001846.1-human-gut-metagenome-genome-assembly--contig:-NODE-1846-length-21786-cov-6.597764_pt1 | contig 21786 bp, 16 predicted proteins | sample MGYA00241905_ERZ509174 | MGnify/ENA primary metagenome ERZ509174 (study PRJEB26280, sample SAMEA2338851) | human gut metagenome | biome: human gut; feature: human-associated habitat; material: faeces... | reverse complement strand
GAAGGGGTCGCGCACGCGCGTAAGTGAATTGGGTGAATCATTGTCAAAGTCAGGACCCTCTTGAGGCTCTTTCTTCCGCCCAGAAGAATTTCAGGGATCCGTCGTACAAGAAAATCTGGGTAATGACTCATCGTGCCCATACGGCAGACCCTACTGTTCCTGAAAACTCTGTTTCTTCGGTCAAAGCCGCAATCGCAGCAGGAGCCGAAGCGCTCGAATGTGATACGCAGAGGACTAAAGACGGCCATATCGTAATATGCCATGACCTTTCCATCAACAGGACAACTACAGGAACCGGAGATATCCCGTCCCTGACGCTTGCGGAAATCAAATCCTACAAGCTACTTGACCGTAATGGCAATCCCACAAACGAGACAATGCCTACCCTCGAAGAGTTCCTCAAGGCCTGCCGTGGAAGAATTTATGTGGATCTCGACTATTCTCCACGAACAGCGTCAACAGCAGAGGTGATGGCCGTTGTGGAAAAACTCGAAATGATGGAACAGGTATGGTTCTATTGCAATTCAGTGGAAAAGTGCCGTGAAGTTCTTTCGATTTCTCCTCGTGCACACGCCTATACATGGGCAACAGCTTATGAGCCGCTCAAAGGACTTGAAGGACCATATTTCGTTCAGTACAGCTATTCCCCGACTTCCAGCAGCACATCCATCGGCACCGCCGTCCGTGACGGCATGCTCTGCTCCGTATGTATGCTCAGCGCCCTCAACAACAAGATTCCGGAGTATTCCATCGACGAATCTCAGTTGACAGAACTTCTTACCTTCTATCCGGACGTGAAGATGATAATGACTGACGCGCCTGAGAGACTCATTGAATCTCTTGCAAAACGCAACCTCAGATAGTTTTACAGAACACACTTAACAACACTTAACTATATCAAAAATGATTAGATGCAAATTGTCAGCGATAGCTGTATTTGTTTCATCCCTCTTCTTCAGCTTGACACTTTCGGCTCAAACTGGCTTTAAAGTCAAAGGTGAGGTAGTGGATGCAAACGGTGAGCCGGTCATTCAAGCTGGTGTCCTGATTGAAGGTACATCTGTCGGTGTCGTTACTGATCTTGATGGAAAATTTGAGATCAATGCAGCCAAAGGCTCCAAATTGGAGATTTCCTCCATAGGTTTCAAAACCCAGAAAGTCAATGTCGGCAGTGGCGATATGAGAATAGTACTTGAGGCTGAAACCACGACACTTGACGAGGTGGTGGTGGTCGGATATGGTTCGATGAAAAGGAAGGAAATGACATCAGCCATTTCTCATGTGAGTTCAAAGGACTTCAGTTCCGTCAGCAGTATTGACGCCTCCATGCTTATTCAAGGTAAAGTTTCCGGCGTAAGTGTCAGCAACACAGCCGTTGCGGCCCCGAACAATTACGGAAGCATACAGATTCGCGGAGTCTCATCCCGCAGTGCCGGAAACGGACCGTTTATCGTCGTGGACGGAATTCCGGGCGGTGACATTACCAACATCAATCCTTCGGACATAGAATCCATTGATGTCCTCAAGGACGGTGCAGCATCCGCAATCTACGGAACCAGAGGTAGCAATGGTGTCATCCTTATAAACCTCAAGAAGGGAAGCAAGGACGGAAACGTGCATACGACATACTCTGGAACAGTTACCTTGAATGCACCGAAACAGGAACTCGACCTGTTGACTCCTGAACAGTTCAGGGCATATAGGACAGTATTGAATCCTCTCGAAGATTTGGGGGCAAGCACTGACTGGTTCAAGGAAACCACTCACTTGGGCCTTTCTCATCTTCACACCCTCACTCTTTCCGGAGGCAATGTCAGAACAAATTACCGTGTTACCGCGGACTACCGTTATGCACGCGGTCTTGACTTGACATCAAATCGTCGTGAATATGGTGCCAGAGCAAGTATCAATCATACAACCAAAAGTGGGTTGTTCTCATTTACTGCAAATTTGACCCCGCGTATAATCAATAGACGCAAGGCTACCGGTTCATTTTCAAGTGTGCCCGGAATAAATCCTACGGCTCCTGTATATGACCCGTCCACATCCAACGGATATTATCATTTCCCTGCAGGCTCGAATTATTCCAACGTGGTCGAATCTATGACTGAGGCTACCAGCGATACGGAAATAAAGATTCTTGAATGGAATGCGGGTGCACAGATAAATCTTCTTCCTCTCTTCAGCCCGAAGAAACCTGACTATGAACTTACTTCCAGGGTTACGGTTTCCGGGTACGAGGTGGATAAATTCGGAGGCTATTTCGCGCCATCGACCATATCTTGGCATCAGAATGACAAGATAAAAGGAGATGCATCCCGCTCATTCGACAAGAGTTCTCAGCTCAATTTCGATTGGGTCAATAATTTCAGCGCAAAGTTCGGCGATCACAGACTTAGAGCAATGGCTGGTTACAGCTGGTTCTATTCTGTTGCATCAGGAATGTCTGCCAACAATAAAGACTTCACTTCTGACGGTCTCTCCTATAACAATTTGGGCTCAGGAGACTGGGCGTCCAAGGAAGGACAGGTTTGCCTCGGCTCATATAAGAACGACAGCAAACTCATATCATTCTATGCCAGAGTTAATTATGACTGGAAAGAGAGATACCTGCTGTCTGCTTCCATCCGTTATGAAGGCTCTTCAAAATTCGGACAGAACCATAAATGGGGTTACTTCCCGGCAGTTTCAGTGGGCTGGAGGCTTTCTGACGAACCGTTCATGCAGAAAGCTTCTTCGTGGCTCGACGACCTCAAGTTCAGGTATGACTATGGTGTTACCGGAAACCAGGACTTCGGCAGCTACAACTCTCTTGCGACCTATCGCGCATTCGGCTATTACCAGTACAACGGCTCAAGCTTCCACGTTTGGGGCCCGTCCAAGAACGTGAATACGGAACTCCGCTGGGAAAAAGGACACAACCAGAACATCGGCGTTGATTTCTCCCTCTTCAAGTACAGAGTCAGCGGTTCATTGAACTACTTTATCCGCAGGCAGTCAGACTTGCTCGGAAGCTATAATGTTTCCGTCCCGCCTCATCTGTTCAGCCAGATATTCACCAACGTGGGAACATTGAAGAATACCGGTTTTGAATTTGATATCAATGTGGATGCTATCCGCAAAGATAACTTCAGCTGGAGTTTCACTTTGGTAGGCGCAACAAATGACAACCGTTTCGTCAGCTTCTCGAACGATATTTATCAAGGTCAGAAATACTATAATGTCTGCACGATGTCCAATCCTAACAACCCTGGATATCTCCAGAGAATCGAGGAGGGACAGCGCATCGGAAACTACTACACCTGGAGATATGCCGGGGTGGACAAGGCCGGAAACTGGCTCATATACGACCGCAACGACAATATAATTCCTATTGCGGAGGGCTCCGAAGAAGACAAGTGTGTGACCGGAAACGGCCTGCCTAAATTCACAGGCAGTATGACACATAATTTCACCTTGGGCAATTTTGATCTTTCGGTTGCATTTACCGGAGCGGCAGGATTTGATATTTTCAATGTGCACGACTTCTATTTCGGACTTCAGGGAATGACCGGAAATGTCCTCACGAAAGCATATTCGAAGAATGCCCATATCAAGACAGGTCTGAATGTCATCACTGACTATTTCATCGAAAAGGGAGACTATCTCAAACTTGATTATGTCACATTGGGATATACGCTCCGCCTGAACCGCAAATTCATTGACCGTTTCAGAGTTTTCGGTACAGCAAGAAACCTCTATACATTGACCCGCTTCGAGGGCGTGGACCCGTCCACATATGAGGTAAACGGATTGACACCTGGTACTTTCGGAGGCTCATATAATTACTATCCTTCGGCTTTCCAGTTCATATTCGGAGTACAGGTGGGATTCTAAAACAATGAAGAAAATGAGAAAATATATTGAAAATCTGTTATGGTTGCCTGCAGTTGCAGTTATAGCTGTGTCATCTTGTACGAACTTGGATGAGACAGTTTATGACCAGGTGATGTCAAGTAACTACTACAATACAAAGAACGATATAATTCAGGCAGTGTTCAGACCATTTGAGCATGCCTTCTGCTGCGAGTATGACTTCTATGAGCATGAAGAATTGACGGCAGACCATTTCATCACCCCGACAAGGGGAACCTGGTGGTATGACGGCGGAAAATGGGAGACATTGCACAGGCATGCCTGGACCAATATCGATGAAGGCTGGAACTGGACAGCAGAATGGAATGCATGCTATACTGGAATCGGACAATGCAATCTTGTGCTTGATGACCTTTCCAAACTCGAACCGGCCAACTTCGGACTTACCCGAGAGGAATTCAACGGATTCAGGGGACAACTTCGCACAATGCGCGCATATTTCTATTCGCGTCTGCTTAATTCATACAGGAACTGCGTCCTGACAACAACGTCAGATGAAGCTGTCAATAATCTTCCTGAAAACAGGAAACAAGTTTCCCCTCAAACTCTTTTCGACTTCATTGAATCTGAACTCAAGACATCTGTAGAAGAGCTTCCTGTAAAGACAGGAACAAGCGGGCCTGGCAGTATGCAAGGTTCTTTTACGAAGGGTGCTGCAGCCGCTCTTCTCGTGAGGCTCTATCTCAATGCTGAAAAATGGATAGGTGTCCCTCACTACGAAGATGTGATCAGCTGGTGTCAGAGAATCAGAAAAGGTGAATTAGGACAATATTCACTGGCTGAAAACTGGTGGGAACCATTCGATTGGAACAATGAGACTTGCAATGAGGTGATATTCGGTTATCCGGCATCATATTCCACAATCTCTTGGCATATGCAGAACTCGTGGAGAACATTCTACGGAAGAACACTTCCATACGGCTCTGCCAATTATCTCGGAGTTGAAGGCAACGGCGAAAGGAACCCGAAATATGCTCTGTCACCAAGCTACGATAACCAGAGTCCGCGTCAGCTCTTCGACTACAAACTTGGAATGCCGTCACAGAAATTTCAGAAATATGCAGGAGACAAGCGCTGGGCACAATACAGAAACACGAGCGTGAACACCCGCGAGGGAATGTTCTTCCTTGAGGGAAAAATTCCGAACTCAAAGACCGCATCCGGCTATGCGATGAATCCGGACAACCAGTATGTGGTTTATCTGCGGGACCAGGTCGGACAGTTTCTCGGCACTGCTGAAGAAGGAAAAATTTCCGGCAAAGGAAAAGAGTCAAAACTTGGCAATGGAGACTTCAATTCTGGACTTTATTGCGTAAAATATCCGTTCTACTCATTCACGGGCGGTTATTATATAGAATCAGACCTGACTGCTATCCGCTATACAGAAATCTATTACTCTGAGGCCGAAGCTCTGCTCCGCACAGGAAAGGCAGACGAGGCAGGAAAACTTCTCAACCAGGTCAGGAAGAGAAACTATGTCGATTTCAATTCGTCAATAGCTTATCAGCCGGAAGGCAGCGTAAAACTCGATCTCGATGAGATGCTGGACGAATGGGGGCGTGAATTCATTCAGGAAGGGCGCCGTAGGACTGACTTGATCCGTTTCGGAAGATTCCAGGAAGCTTGGTGGGACAAGCCTAAGGACATTGACAATCATTTGGAGATTTATCCGATTTCCCGTCAGGCTCTTGAGCAGAACCGTTATCTGAAGCAGAATCCGGGTTATGAAGAAATCAACTGATATGACCACTGTTAATTATTTGAATTGAATTATGAATATAATAAGAACAATAACATTGACATTTGCGGTATTTTCGCTTATAGGCATCAGCTCATGTCAGAAAACATATCAGATGGTCCCACCTCCTTCCGTCAACAACAAAGGTGACGATTTGGATGATGAGGATTTCTGGGGTGACAAGTCCAAGGATGTGTTTGTTACGCCTTATGGCGAGGGTGAAATGGATGGCTCCTCTTGGGATAATGCATATGATGCAGATACTTTCTTGTCGCTTCTGTCCGATCAATCCGATTTGTCGAAGACCAATGTCTATTTGTCTGAGGGAACATATTATATGTCCTCCGGATCGGTATTCGGTCCTGAAATACGCAAATCCATCTTTTCGGTAAAGGGCGGATATAGTATTGACAGTAAAGAAAAGGACCTGACAAAGCGTAATGCATTGACATATAAGACTGTCTTTAGCGGAGACAAGAACAAGAACGGCAAGGTTGATGATGGGGACTGCGGCCTGCTTAGCGTCTATGGGGGAAACTCTTCATTTGACGGTATCACATTCCGCAATGGCTATATCAGCGAGAAGACTGCTTCCGCAAAGAAGAGCGGAGCCGGTGTCTTTGTAGACGGCGATGCCGAGACTTGGGTTGAATTCGTAAATTGCCGCTTCGAAAATTGTGTAAGTGCAGCCACCACCCCCGGCATTGCCGGAGGCGCCGCAGTCTATGTCATCTCAGGCCAGGCAAGACTCAAGGCTTGCGAACTGACCGGATGCTCAGGAGTTTCGAGAGGAGGATCTCTCAGATGCACCAGTGACGACGCTATCATGTTCCTCGACAGGTGCAGCATTCACGACAACAGCCTTAAAGGCGAGTGGGGCTCCGGTCTGCAGCTCTCATCCGGAACGATCTGTGTCAATAATTCGACTTTCTGCTCGAACACTGTGGGCAACAAAGGAGCGGGCGGAACCGTCAATGGCGGCGGAGCAATGCTTGTTCTCAATTCTACGATTATTTCTGACGACACGACTGCAGGAATTCGCTGCGAATCAGATGCTAAAAATGGTTCCTTCTTTGCGAACAACATCAGCCTGAACACAAACGGCGCACCGGGCTTCCTTCTCAATGGAAGCGGAAGAGTAGCTGTCTCAGGTGGGCACAACATATTCAACAAGGTGGCCGGAGAACTCCAGTCCGCTGCTTCTGATGTAACCTACAGCACAGACTTGAAGAATTTCGGTTCACTTGAAAATGGAGCATACGTTTGGGACAATTCCAAGGTTTCCCTTGGGACATACGCCACGGCAGCAGAAATCGAAGGCTATGCACGTGGATTCAAACCTGCCGTCTGCCCTGTCGCAGAAATCGGAAAAGTCTTCGCCGAATGGTGCGACGGTTTCGCTGTGGACGGCCGCGGCAAGTCGAGAAACCCTGCAAAACTTCTTCCGGGAGCATATGACCCACGCCTTGACGGCGAGGCTGCCAAAGCTCTGCGCTTCAGCGTGTCAGCCGCTCCTTTTGCCGGGAACTCCATCAGCGGTCCTGAGTCATTCGGCTTTATTCTCACAAACCCTGATGGCGCTTATTCCTATAACAAAAAGATGGTTCTTCTCGGAAACGAATATGTAGCAGACGACGGAGAAACTATGCTTTGGGACGGAAAGAGTACGACTGTGACGGTTACTGCGTATGCCCCTTATGCGGCTGCAGTTGACGGCGTAGTCCCTGTCTCTTGCCCAAGCAACCAGGCGACAGCAGCAGAACTCACAGCAGCTGACTTCGTGCTTTGGAAAGGCAGTGTGAATCCTTCGAAGGATCTCTCTGACGGCAAGATTCAGCTCAATCTCGGTCACCTCAACGCAAGGCTGATCGTAAAAGTCACTCTGAACGGTGTTCCGGTAGAGACGTCAAAAATCGCATCGCTTTCCGTAAGCGGACTCAAGACAGAGGGAAAATGCAACCTCGGTGCAGATGCTCCGAAAGTCGTTGCTGACGGCACTCCTGTCAGCATGTTTCCGAATGTAGGAGAGAATTCTTATGAACTCATCACTGTGCCTCAGACTGTTTCGGCCGAATCTCTGTCGGTCAAAGCGACTTTCAACAAGCGCCAGTATGTCTGGGCGTCACCGTCCGATGTAACGCTTGTCCAGGGAAAGACATCCGAGCTCACAATCAACATTTCTACAACAAAATCGGCCTCTTCCGGCCAAATGTCAATGACTATAAAATAATAGGGAAATGACTATGAAATCAGGAATATCAAAAATAATGGCCGTTCTTTCAACGATGCTTGCGTTTTCTTCTTGCGAGAAAGAAAGAGAGCAGCTTTCGCACGACAGCGATGAAAGAGCCGTACGCATAGTGCCCGAGATAGCTTCTCCTTACACCACCAAATCAAACCCTGTCACACAAGGCAAGGAAACAGAATTCAATGACGGAGATATGATTGCGCTGCTCTGCGGCAACAGGCATGTCACGTTTAAACTGACAAGCAAAGGATGGGTACCTACCGACAACTATTACCTCCGCTGGGGAAAAGCTCCGGTGACATATTCTGCATTCTATCCTGCTACAGAGACTTCTATGAGTATGGGCAACTTCGATTTGCCGTCGTCTCAAAGAACATTGGAACGTCTGGCAGCATCCGACTATATGACGTGTACAGTTGAAAATGCTGTAAAATCAAAAGACGGCACATTGAATCTTAAGATGGAGAGACAGATGGCTCAGGTGTGCCTGACTTTGTCCGGAATAGAAGAAGGTGCCCGTGTGCAAGGCTTCCGGATATGGACATCAACCGGTCTTTTCGATGGAAAGCCTAATGCGGACAGAATGTACGTAAGTCCATATTCCACTGTACCTAAGGGTGCGTCTGTCGGTACCAATGGTACGAAATATACTGCCATAATCGTCCCTGGCGCAGCTGACGCGTCAAAGGTCTTCGTAACATTCAACTACAAGGGAAAGGATATCACATTGACCGGCGTGCCTGAATTCAAGAATGGTTTCAGGTATGATATGAACATAAACATTGCCGGAACCATCATTTCGATAGGCTCTCCATCCGTGACTCCTTGGGACGAAGGAACAGCCGTCATTCCAGGAGGCGATGCGGAGAAAGTTCCGCTTCTTCCTTACTTCGTGAAGCCGGTGGTATCCGGAACAGGAGACGGTCTCTCATGGGAGAACGCAATGGGAATGGCTGAGTTCCTCAAGATGATAAAGCAGAAAGACGGAAGCCAGGCAGAATCTGATGAGAATGCAGACAACGTGGATGATAGGGACTTCTACTTTATCGGAGGCACCTATTCTGTAGAGGATATAAAAGTGGAGTACTCAAAATACGGCTCCAGAGTGAATTTCCGTGTTCACGGCGGCTACGATCCTGCCAGCAAAGGCAAAGATGTCAGCAACAGGAACGCTGAAACCGTGTTCGACGGCAGCGGAAGCAAACGCTTCCTCACACTCGGCAATCAGACGGAGCCTACGTTTGACGGTATCACTTTTGCGAGCTTGAAGAGCAACGTCGCACACGAAGGGTGTATTTCAATATCTGCCGGAGGGTCCGGAGACGCCCGCGTCAACTTCACGAACTGCACATTCCGCAAATGTACCGGCTCCGGTGGCCAGAACCCGATATTGATGGTCAGAAAGGGATTCGTCAAACTCAATAACGTAATCTTTGACGATTGTCGCGGAGAAGGCGGTGTCCGTGGACTCATACGTCTTGCCCAGAAAGAGAGCAGGGTATATCTCAATGCCTGCGCCTTTATCAAAAACACTTACGGCGGTGGCGGTTTCGGTCTGCTTGCACATCTGTAATGTTTGTCTTCACAATGTCACCTTTGCCGGAAATGACAACGGCTGTGGTGCGAACGGAGTCATGAACGGTGCGGGCGGAATGCTCGTAGCATCGAGCACAATCGTCGCATCCAACGGTAATCCTGCCATCCGCTGTGAATCAAACTCGAAAAGTGGTTCAAGCCTTGTGAACAGTCTCATAATCCAGGAGCAGGACAGAACAGCCATAGACATGTCGTCATCCGGCAGAAAACTGAAGTCCCTCGGTGGCAATGTGGTTGTCGGCGGCATCAATGTCAACGGCCAGTATGAAGCTTCATCCAATGATGACACATTCGCCAACAGGGCTGCGGCTGCGGCACTTGACCTCAAATGGAACTACGAGTCACGTCACTATCTCTGGAACGGAACTACGACCTTCACGAAGTTCTCACTTGAGCAGCTCCGCACTGCAATCAAGTCATACAGCAACGCCAACACCGGAAAACTTTATGCCGGCTCCACCGAAGTTTATGACGGCAGCAAGGCAGGCGAGGACTTCCTCGGCTGGCTCGACAGCATCAATGCTTTCGACATCTACAAAAACAGCTCAGCCGTATGGCCGGGCTCATATCAGGGCAACTGATAGCTGCCTTGACTCTAAACTGACAGATTGATCAGTAACTGAAAGTGGCTGATTCCAACAGCGGTTTCGGCCACTTTGGTTTCTTAGTAAACACAAAATGTATGAAATTCAGAAAAATTCTATTATTCGCGGCAATCTCTTTTATCGTAGCACCCGCCTGTGCACCGAAGACGTCGGAATGGACAGGATGGGCAAACCCTCTTTTCGAGGGGCAGTATGCCGACCCTGAAGGGATAATGATCGGAGATGAACTGTGGATATATCCGACGGCATCGCATCCATTCGAGGAGCAGCTTTATATGGACGCCTTTTCCTCCAAAGACCTGAAGACCTGGACCAAGCACAGCAACATCATCACCAACAAAGAGATAAGCTGGCTCCGTAAGGCCCTTTGGGCTCCGGCCATTGTGCAGAGGCCACTGAAAAAGGGCATAATTTTTATGCCCTTGAGAATCGTCTATTTGAAGAGCTTTTCAAATTTTTACAAGCTTGTTCAAATTTTCGGTTCTCAAGAGGTTATTATCAAAAAAAACGGGGCATATCGCCCTTATTTTCCGTTTTTATTGTCCAGTATTCGGTTTATTCTCACAAGATTTGACGCAAATATTGCTACGGCACTCTGCATCGTAAACGCATTGAGGCCGTAACTGAATGCTCTATTTAGGTGATAAGGATACTTAAGTTCTGAGTTCTTCGCTTCAACAATATATCGTTCACGATATTTTTCTTGAAACTCTTTAGTCTCTTGTCGTCGCTTCAACTCCTCCTGCTGCTTAGTTAAGATTGTTATGCAATATTCTTTCCGTCCGCTACCTTTATATCCACATTCTTCCGTATGATTACATACTTTGCATTTATGCGCATCGAAGATAAAACGGTATTGTAAATTCTTTCGCTTTTTCTTTGTACTTGGATCTTTTAAATACTTATAAATAGCCATATGTCCGGCTGGGCACACAACCATCCCTGCATCCTTGTTATAGGTGAATTTCTCGCTCGATCCTCTAATATTGCCATTTGCAATAATAGGATTGAGCTTTGCAATGATTGAAACGCCTTCTCGATCTGCATTTTCTAGATTTTTTTGACTCGAATACGCGCCATCTCCAATGACTTCCTCCAGATTGGGAATGTTTACTTTAGCCTTACTTATTAGCGTCGGCAGTTCTGGACCATCTCCTTTTTCTCCTGAAGTTATAGTGGCGGCAACCACAAGGTGTTCTGGAACCACGGCATAATGTCCTTTGAATCCAAAAAAATCAGAAGTGGGAGTTTTATGCCCCGTTCGCGCATCGGGATCTGCAGATACCGTATAGTGATCCTTTATGTCTTCTATCATCTCCGACAATAGATTTATTTTTTCCGACACGGAAGGCAAAATAGATATTTTTTGTTCCCTTACTAAGGCAAGCAACCTTGACACATAATCCATCTGCTTTTCCAAGTCAGCGCCTTCATATTTTTGAGGCATCTTATCTTTCATGTCAGGATCTGCTTCATATACCGATTTCCTAAGTATCTTCGCTTGCTTCTGCAATGCGTTGGCCGGCAAGATTGGATTTGATCGTGATAGCGAGTGGGTGGAGTCGACTATTATCTTGTTGCTGATTTCAATACCTTTTTCTCGAGCAATATCGATGGATTTATTGATAAGCATATCCAACAAGTTCATATCCTTGAGTCTCATTCTGCGAAACTTACTCAAAGTACTGGACTCAATGACCCTGTCTTCAGGCGCTAGACCAAGAAAATATTTATATGACATATCACACATGCATTTGTCTACAAGGTCTACGTCTGACAATCCGGAAATGCTTTTAATCATTAAATACTTAAACATCCTTACTGGATCTTCTGCCATTCTGCCATTATCTTGACAGTACTTGCTGTTCAGTTCTTCATAAATAAACGAAAAGTCAACAAGTTCGTTAATCAGTCTAAGCTTGTTGTTCTTTGGGACAACAATATCATACAATGATGAGTAGTCAGAGAAATGTATCGTGCCTTGTACTGGAAGCATAATTATCTGTATTTCAATACAATAAAGATATACAATAATCCACAAACTACCAAACGAATCAATGGAAAGTTTGCGGATTATTGTAAAGTATTCTATGCTATTCAGGGGACTTTTTCAGCGCCCTCGCACTAGAGGGAGGCGCCTGCGAAGCAGGAGGGCCTGGTCCTCACGGAGGCTTCTTGTTGCTGCGCATGACCACTCTGTCAGCGGAAATTTATAACCACATCACCTACAACCCATTGACAAAAAATTAAGGGATTTAAAACAAATTTTAAAATTTAAGAATCGTAAAAATTTTCATTAGCTGATGTAAATCATTTACTTTTCGGAAAAATTTTGCATACTATTGTAGCCTTGATGGACACGACGATTGTGACCGGTGTCCGGAATTTTTGATAAATAAAATAAAAACTTTACCTTTATGGATGAAAGAATCAAGGCGAGGTACATCGATCCGATGGTGGATTGGTCCTTCAAACTGCTCTTCGGCAGCGAAGTGACAAAGACATTCTCATTGAATTTCTGAAAGTTATCTTTCCGGAACATGAGATAGAAGACATCACCTCCAAACCATCTGCGAGATAACCGGCTCGTCTTTAGAGGAGGTTACAAAGCTTAGAGACAGTTCAGGGCGCCGAGTACGCCAGCCTGACAGGATGAGCGAAGCGAACCTCCGGCGGTCACACCACTGACCGGGCGCATAAAAAAAACGGCGGGACGCTGCCACGCTAACAGATTTTCTCCGACTCTATCCAGATGCGAAGCATAGGATCTGAGATGGTATATACGTTTCCGGTCTTGGTCACAAGGTCCTCAGACAAAAGATATTTCATGGCTGATTGTATCGAACTGGCGGACTTGAGCCTGTGTCGCTTTATAAATGCCGATGATGTTATGGATGTGGCCTCCTTTTCCTCTACGATTGCATAAAGCACCTCCTTCTGCTGTTCCGAAACATTTGACATCAACTCACGCAGACGCGACCCGTACTCGTGAATGTAGGACTTGCAGATGGACATGATATCGGTAACGGAGATACATCCTCCGTGCCCAGTATAGGCATAGGCATCGTGCAGAACCCTGTGGATGTGCATTGTGACACCCTCAAACTTATCATATACGTGTAGAAACGCATCCGGAGATAATTGCTTTCCACCATTGCGGAACTGGAGTTCTGCGAATTCCCGATAGACATCCCTATCTATCGGATCAAGTGCAATAGATGTGGCGCTAAGATAAAACGGACGTTTCTCGGAAAAGAACATTTCGGACATTATTCTTCTTTCTGAACCCGCGAATATGAAATGCGTATTGGTCAATTTCTGAATTTTTCCACGCAGAAGCTCCTCCACGTTCTTTTCTGGATACCTGATTATCTGCTGAAACTCATCAATGGCAACAATACATGGCTTGTCGGCATTTTCTAGAAACTGGAAAATTTCATCAAGCGTGTATTGAGGTCGCTCGATATCTCCAAGCTTAATGTCAAATGTCGGCGACGCCAACACGGGATCATACCCGAAACTCGCCGACAAAGACCTCAATGCGGCAGCAAACGATTTCATCATTCTTTCGCTCCGACTGGCAACGGCACGAAAACTGACATTGCCAAGCTCCTGGACAAATTCCTTGAGCGATGCCGTATGCAGAATATCAATGGATATTTCATAGTAGTTCTGCCTTATGCGTTGCACGTCGAAACAATGATTGATCAGTCCGGTCTTGCCGATGCGCCGTCTTGCCGTAAGCACAATGTTCTCCTGATTGTCAATGCATTTGAGAATGTTTTCCGTTTCGGCAACCCTGTCGCAGAAATACTGCTCAGGAATCCGGCTTGTCAAAATAAAGGGATTCGTTTCCATATTCACGTGTTTTTATGCAAATATAATTACTTTGATGAAATTATGCTAATAAAATAATCGTTGTTTCATCGACGATACATGTAAATGCGACCTGTAAGCCACTGAGTAGCAGAGGTTTAGGTATTTTCAGAGTTGTGAAAACCATAACTCTGATTTTGGTTAAATGCCTGATACACAGCTATTTGCAGGTTGCACTACAACATCGGCTTTGTGAATGGGGGGCAGGCGGCAGCCTGACGGGATGAGCGTAGCGGACCTCCGGCGGCCCACCACCCACCGGGCTTCCGGGCTTGTAAAAAAATCATTAAAACCTAAATCTTTCCCAGATTTCTTTCAATTAACCTTGAAAAGGTGAAATTTTACGAATCTGGTAGAAAATTTATCGATATTCGTAAAATTGTTTTTATATTAGCGGAAACAACCTGGGACATTGTCCCGAAACATTATTAACTATGATTACAGAATGGTGGACTTCGCTTGACTTGTTCATGAAGATTCTATGGTGCATCGCCATAGCCACTTCATTGACTTTTATTATCCAGAGCATACTTACATTTGTCGGCATTGACTCGGACACCGACCTGGGCGGCGACATTGACCCGGATTTTGGCGGTGGCCTGGATATGCATCCGGACTTTGACGGGGATCCTTCGATGAACCTGTTCACTTTCAGGAACTTGGTGAATTTCTTTCTCGGGTTCAGCTGGACGGCCATACTGATGCATGGCAAGTTCGGTTCTGAAGCATTGGTCCTGCTTCTGGCGTTCGTTGTCGGCGTGGCCCTTGTCACTGTCGTGATGCTGATGTTCAAGTGGCTGGCCGGGATGCAGCAGTCGGGAAATATCAATGTCTATAAATCTGCGGCCGGATGTCACGGAAAGGTCTATCTGACTATTCCGGGGGATAGACGCGGGACCGGCAAAGTGCAGATAACCATCAATGGCGCCGTGCGTGAATATGATGCCGTAACTGACTGTGATTCAATTCCTACCGGAGCTCAGATAAAGGTCGTGGAAGTAGTGGATTCCAGTACATTGCTAGTGGAACCCTTGGAGCCGCTTATAATTTGACACTATAATAATACCTAATTCATTGTGATATGGAAATAATTATCATCATTGCGATTGCGGTAGTCGTGCTTATCGTCACATTGTCCGCAATACTCCACCGCTACAAGCGTTGTCCGTCTGACAAGATTCTCGTAATCTACGGAAAAACAGGAAGAAACAAGAACGGAGGAACTTCATCTGCCAAGTGTATTCACGGAGGGGCGTCGTTCATCTGGCCTGTTTTCCAGAGCTACTCTTTCCTGGATCTTACTCCGATTTCCATCGAATGCAATCTTACCAATGCGCTCAGCAAGCAGAATATCCGTGTGGATGTGCCTTGCCGCTTCACTGTCGGCATCTCCACTGAGCCTGAAAATATGACCAATGCGGCTGAACGTCTGCTCGGTCTCACCATCGAGAATATCCAGAACATCGCCACCGATATCCTCTTCGGACAGCTCAGACTCGTCATCGCGACCATGGACATCGAGGAGATCAACTCCGACCGCGACAAGTTCCTCGCCAATGTCAGTACCAATGTCGAGGCAGAGCTCCGCAAGATCGGTCTGAAGCTTATCAATGTGAATGTCACCGATATCCGCGACGAGTCCGGCTACATCGAGGCTCTCGGAAAGGAGGCGGCTGCCAAGGCTATCAATGATGCCAAGAAGAGCGTTGCCGAGCAGAACCGTTTCGGTGAGATCGGTAAGGCAGAGGCTGACAGGGACAAGGATATCCGCATTGCCGAGACCGTCCGCGACACCAGAATTTCCACTGCTGATGCCAATGCAAAGGCAGTCGAAGGTGAGAACAATTCCAAGATTGCAATCGCCAATTCTGATGCGGTCAGACGTGAAAAGGAGGCTGAAGCTGCAAGAATTGCGATAGCAGCGGAAAAGGTCCAGGCCGCTATGGCGATGGAAGAGGCATATAAGGCAGAGCAGAGTGCCGAGCTTGCGCGTGCTGCCAGAGAGCAGGCTACCCAGCAGGCTAACATTGTAGTTCCTGCCCAGATTGAGAAGGAAAAGGCCATCATTGACGCCGAGGCTGAAGCAGAAAAGCTGCGCAGGACAGCTCAGGGTGAGGCTGATGCGATTTACGCGAAGATGGCTGCCCAGGCGAAGGGTATCGAAGAAATTCTTACCAAGCAGGCTGATGGTTTCCAGAGGCTTGTCAATGCTGCTGAAGGTGATGCACAGAAGGCTGTGCTCATGCTTATCGCGGATAAGCTTCCTGAACTTGTCAAGACTCAGGTCGAGGCTGTCAAGGGCATCAAGATCGACAAGGTTACCGTCTGGGACGGAAACGGCAAGGGTGACGGCAAGACGTCCACTGCCAATTTCATCTCCGGTATGATGCAGTCTGTTCCGCCGCTTGACGAGCTGTTCAAGATGGCAGGTATGAATCTTCCGAGCTATCTCAAGGGAGCAGAAGTGAAGCCACAGTCTCCGGCAGAAGGGGAGGCTACTGAATAACGATTATGCCGATTACAGTTAACATAGATGTAATGTTGGCTCGCAGGAAGATGTCGAGCGGGGAACTGGCTGAGAAAGTCGGTATCTCCGCCACGAATCTTTCCATTCTTAAGACAGGTAAGGCCAAGGCGGTGCGTTTCTCTACTCTGGAGGCCCTCTGCCGCGCCCTTGACTGCCAGCCCGGCGACATTCTCGAATATGTCCCGGAGGAGTAGCAGATATCGAACCTCATATTAATGTAAAAAAACACCTGATGCAATTCCCTGCACCAGGTGTTTTTCAAATTATGCGGGAAGCTTTACAGCGTCCTCTTGATCTCGACAATCTGGAATGCCTCGATGACATCGCCAGGCTTGATATCATTGTATTTGTCGATACCGATACCGCATTCCATTCCGCTCATGACCTCTTTTGCGTCATCCTTGCCGCGCTTGAGAGATGAAAGCTCACCGGTATAGACCACGATGCCGTCACGGATAAGACGTACCTTGCTCTTGGCAGTCATCTTGCCGTCCTTGACAAGACAGCCGGCAATCGTTCCGACCTTGGAAATGTGGAAAGTCTGCTTAACCTCTGCAGTTGCAGTAACTTCCTCCTTCTTCTCAGGCTCAAGCATACCCTCGATACCGTCAGTAACCTCATTGATGGCATCGTAGATGATGGAGTAGAGACGGATTTCGATGCCCTCTTTCTCTGCGAGGTTTCTTGCATCAGCAGAAGGACGTACCTGGAAACCGATGATGATCGCATCGGATGCAGTGGCCAGCATGACATCGGACTCGGAGATTGCGCCCACTGACTTGTGGATGACATTGACACGAACCTCTTCGGTAGAGAGTTTGATCAATGAATCTGAGAGTGCCTCCACTGAACCGTCCACGTCACCCTTGACGATGATATTGAGTTCCTTGAAGTTTCCGATGGCGATACGGCGACCGATTTCCTCGAGAGTCATATGCTTCTGGGTCTTGATGCCCTGGATTCGGATAAGCTGCTCGCGCTTGTTGGCGATGGCCTTGGCCTCCTTCTCGTCGTTCATGATATTGAACTTGTCACCTGCGCTCGGAGCTCCGTTGAGACCGAGAATGGAAACAGGAGTTGAAGGACCGGCTGTCTCGACCTTCTGTCCACGCTCATTGAACATGGCTTTCACGCGGCCGTAGTAGCATCCGCTGAGCATCATGTCGCCGGTGTGGACTGTTCCGTCCTGCACAAGGATTGTCGCCAAGTATCCGCGGCCCTTGTCCAGAGACGACTCGATGACTGTACCTACGCCAAGTTTCTTAGGGTTCGCCTTGAGGTCCATGAGGTCAGTTTCGAGAAGGACTTTCTCGAGGAGTTTATCCACATTGAGACCCTTCTTGGCCGAAATCTCCTGGCACTGGTATTTTCCGCCCCAATCCTCTACGAGAATGTTCATCTGAGCGAGCTGCTGGCGGATTCTCTCCGGCTGAGCGCCCGGTTTGTCTATCTTGTTGATGGCGAATACCATAGGAACACCTGCCGCCTGTGCGTGGTTGATGGCCTCGACTGTCTGTGGCATGACCGCGTCATCGGCGGCGATAATGATGATCGCCAGGTCGGTGAGCTGTGCACCACGGGCACGCATGGCTGTAAAGGCCTCGTGACCAGGAGTGTCGAGGAAGGTAATCCTGCGTCCGTCGGGGAGTACCACGTTGTATGCACCGATGTGCTGTGTGATACCTCCGGCCTCGCCTGCGATCACATTGGTCTGTCTGATATAGTCGAGGAGAGATGTCTTACCGTGGTCGACGTGTCCCATCACTGTGATGATCGGAGGTCTTGTTACGAGGTCCGCCTCGTTCTCCGGTTCGTCATTCTCCTGATTGATCTCATTCTGAATGTCTGCAGTGACGAATTCCACCTTGTATCCGAACTCTTCTGCGACAAGCACAAGTGCCTCTGCGTCAAGTCTCTGGTTGATTGACACCATGAGACCGAGACTGAAGCAGGCCTCGATGACTTTGTTTACAGGAGTGTTGTTCATGAGGGTCGCGAGGTCATTGACAGTAACGAACTCAGTTACCTTGAGAATCTTCTTCTCAGCAGCCTCCTGAGCCATCTCCTCCTGAAGTTTCTGGGAAGCGAGCTCCCTCTTCTCCTTTCTGTGTTTTGCACCGAAGTTGTTCTTGGACTTGTTGTCGTTCATCCTTGCGTAGGTCTCTTTCACCTGCTTCTGGATTTCCTTCTGCATTTCCTCCTGCTCGGCTTCTGTCATAGCAGGCTTGAACCTGTCATTGCCACGGTCTCTGCGGCGTTTTCCCTGTCCGGGCTGGTTGTTGCCGCCCTGACGGAAATCTTTCTTGCCATTGTTCTGACCGTTGTTCTGGCCACCGGCATTGCCCTGACGGTTTTTCTTGTTGCCGTCCTTTTTGTCGTTGCCGTCAATCTTGTTCACATCGACTCTCTCGCTTCCGCCTTTGGCAATGCGCTCCCTCTTGTTCTTGCTCTTCTTGGGAGCTTCGAATTTGGACAGGTCCACTTTGCCCACAATCTTCAGGCCTCCGGTAGAAACAGGCTCATCTTCGTCATTGCTGGAAGCAGCCTTCTGGAGTTTGTGCTCGGCCTTGAGCTTGGCCTTGTCCACCTTAGGATTGAACTCTTTCTGATTCTGAGTCTTGTCGCCTTTCTTGATGTCAGCCTTCTTGAGCTGGTTCGCATGAGCCTGTCCCGAAGGGGTTTGGTCGGTAGGCTCTGCGGCTTTTGGCAGCTCGACTTCTTCATTGGATTTTACTTCTACAGGCTCGCTGTGCTGAGGTACAGCTTCCTCTGAAGGTTTCACTTCAGCGGCTGGCTTGGCCTCCACAACCGGCTCGACATGAACTCCTTCCGTCTGCTGAGGAACCTCTGTAGGCTTGGTCTCTACGACAGGTTCCGGAACTGTCTGGACTTTCGGCGCTTCCTGGACTTCAGGTGCAGCCGTCTCTTCCACCGCCGGTTTTACCTCCTTCGGAGCTTCCTCTACAGGCTTCTGTATAGGTTCCTCCTTCGCGAAACCACTTCCTGATGTTCCTCTGATGATGACGGTGCTTCCACCTGCAGCCTCTTCTTCCTCGTCCTCTTTCTTCTTGGAACCCTTTTCAATGATTTCCTTTATCTTAATCTGAACACGCTCTGACTCGTCCTTCGCCTTGGCATCCCCGCCGAAGGCCTTCTGAAGTTCAGGAATGAACTCGTCCGACACCTTGGCATTCGGATTCATCTCGACATCGGCGCCTTTCGCTTTCAGGAAATCCACCAATGTCTGAAGTCCCACATTGAATTCTCTTGTCAGTTTGTTTAGTCTGATTTCTGCCATATAAACCCCTTTTATTTAACTATTCTTCTTCAAATTCAGCGCGCAGAATGTTCATCACATCCTCCACGGTCTCGTCTTCCAGGTCAGCGCGCTTGGCGATGTCCTCAGGATCCAGAGCCAGTACGCTCTTGGCCGTATCACATCCGATGGACTGCAGCCTCTCGATGACCCATGGGTCGATTTCGTTGCTGAACTCAGTGAGGAGTACGTCCTCATCATCCTCAGCCTCGTCTTCCTTAGGCACCTCACGCCATACCTCGATTTCGCGGTCAACAAGCATTCCTGCAAGCTTGATGTTGCATCCGCCCTTACCGATACCCTTCTTCACCTCGTCAGGAAGCATGAACACCTTGATCTTGTCGTTCTCGTCCGTACCCATGTCGATAGATGAAATCTTCGCCGGGTTCAATGCCCTCTGGATGAGGAGCTGGGTATTGTTGGTCCACTGGAGAACGTCGATGTTCTCGTTTCTCAATTCCCTTACGATACCGATGATACGTGCACCCTTGACACCGATGCAGGCTCCGATAGGATCGATTCTGTCATCATAGGACTCCACAGCGACCTTGGCCCTTTCGCCAGGTATGCGGACTACCTTCTTTATGGTGATGAGTCCGTCATATATTTCCGGAACTTCCTGCTCGAAAAGCTTCTTGAGGAATTCGTTTGAGGTTCTGGAAAGGACAATGTAAGGAGTCGTGTTGTTCTTCATCTCCACGCTCTTGATGATAGCGCGTACAGTGTCGTTCTTCTTGAAATGCTCACCCGGAATCTGCTCTGACTTAGGCAGTCTGAGCTCATTTCCGTCCTCATCGAGGATAAGCACCTCTTTTGCCCATGTCTGGTAAATCTCTCCGGTGAAAATCTCACCGATCTTGTCAGTGTATTTGTTATAGAGGTTGGCCTTCTCTATATCCATAATCCTTCCCTGAAGGTTCTGTCTGATATTGAGGATGCCTCGTCTTCCGAAATCCTTGAGCTCCACTTTTCTGGTGAAGGTCTCGCCGAGTTCGTAGTCGTCTCCGTTCCTGTTCACTTCAGCAAGTGCAATCTGAGTGTTGGGATTTTCCACGTTCTCCACCACTTCGAGGTTCTGGTAGATCTCACAGTCTCCCTTATCGACATTGATGATGACGTCGAAATTGTCAGCAGAGCCGAAAGTCTTTGCCAACTGGGTCATGAACACATCCTTCAGTACACCCATCATCACCGGGCGGTCAATGTGTTTTTCGTCCTTGAACAGCGCGAAGGCTGCCTTGAGGTCGAGCTTTTCTTCTTCCATAACAGTTATTGTTTTTTATATTTTTTTCTATTCGAATTCAATGTGCGGAGTGACGCTGTTCACGTCCTCGTAAGCGAAAGTGTCCACGTGTCTGACAAGCTCCTTCTTTTTCTTTCCAGGGACAGCCTCCTTTACCTCGTAGGCAAGCGTAAAGCCTTTCTCGTCAGCGCTTTCCAGTGTTCCGACAAGTTTCTTTCCGTCTCTTGTCAATGTCTCGACTTTGGAACCGACAGCCTTGATGTACTGCTTGAGAATCTTGAACGGCTGGTCAAGCCCTGCAGAAGTCACAGTAAGTGAATAGTCTTCCTTTTCCTGGTCGAAAATCGAGAGAAAACTGTCATTTACCGCGATGCAGTCATCCATTTCCACAATGCCGTTTTCCGATTCAATGGCTATGACAATGTCATTGTCCCTGCTGATGGAAACATCGGTAATGAAACATCCACGCGCTTCCACTGTCTTAGTCATCTCTTTGTAAATCAGCTCTTTACGTATCATATTATTCTAAGCTTTCTTAAAAAAAGATAGGAGACGCATCCGTCCCCTATCTCATCTCACTTTGCAAAGGTAATCAAAATTTCCATAATAACCGAATTTCCTTAAAAAATATGAACAACGCGATTTTCTTGCTAAAGTAATGTAAATGTCCTGACTTTGACAGTTAAAAATTCTCTATCTTCTTAACACCTGATTATCAGCGA
>ENA-ORTB01001845-ORTB01001845.1-human-gut-metagenome-genome-assembly--contig:-NODE-1845-length-21796-cov-10.040431_pt1 | contig 21796 bp, 23 predicted proteins | sample MGYA00241905_ERZ509174 | MGnify/ENA primary metagenome ERZ509174 (study PRJEB26280, sample SAMEA2338851) | human gut metagenome | biome: human gut; feature: human-associated habitat; material: faeces... | reverse complement strand
CCCCCAAATATTTAAAGCGAGTTTTTTATTGACCCCCCTTAAAAATTAAAGGTTCTTAATGTTCTATGTAACATTTCCATCTGTGCATTGTCTAGATAACGTAACAATTTCTGTTCAATTTCTTTAATAATAGTTTCTTTCATGTTGATAACCTCCGTTACCAACATCATCTACACCCTATTAAACAAATTTATTCAATTATATTAACCAAAGTACTCTTGCATTAAGCTATCAAATAGTTCTTGTGATGCTTCTAATGACTTCTGTATACGAGACCTTGATTTATCGATGAGCCTACTATATTTCAAATAATCTAGTTGCAAATCAATAGGCGGTATTATCAATTCAACATTTCGTAAATCTTCCATATTAAGTTGAATCAAAGTAATACCTTTTGCTTTACTTTTTAAAATGTCATTTAAGTGCTTATTATCAATAAGACACTTTAAAAATTCTAAACGCATGATATCTTCTTGGGTTCTAATAGGAACTATCCCTCTGCCTACATTACATCCCATAAATTCTTCATCCGCTATAAATGTGTCTGCAATATTAGCTCGAACTGTAATCAATAACTCATGACCTTTTAATAGTGTTTTTTTTATCTATCAGATATAAACTCTGTCGTTTTCTTTAACTCTTCTACTTTTGGAGTATGATTTACGATATCTACAGGTCTAAATACCGGTATTCCTTCTTTTTGTTCTTCACCCGTTTGCACAATACCATACGATATTGTGCAATCCTCAGTAACAATATCTTTTAGTTTCTTTTTTTTCCAGTTCATAGGATTATCAACAGGATCCCCAAACATCTCCACAAATCGGGCTCTAACTAACTCATCTAGTAATTCAAATTCATTTTCCTTCCTTCTAACTATTTCTTTTGATTTAGAAATAATATTTACAATCTTTCTCTGAACTTCAATACTAGGTAACTCAATTAATGCATCTGTTAAATTTTTAAGCTTAATATACTTAATAACTCCACCAATAGACTGCTTTCTTAACTCATCTATATAACTTTCCATAAAAAAATATAAATATGGCATAAACAACAGTCCATCACTATCGTCTTCAATAATATAAGTTCTCTGATATGCATCAAACTTACCATTATAATACTTCACATTAAGATCACCATTACCAGCAACTAAAACACATTCACAATCATATGAGTATGTATTTATTTTTAGCGGCTCTTTTGAACATGTAAAAAAGGGATATTGTCCATTTTCATCTGCTGCATTAGCATCCAATTTACCTGTTTTAATTTTGGTAATATCACCTATCTTTATCTTCACCGATATTCTACAAATGCAGATTTATCACCCACATTTAGCTCCTTTCTAGTCCTTCAATAAAGACTTTAATTCCTCAATACTCTTTTCTATCTCTTTATTAAGTGCTTCAATATCACCTAATATCTCATGAGTAGGACGATACTCAACCTTCTCATAAACAATCTCTTTATATTTATTAATAGAAAGATCATAATCATTCTCTGCAATCTCTTCCTTAGGTACAAAGAAACTCTGTTCTGTTCTCTTTCTATCCTTCTCTTCACCTAAATGTTCATATCTATGAATAATATCAGGAATATCATTTTCTTCTACTGGTGAACGTTTATCATCTAATGAAAGACCATCAGCTTTCATATCATAGAACCAAACATTATCAGTACCACCTGTAGTAGTCTTAGTAAAGACTAATATAGCTGTAGATACACCTGCATAGGGTTTAAATACACCACTAGGCATAGAAATAACTGCATGTAACTGGTTATTCTCTACTAATTCTTTTCTAATACTCTTATGTGCTTTACTAGAGCCAAATAATACACCATCAGGTACGATACATGCACATCTACCACCTACCTGTAACGAACGTAAGAATAACGCAATAAATAACAATTCTGTCTTCTTAGTCTTACATACAGATAATAAGTTTTCTGCGACTACCTCATAGTCTAATGACCCCTTGAAGGGCGGATTTGCAAGGATTAAAGAATACTTATTCTCATCAATATTCTGTTGTGAAAGACTATCTCTATATTCTATTTGTGGATTGTCTACATTATGAGAAATAAGGTTCATAGCCCCAATTCTAAGCATTGTAGAGTCCATATCAAAACCATTAAACATCTTATTATTAAAGTGTTCTAAAAGTTTATCATCTAAGAATAGTTCTTTATGTTTTTCTCTTAAGTATTCTTCAGCACCAATAAGGAACCCTGCAGTACCCATTGCCGGATCACATATTGTATCTGTAGGAACAGGTTTTACAAGATTTACCATCATATTAATGATATGTCTCGGTGTTCTAAACTGTCCATTTGTACCAGAATTATTAAGCTTATTTAATAGGTATTCATATAAGTCACCTTTTATATCTGCTTCTTCTGTATTAAGTCCTTCTATTCCTGTCACTACTTTCTGTAATAGGTTTGCGGTAGGAATCTTAAAGATGGCATCTCTCATAAATCTTGCATAAGAAGATTCTCCATCACCCTTTAAATTCTTAATGAATGGGAATAATTCATCACTCATGATTTGATACATCTTATCAGCACTACCAATATCTTTAAAATGATGCCATCTCAAATATGGTTTATCTTTAGGGAATAAACCTTCATAATCCATTCCAAATAGTTCGGCATCTGCTTCATTCTTTGTTTCTACTTCATCCAATTGTTTAATAAACATAAGATAAGTGAATTGTTCAATGACATCTAAAGGGTTAGTAATACCTCCTGTCCAGAACGACTCCCATATCTTATCTACCTTATTCTTTAATTCTCCTGTCAACATAATGTTCTCCTTATCTTTTGACATTATAACATAGTTCACTTCAGTAAAAAAAGAACAACTCTTTTCAGAGCTGTTCTATAGTTTCTTCAATGTTTCTTCTACATCATCTAGAATCTGACTGAACTTAGTTAAAGCTCTAGATACTGGTTCTGGTGTACTAAAATCTACACCTGCATGCTTTAATTCATCTAATGGATAAGCACTACCACCCATTGATAAGAATTCTAAGTATTTCTTTACAGCACCTTCTTCATTATTAAGAATTGCTTCACTTAAAGCAACTGCTGCACAATAACTTGTTGCATACTTATATACATAGAATGGTCTATAGAAATGAGGAATTCTAGCCCATTCATACTGTACTTCATCATCAATGACGAGATCTTCACCAAAATAATCTTTGATCAAGTTCTTATATAATGTATTCATGCTTGCTGCAGTGATGGCTTCTCCTCTTTCAGCCATGGCATGTGCATCTCTTTCAAATTCTGCAAACATTGTCTGACGATAAACTGTTCCCTTGAATCCTTCTAGATAATGGTTTAATAAAGCCAAACGTTCTTTAGGTTCACTTGTCTTCTGTAATAACTGTTCTACAAGTAAGTTTTCATTGACTGTCGAAGCCACTTCAGCCACAAAGAGTGTATAGTCTGCATTCTGTGGTGTCTGTGTATGATTAGAAAGCCATGTATGCTGTGAATGACCCATTTCATGGGCAATTGTACTAACACTATCCAATGTGCCTGTAAAGCTTGTGAGGATGTATGGATTAGAGTCATAAGTACCACTAGAGAAAGCACCCCCACGTTTACCATTATTAGGATAAACATCAATCCATCTATCCTTATAAGCCTGTTTTACTCTATTGACATAGTCTTCACCAAGTGGCGTAACTGCATCTAATACCATCTGCTGTGCTTCTTCATAAGTATATGACTTAGATGATCCTGCAACTAAAGGTGTATAAACATCATAATAATGAGGTTCATCTAAACCAAGCATCTGTTTTCTTAAACGTACATAACGATACATTTCAGGCATGAACTTTCTTACTGTATCTACTAAACTATCATACACTACACCAGGTACATGTTCATAAGCCATGCTCATGGCTCTTGAAGACTCATAATGTCTCACCTGTGCTTCTGCCACTGCTTCTTTAATACATGCATTATATGTAGATGCAAAGGTATTAATATGTTCCTTGAATCCTTTATAGAAAGATTTAAAGGCATTTAATCTAAGTGTACGGTCTTCACTCATCTGTAAAAGAATATAGTTAGACTGGTTGAGTTCATGGACTTCTCCATTTGAATCAGTCACTGATTCAAATGTCATATCTGCATCCTGTAAGCTTTCAGAAATCTTACTAGGAGCCCCTAATGTTTCTGTAAAGGCGGCAAGAAGTGCTTCTTCTTTTGCACTTAATACATGAGGTTTCTGATCTAATAACTTCTGCATATTAAATGAATATGGTTTTAAATCATCTGAATGTACAATTGATTCTAAAACTTCTTCATCAAGTGATAGGATTTCTGGTTCAGCAAAGCTGATCGCAGTTGCATAAGCTGTATAGACCTGATACGCTTTTGCTTCCATTGCCTGTGCGTCACTATCTCTTGTATCTTCACAATTTCTAAGTGATGCATAACAATAGAAATCAGATAACTTTCTACCTAAATGTGTATCAAAATCAAAGAATTCTCTGATTGTTTTCGCATTATTGAGTTTACCCTGGTATTTGCCTAATTTCTTAATCATTTCATCAAGTTCAGGTAATGCGTTATTCCATTCTTCATCATTTTTAAAAAGTGTTGAGAGGTCCCACATATATTGTGGATCCATATCTTTACGTTCTTTCATTGTTTCTGACATATTACTACTCCTTTCAATGAGTTAGTTATAGTATACCACTCATTTGTGTTTCATACACAAAAAAAGATGATTCCAAAGGAATCATCTCTTAAATAATTAGTCGTTTAAAGCTTCGATCATAGCTACGTATGATTCAACCTGTAATGATGCTCCACCAACTAAAGCACCATCGATGTTTGGCTGTTCAAGTAAAGCTTTTAATGTAGCAGGCTTTACAGATCCTCCGTACTGAATTCTTACTTTTTCAGCAACGTCCTGACCATAAAGTTCAGCAACTACACCTCTAATGTAACCACAAACGTCTTCTGCGATTTCATTAGTTGCAGTCTTACCAGTTCCGATAGCCCAGATTGGTTCATAAGCGATAACTACTCTTTCAGCAGCTTCAGCTGTAACATCCTTGAATGCAGCAACAACCTGAGTCTTAACTACATCATGAGTCTTTCCAGCTTCATATTCTTCTAAAGATTCACCAACACAAACGATTGGAGTCATACCGTTGTTTAATACCTGAAGCATCTTTAAGTTAACAGTTTCATCAGTTTCACCGAAGTACTGTCTTCTTTCAGAATGTCCTAAGATAACCCATTCAACACCGATTTCTTTTAACATTCCAACGCTTACTTCACCAGTATAAGCACCACTGTCTTTGAAATGGCAGTTTTCAGCAGCAACGATTAAGTTCTTTGCGCCTTCTTTAGCAGTTGCTAAATCTAAGAAAGGAGTAGCAATACCCCAATCAGCTTTATCAGTTACTTTACCATCAACAGCAGCAACAAATTCCTTTGTTTCTGCGATGCCATGGTTCATTTTCCAGTTTCCTACAATAATTGGTTTTCTCATTTTAAATTATATCTCCTCGAAAAATTATTTATCGTTGATAGCAGCGATACCTGGTAATACTTTACCTTCCATATATTCTAATGATGCTCCTCCACCAGTAGAAATATGAGATACCTTATCAGCGAATCCTAACTGCTTAACAGCAGCTGCAGAGTCACCACCACCGATGATAGTGTTAGCACCCTTAAGGTTAGCTAACATGCTACATACAGCTTTAGTACCTTCTGCGAACTTAGGCATTTCGAATACACCCATAGGGCCATTCCAGATAACTGTCTTAGCACCTTCAAGTTCTTTAGCGAATAATTCAACAGTCTTAGGACCAATATCAAGACCCATGTATCCTTCTGGTACATCTTCACCAACAACCTTGATATCTCCATCTTCACCAAACTTACTGCTTACTACAGAGTCGATTGGAAGGATTAACTTATCTCCACCCTTTTCGATGAATGACTTAGCTAATTCTACCTTATCTTCTTCAACTAATGAAGAACCAACTGTATGTCCCTGAGCTTTAGCGAAAGTATAGCACATACCACCACCGATAATGATCTTATCAGCAATGTTTAATAAGTTTTCAATTACACCGATCTTAGAAGATACTTTAGAACCACCTAAGATAGCTACTAAAGGTCTTTCTGGATCAGATACTGCCTTACCAATATAAGCAATTTCCTTTTCTACTAAGAAACCTGCAACTGCTGGTAAATGAGCAGCAATCCCTACAGTTGAAGCATGAGCTCTATGAACTGAACCGAATGCATCTTCTACGAATACATCACCAAGTGATGCCCAGTAAGCACCTAATTCAGGATCGTTCTTAGTTTCACCAGCTTCATAACGAGTGTTCTGAACTAAGATAACCTGTCCGTTTTCAGCGTTCTTAACTGCTTCTTCAAGTTCAGCACCGCGAGTAGCGTTTACGAACTTAACATCTCTTCCTAATAATTCAGCAAGTTTAGGAGCAACAACAGCCATATCGTTCTTAGCTTTGTCTTCTTCCTTCTTGATCTTACCTAAGTGAGAGAAAAGTACAACAGCCTTTGGGTTGTGATCTAATAAGTAGTTGATTGTTGGTAATGCAGCAACAACTCTGTTATCGTCTGTAATTTCTCCTGTGTCTTTGTCTCTTGGTACATTGAAATCTACACGTACAAGAACTGTCTTGCCTGCGACATCAATATCTCTAATTGTTAATTTATCCATTAATTATCATCCTCCTACGACGAATTATAGCACAATTAAATATTTATATACAATCAAAAATACTATTCTTACCAATTATCTGTTTACAGATGAAGCAATTTTATGATATGTCCATCTTTTTCCTCTAATGGCAACGCTTAACGTCATGATATTTTCAGGTAAAGCCATACCACACCATCCAGCATCACCGATATGCTGAATATCTACACCACATCTTTTATTCACAATCGCAATTTCTCTGACTGTTTCAGTATCTGCACCTTCCTGGCTTGTACCAATTGCAGATAATGCTAAAGCGTTATGTGCATGAATATATTCACATGCTTTAGTCACTGTTGCTTCAGATAATCCTGGTACTGTATTTACAGCTGGCATTAAGATAACATCAGCCCCTGCATCAATGAATTCCTTGATTGCTTCTAAATCTACAACAGGTTCATTGACACCTGCACCATGCATCTTACCGGCAATAATGAGGCCCTTGAAATATTTCTTAGCTTCCTTAATTGCAGCTGCAATAGAATGATTCGATACACCAACACCTGGGTTACCTGTTAAACAGATGAAGTTGAATCCTAATTCCTGTGCTTTCTTAAATGTTTCAGCAGTTGCCTGTCTACCAGATGCAATTGTCTGTCTTTCTTCAAGCATATCAGCATCTAAATCTACTGGTTCAAGGTTACATCCTACTGGTCTACCAATTAATTCCTGTAACTTCTTAACTGGTTCATCACATTCTGGTAAACCATTGATCACTGGATTATTGCAATCAAATACGTTTAAAAGAACCATATCACTACCAAAAGAAACAGCGAGTTCCGCATTCGTTAAGTCTCCTAATAATGGTGGAATAGCCACTACTGTTTCAGTCATGACAGTTCTTCCTTCACATGCAAGAATAGACTGTTTTAATTCTTCTCCATTCATTGCAAGCATTTCACTTGTTGTACAATTCAATAATCTTTTCATATATTATTCCTCCGTAATTGCTTACATTATACTACATCTATCCAGAGAATTCTTCTATATAATATTTAATTTTTGTAGGGCTTTGAAAATGCCATCTTGATTATTGGTACTTGTTACGTCTTTTGCGATATTTTTAATATCATCAGGCGCATTTCCCATAGCAATACCCATTCCTACACTCTCTAACATCTCTTTATCATTATAGTTATCACCAAAAGCGACAATATCCTGTTTATTAATAGAATAATAATCACATAGATGATTAATAGCATCTGCTTTAGTGACTCCTTCATTCATGATTTCTATTAAGATATCTGAAGAACAGGCAATGGAACAATGAGGAAACCTTTCTTTTAAGCTTCTTTCTATCTCTTTTGTATAAAGAGGATTACACATACATAATAGCTTATGTATTTTTCTAGAAGGATCTAAAGAAGAAAGTGTGCCTTTCTGTGCTTCTGCTTTTACTATACGTTCTTCTCTTAATACACGAGGATCTTCTTTATCCTCTACTAACCAATCATGTAATGCATAAATATTAATAGTACAATCAAACTTCTTTTCTTTAATAAAAGTAATGACTTCTTCTGTCTGGTTATAGTTCATCCCATTTTCATATAATACCTGTCCCTTTTCATCTAAGATGAGTCCTCCACTAAAACAGATCATTGGACAAACAATATCATTCTCTTTCAGTATTGGATATATACCTTCTGGACTTCTTGCAGAGACAGGTAAGAAAGGAATATCTAAAGATTTAATAGCGTCTCTTGTTTTAGGACTCATATGATGGTCATCTGTAAGTAATGTACCATCAATATCACTTAATATACATTGATACATATTGTTACCTCCAAAAAAATGAGCATCACAATCGGTGATGCTCATATAACTAAATTTATAAGTTGATAGGATTATTGAATTAAATCTAATATCTTATTGACGTTGTTTCTACCATTTCTAATTCCAAGCCCAATGATCACAGATATGATTACACAAAGCACCATACCAACAATACCCACGATTCTTGTTATAAGAGATGTAGGTCCAAATAAAATGAACGCAAGGAATAATGAGGAAAAAATGATTGAACACTTTAACCATCTCTTTAAGTTGTTAAGCATCTTAGTTTGATATTTTACTTCTTCTACATAATGTGATTTAAGCTCTTTATTCATGATAGAACACTCCTTTATATTAGTATTTTAATCCAGGGTTGAAGAATCCAATAACAACACCTACGAAAGCAACAACTACAAGTAATAACATTACTTTGATAGGAGACATTTTCTTCTTAGCTAATAGATACCAGCAAAGAATAACGAATGCTGCTGTTAAGAATCCAGGATATACACCATCTAATGTTTTCTGTAATTCTAAGAAAGGCTTAGTTGCACCAGCTGCAGTCATTGTGAATGAAGTTTTAATACTTACCCAAGTAGCTGCAACAGCACCAATAACGATACCACCAAGCATTGTGATAGATTCTCTTAGTGCTTCACCCTGAGGACCTACTAAGAAGTCTACGGCTTTACCACCAAGTTCATAACCTTTGAAGTATAAGAACTTCATTCCAAAGTATGCGAATAAGTTCCATACGATGATATAGAAGATAGCACCAAGAGGAGAACCTCCAGTACTCATACCTAAAGCGATACCTAATAAGATAGGAATAACAGTACCTACTACTAATGAGTCACCAATACCAGCGATTGGACCCATTAAACCAGCACGTAAACCATTGATTGTTTCGTCATCTACGTCCTGAGCACCGTTTGCACGTGCTTCTTCAAGACCAGCAGTAACACCAACGATAATAGTACCTAACTGAGGTTCAGTGTTAAAGAAAGCTGTATATGTTTTTAAAGCTTTTGCCTGATCTTCTTTTTTGTCATATAACTCTTCGATAATTGGTAACATTGATGTTAAATAACCAAAAGTCTGCATATGTTCCTGTGAGAAACATGTAAGGTTACCATAGTACCAATGATGGAATGATTTTGATAGAGTTTTCTTTGAAATCTTCTTTTCCATTTTAGATATCCTCCTCGTCATCATCATCTAAATCATCTGCAGCAACAACAGCTGGTTTTGATAAAGAAAGCATTTTGATTTTGTAATTGATTAAAGCGAATAATGCAGCAACTAATGTTGCAGATACTAAGTTAATGCCAAGTGAAGCAGCTAAAGTGAAACCAAAGAAGAATGGGATGAAATCTACTGCTTTAGTTACAATCTGTTTTAATAAGATAGCAATTCCGACACATGGTAATAATGAACCAACAGTGAATAATGTCTTCATAGCAAGACCATCCATTGGTAAGTAAGTCTTGATTAAGTCAACCATTGGTGCACCCATTTTACACATGATTAATGTTGGAATGAATGAACAAATGATATGTGAGATCCAAGGAAGTACCCAGTCAACTGTGTATAATTTCTTGAAATCACCTTTTTCAACTGCAGTCCAGCCAATATGCTGCCATGCTAAGTTGATAGTAGCTGTTCCATAGAATAATACTGTACCTAATGTACCAACCATTGAACCGAATGAAGTAGCAAGACCCTGAGCTTCTCTTGAAGCAGGATTTAAACCATAAGAATGAACCGCAATCATTGCTAGTGGGATACCAATGTAGCTGACAGCACGAACGTCTGCAGATACTGTTCCACCAGGAGTAACTAATGCGATATAAACTAACTGCATAGCGATACCAACAAGAATACCTGTCTTTAAATCGCCTAAGATAAGACCACAAATTAAACCACCAACTAAAGGTCTACCTAAAGTGTAGTTACCAATAGAAGTACCACCTAAACCTGGCATACTTGATAAACAAGCAAATAGGCCAAGTAGGGCAGCTTGAAACCAACTAATTTCCATAATTTTTTTTCTCCCTTAAATATAATATTTGTTAATAACCAAATTTACCTTTGAAATCATCCCATGTACCGATTGAGACATCTGGTAGTAAGGCAAATTTGATTTTATAACCTGCTTTAGAAATTCTTTCGAATGCATCTGCTTCTTCCTGAGTAATAGACTGGTTATTACCAAGCTTTACAGCGCCTTCACGGTCATTACAAGGACCAACAATAACTGTATCAATACCACACTTGAATCCCTGATCTACTAAGATTGTAGCCATATCAACAGGGTTCTTAGTGATTAAGAAATACTGAGTATCAGAGTCTAATACCTTCTGAGATTTCTTAGCGAAAGCATCAAGTGTCCAGACAAATGTCTTTTTACCACTTGCAGCTTTATAAGCAGCCTTTAATACGCTGTTACCTGCTGCTTTGTCATTAACTGCTACTAAACCATCACAAGGATATTCTCTAGCCCAACGAGTACAAGTCTGACCATGAATCATACGGTCATCAATACGAATAAATGAAACTGACATATTTATTTTCCTCCTTAAATGTCGTCTTCTTCGTCATCATCTGATGCAAGTTTAAATTCTTTTAATGCTTCATGTGCTTCACCAAGTACTGCCTGAGGAAGCATTTCCTTATCCATGTTATCCTTCATTAATACTGTAGTTAATGCAAGTGGAAGGTTCATACCACCAAGGACAACTGTATTATCTGTTAAACCTTTTTCATTGATTACATTGAGTGCAGTAGTTAATGGTGATCCACCAATTAAATCACCAAGAAGAATGATTTCATCTTCTCCAGTAATAGGACTTACTGCTTCCTTAAATACTTCTGCGAATTCATCAGCAGTTTTACCATTCTCTAATCCAACTGCAATGACTTCTTTCTTTTCTCCAGCTAACATGCTAAGTGCATTGGCTAATCCCTTTGCAAACTCACCATGGCTTACAAGTACTACATATTTCATCTTTCTTCTCCTCCTGTGATTAAATTCTAGCATTCAAACGCTTTCAATCCATCTGTCTAAAGTCATATCTTTAATATGACATTTGTCATATTAAAAAAAGAGTGGTTAAACCACTCTAATCATTGAGATATTTGTTTACTTCTTTTTGTAATTCTATTAAAGAAAGATCAAAGTCATCACTTGAATGAACAATCTTAGCAATGCCGTTATCAATCATTGTCATTGCTGAATCATATTTCTTAAACTTCTCTCTATTACGGGCAACTAAAAGTGCTTGATTCAATAAAGACATGCTCATCTGACTATCTCCTGATTCTTCATCTAACATATCAATAATAGTCTGAGATTGTGCAACCTTCTTTAAAGGTGAAATGCCTTGAGAATAGTGTGTTAAAGACTGCTGAGTCTTCGTATCATTACATAGTTCTTTTAGTAAATCCCAGGCTTGTGATTTATGATAAGATTTACTACTCATCCCCATAAGTAATGTAGAAACCTGTGTACTACCTTTATCTTTACTTACTGTTGGCATTTTAAGGCAATCCCATTCAAATGTAGAATACTTCTTAATACGCCATGGATAAGGTTTATAAGTACGATAGACTGATAAAGAGAGTGGTGAAAAAGCCACTAACCCTTGATCAAATTCTTCAGAAGTGACACTATGTCCCTTGTTAAGATTATTAAGTTTTCGATAGAATTCTAATGCATTTCTAACAGCACTTTGTTCCAAGAAACATTTTGTTCCTGTTTCATTAAATACCTGTGTTCCATATCCATAGATAGAATCAAGCCATTTATAATCATAACAGCCATAATAGTTATTAGAATTCTCACTTACTTTCTTGCATATTGTGTAGAAATCATCCAAGGTCCAATCGTTATCAGGCATATCAATATGACATTCTTCTAAAAGTGTTTTATTCACAAACATGAGTGTAGGATTACATTCATAAGGTAATGCATATTGGTGCTTAGAATAGGTACCTGCCTTTAAAACACTTGAATAATAATCTTTTGAACTAAATGTCTGATCATGATTGATATATGTATCGATATTTGCCAGTGCCCCAATAGAACTTAATGTATTAAAATCATCATCAAGAACCATAAAGACATCCGGTTCCTTCCCTCTCACAATCTTATCAGAAAGCCATGAAGAGTAATCACTCTTCATAATACCATTCTCATACTCTACTTTTATTCCAGGATATTTCTTTTCAAATCTTTCTATAGCCCCATCAATAATCTTATAGCTTTCACCACTTGGTACACCCCAGTTACTTCCAGAAAAAACACCTAGTTCTAAAGTAATGGTATTAGGATAATTGACCACTACCATAAAGAAAAGTGATAATACAACTATACTTAATACAATTTTAACTCTACTCATCGTCAATCGCCTTTGTAAGTAAACCACTCTCTACTGCCCATATCGCAAGTTGAGTACGGTCTCTTAAGTTTAATTTAGAGAGTATAGAGCTTAAATAGTTTCTGACTGTTCCTTCTGATAAGAAAAGTTTCTGGGCTATTTCTTTATTAGATAAGCCATATCCTACATGCTGTATAACCTTCCATTCTGGTTTACTTAATGTTTCTACATCTTTTTCATCTACTTTAATCGTATAGTTGTTCTGCTGCATCTTAGAGAACATACTAAAGACTTTTGTCGCAATATCAGGATTAATCATTGCCCCTCCGGTATTGACTGTCACAATTGCTTTATAGAGTTCATCCATTGATACACCTTTTAATAAATAACCACTCGCACCATAACGCAAAGCACTAAAGACAAAGTCATCATCATCAAAAGTAGTCAATATAATAATCTTTGTATTAGGATATTTCGCCTTCACTTCCTTAGTAGCCATAACACCATCCATACCTGGCATACGAATATCCATTAAAATAACATCAACAACATACTTTTCTAAACATTTTAATACTTCAAAACCATCTGATGCAGTATCTACCACATCAATATCAACATGTGTACTTAATACTATCTTTAATGATTCTCTAATCAGTTCCTGATCATCTGCAATCATTACCTTAATCATATAGTTCTCCCTCCTGCAAAGGTATAGTGACAATAGTTAAGAAGCCATGATGACCATCATAAGCGACCTTCCCATTAATCATACCTAAACGTTCTTTCATCTGTTTTAATCCAAAACCATAATGAATCTCTTCACATCCCTGTCCATTATCCTGAATCTTAAGATATAAATTATTATCTTCTATATATAATGAAATATCAATGTGCGTTGCATCACCATGTCTTACTGCATTCGTAACACTTTCCTGAATAACTCTAAATAAGATATCTTCTTTAGTGTTTTCAAAATCTACTTTATCTAGACGATAATCTAGAGAAATTGTGAGATCACTGACACTTGTGAATTCTTCAATCATATTTTCTATAGCCCCTTTAAAGCCATGCTGTTCAAGAGCACCAGGACGTAATTTATTTAAAGAGTTACGCACATCCACAATTCCTTGTCTGACTACTTTACTAATAACCATTAATTGTTTCTTGGTTGCTTGTGGATTGATATCAATCATTGCAATACAGGCATCTACACCTGCTGCAATACCTGTTAAGGCATGGCCTAAAGTATCATGGATTTCACGAGCAAGTCTTTTTCTTTCTTTGTCTTCCGCAATCTTTTCACTCACTGCTGCATAATTCTCTAATTCATGATTGACTTGATGTACCATGATTAATTCCTGAGTCATACGTTCATTTTCCTGTACTTCATTCGCAATATAAATCATTAAGAAGAGAATAAAGAAAAGAAGATTAATAATATCTAAGAAGTTAATACCTACCTGCAATAAACCTCTAGTCGTACTTGTATAAACTTCAAAATAAGCATCCGCATTTACAAGAGGAAATAATGTATTAAAGAAATCATAGTTAGATATTATAAGAAGTAAACTTAAAGGAATTGTCAGCCATTTGACATATTTATTCTCTTTAAATCTAAACAATGCATCACAGAATATTAAATAGATAATACCATTATAGCTAAAATAAAGAGATTTCATTATGAAAAATCCTAGAATTGTTTCTATAGAAAGAAAGAGAAGATTCTCAAAAGGATATTCTTTAACACGATGATCAAAGAAATTCATTAATACAATAACACAGCTAAAAAGAATTAATGTTTCAAAGAAGATCAAACCTGGGTCTTCTGGGATATAGTTTAAAGAACTTAGAAAGTCTCTAGAAAGATTATTCGCAATAATATAGTTTGTACTGAACATAAATATCATTGCGTAACATGTGATCATAAAGAAATTCCAAGACATCATAAATGTACGGATTCTTTTTAAGCTAATACTTTTCAACATTATTGCCACCCCTTTACACTATAGGAGTCGATATTGTCTTTAGTAATCATTGTGACAGGTACTTCAATAATTTTTGGAATATCTTTTCTTTGAAGAATATCATACATCTTCTTTGCAGAGAGTTTTCCAAACATAAGTGGAGATTGTGCAGCTGTACCTGCAATAAGCGGGCTCTGTTTAATAAGTGATTTTAAATCTGGTGTGCCATCTACTCCATAGACAATAATATCTTGACGATTTAATGATTCTATGGCAGCGAGTGCACCTAATGCTGAAGGATCATTTAAAGCCATCACAACATCAACATTCGAATGCTTTTTTAATATTGTCTGCATTAAAGGCATCGCACGTTCTAATTGTCCTTCACATTCTGCAGAGTCTATAATTTGATATTGTGGATAATCTTTAATAGTATCTACAAATCCCTGTATTCTTGAAGCTGCTGATTCGACAGTAGAATGTTTTAATAAGACAATATTGGCTGATTGCATTCTTTTCATCATATTTTGCGCACATAAAACACCTGCATTATAATTGTCAGATTCAATAACACAATCAATCAAATCTGTATTATTTACAGACGCATCTATCGCAATCACTGGAATTCCTGCTTTTCTTGCAGAATCTAAAGAAGACAGTTTCTTTGAATCAATAGGATTCACAAAAATACCATCCACCTTCTTTGATACAAATTCCTCTATCTGTTCATTCTGTTTATCTGTATCAAGTTCAGGATTACGTACAATAAGTTCATCCCCATTTTGTTCTATTTCTTTTCTTAATTCATTATTAATCACTTCATAGAAAGGGTTGTTCATAGTCATATAAGTTGCCCCAAAGACAAGATGTGTCTTTTGTGGTGTTAGATAGCTTGTATAAACTGTTCCTAATAGTGTTGCAACAATAAGCCAAATAATGATATAAAGTGACTTCTTACTTCTTTCATCCATAAATTTCACCTACTTGTGTACATTTTAACATAATTCTCACATCCTCTAAACGATAAAAATGCAGAGATTATGATATTATTTGTTACAAATGATATAAAAGGGTCTATAATATATGTAGGCAAGGATAATCTCATTGTATTTATTATTTATTCGACCAAGGGGATGATTTCTATGTTAGATATGAGAATTTTAAGTGATCCATATGAAGAAGAATGCTTTCTAATACTAAAAAGCAACCTTCCTAAGATGAAAGATGAGGATGCATTAGAACTCTATATAAACTTAAAGAAGTCTTATAAGAAAGACAGAGGTTTGATGCGTTATATCTTTGATGAAACAGAAAAGATTGCACAGAAAATAATAACTATCTAGCCAAAAAAAGAAGGTTCGCGAGAACCTTCTTTTTAGTATTCACTTGGGACAATAACCGCAAGAATAATATAAGCGAGAATACCGCTTCCTCCTAGCGCTGTAAATGCAACCCATCCTAATCTGACAAGAGTAGGATCAATCTGGAAGTATTCCGCAATACCTCCACATACGCCAGCAAGCATACGGTCATGTGCTGAACGATATAATCTTTTGTTCATTTTTACCCCTCCTCACACATAGTATCATATTTTCTTTGATATATATAGAATAATACAAATAGAATAAAACCTATTGTACTTATGATACATGAAAGAGTATATCCTGGAGGAGTAAATGTGATCTTAATTGTATGATCCCCTTTTGAAATACGACATCCTAAGAATGCTTGATTGACTTTTTCTATATTGACTTTCTTATTATCAATATACATTGTATAACCCTTTTCATAAGGGATACGTGTAATAAAGTAACCATCTTGAGAGACATTGATTTTACCTTCTAGTGCATTGGATGATTTCTTAACATCTAATGGATCAACAGTCTGATTTAATGCAGAAGCAGGAAGTGTATACATCTTAATATTTTTAATAATATAGTCACCTTTAGAGAGAGTTACTTTTAATTGATTACTTGTAGTCACATAAGTGAAATGTGTATGAGGATGATAATAAGGATTCTTAATACTAGCGAGTTTATTCTTCATTCCATTGACAGTAATAGATACACCCTTAAGAGGTTTCTTATTCTCAATATCTGCTTCTAATACAACGATTTCATTGTTTGTTTGACGATTCAATGTGATTTCTTTTTTCTGTTTTTTAGTAATATGATAAGATTTCTTGAATCCTGGATCTTCTTTAATAAACTGACTTTGATAATGTGTATCACCTTTATTCACAATCGCACAATTCACAAGTGTATCTAGAGTATATGGATAAGAGAGTTGTCTAAAATGTTTTTCACTCATTAACTGGCTTGTTGCATAAGCTTGAGGTAAAGAAGTATTTGATTGATAAAGTTTCACATTCTTATCTTGATCCCTTAAAGAATAACCATAAGGGGCATTTCTTTTAGAAATAACTGTATCAATACCAAGTGTTTTAAGGTAGAAGATATTGTCTGTGTCATTCTGTGCTACACGGTTATTTGTAGGAACAGGGATTCTTAATGTATCAAATAGGAATTTATTGTAATGTTTATTATTAGTAGATGTATAGCCTGATACACGTCTAAATAGATAACCATGAGTTTGATTGACATTCTGTCTTGTAGTCAAATCTGCGACTGTATGCATCTTATTTCTTCTTACTAACTGTGAAACATTCTTTTCTGATTTCTTTGGCTTATAGAATGAAGAAGGTCCATTAATAAATGATACGACCAGCATTGGAATCACAAGATATCCATACAGTACATGCTTTCTTCTTTGGAGTAAGATAAGAAGCGCAAATAGACAATCTGCAAGTGCTGAGAATGGATATTCAATAAAGAATAATGGAATCATTAGTAACAATACAGAATATCTAGAAAGTGTAACATCCCCTTCTTTAATCTTTACTAACATCATACACATGATATAAGCCACGATTGGAATAAAAACAATCATGATCTTACTTCTTGCATATAAGAAACCATTCATAATAAACCACACAAGTGGAGAGTAGAATGATACAAGAGTGACAATAGAAAGCTTTCTTAGCTGTTTATCACTTAATGCAAGAACTAAAAGAATATATGAGATATATGTAAGACCGCATCCATATTTACTATAGAGTAATCCCTTTAAATTAAGAGAAGGGATGAATAAAGAAGACAATTGTGTTGGTGCACCAGATTTACCATTCATTAATATAATATAGAGTGTTGGAATTGTCAGTATTGCGGTTAATAGGACAATTAATATATATGATATAAAAAGTTTCTTCCATTCTTTAGGATAACGATAGAGTAAATAAATGAAACATACAATAAAGCATCCAATACAATAGAAATAGCTATGAAGTACAATCATGCTGCCACATAGTGTAAAAGCTGCAAAGTTCTTCTTTTCTATACTTATCAAAGCGAGGAATAAGTAAGGCATATAGTTCACAAACATGATCTGTTTATGTGAATGAAAGAAGATACTTGATAATAATACAAGCAAGCTGACAAAGATACAGATGTTTTCGTTATCTGTATGTTGTCTTAAAAAGATATAACAACAAATAACAGAGAGTGTCAGCATCAATACACTATAGGCAATAATGATTGTCTGCATATTTACATGTATGAGTAATGCACCTATAAGAATATCTGGTCTTAAGTATCCATAATAAGAGAAGTGATAGATATTTCCTCCACCCATTAACTGTTTCATATAAGTAGGGAATAGTGTTCCTTCACTTCTTATTGCATGTCTTAATGCATCCGCAATAACTACATGCTGGCTATACCAGTCAATTGTGTTACCAAAGACATCAGATGTAAGTATAAAGACTAATGCGATAGATAGTAGACCAAGTAGACAAATAGTGCGCTTGTCTTTTTTAGTCATGATTTTCACCTCGATACTATTGTAAGAAATAAATCTTAAATTTAGACTTAATTAAATCTTAAATTCGCTTAATTTTTGTAAATTTTATGTTTAAGAAATCTTAAGAATTCTTTTAAGGTTTTTTAAATAAAGAGATGATATTGTAAAAATGGGTGATAAATATGAATAATTTAAAAATGTTGACAATCAGTTCTTTGTTGATGATTAGTTCATTATTTGGTTCTAATCATACAATTAAGCATAAGAAAATGATTGATGGATTAAATCTAAAAAATATAGATTCTGTGATGTTTGTAGCACATCCTGATGATGAAACTATATGGGGTGGCAGTCATCTTTTAAAGAAACATTATCTTGTTGTATGTTTGACTAATGGTAATAATAAGGTAAGAAGAAAAGAGTTTATGAATGTCATGAAGGCCACAGGTAGTACAGGTGTTATGTTTAATTATCCAGATAAAACAAATGGACAAAGAGATAATTGGAATAAATCAAGAAAATATATCAAGAATGATGTACACTATATATTAGGTAAGAAGAAATGGAAAACTGTTGTAACACATAATCCTGATGGTGAATATGGTCATACGCATCATCAAATGACTTCTTATATAGTAAGTAAAGATAGTCGTGTGGATATGAATCAGTTAGTCTATTTCGGCAGGTATTATAAAAAGAAGAATTTGCCTCATAATCTTAATTCTATAAGTCAAAGTGATTTAAAGAAGAAGATGAAGTTAACAAGTATGTATAGTTCACAATCTAAGGTTATGGATCATCTTGGACACATGTTACCTCATGAGAACTGGGTGAAGGCAAAGGATTGGAGATAGTTATGAATGAAAAAATCATGGTAGTAGATGATGATCAAGATATACGTGAAGTGATCCAGGTGTTATTGTCTAGTGAAGGACATAATGTCATAGAAGCAAGTAATGGGAAAGAAGCATTAGAATTAGTGGATGATGATACAGATCTTATTATTCTTGATGTGATGATGCCTGAAATGAATGGGTATCAAGCGTGTGTATTATTAAGAGAGAAAACAAAGGCCCCTATTCTCTTTTTAACTGCAAAGGGGCAGGATAGTGATAAAACATTAGGTTTTTCTAGTGGTGGTGATGATTACTTAACTAAACCATTTTCTTATAATGAGTTAAATGGACGTGTGAAAGCATTACTGAGACGCTATCATGTGTATCAGGGTAAAGGTACTACACAAGAAAAACAGATTATATATAAGACAGGTAATATAGAAGTCAATAGTGCGAAACGTACAGCATCAATAGATGGAGAGAAACTCAACTTAACAGATTTAGAATATAATATTCTAGAATATTTATTAATGAATAAGCAACAGGTGATTTCTCCTAGTCAATTATTTGAAGCCATCTGGCATGAAGAGTATTATTATGGGGCAAATAATACAATTATGGTGCATATTAGACATTTAAGACAGAAGATTGAAAAGGATCCTACAAATCCTGAACATATCAAAACAATCTGGGGTAAAGGATATTATTGTGAGTAAGAAATATGTAAGTCTTGCTTCTAAAATCTTCTTTATATTAATTGCCTCAAGTATGTCTGCAGTATTGGTATATAGCTGTTTTAGAGAACAGATTCCTCACTATTATAGTTTTATAGATGAAGTAGCTGGTATAAAAGATAAAAGAAACAAGTTCTTTAAAGAGTTTAAAGAAAAAGCGAAAGATGTAAATTTAACTGATAAGAAACAGGTTAAGAAGTTAATTAAAACCAAAGATCCTTACTTGTCTGTTTATATTTATGATAATAAGAATGAATATTATGTTGCTGCTAATTATGCAGATTTTCTTACTCAACCTGTAAGTGTGATTACACCACTTCATATCTTACAGACAGACTTTGAAACAGATGCATATAATATGGTTTATACAAAAAATGTGCAGTTTAAGGATCAAAAGGCTGAAGTAGAACTGTATGATATGAACTTACTTAAGTATATTAAGTATTATTTCTATGTTGCTTTATTTACTTCTTTCCTCACATTCCTTCTTCCTACTTTCTTTTTTATTCGTCATAAGGTTAAATATATTGAATGTTTAAAACAGGAAATACTCAATATGTCCCAGGGCGATTTATCTCATCCTATGACAATTCAAGGACGTGATGAACTTGCAGTACTTGCTCATCAAATGGATGGTCTAAGAGTGACATTACAGGAAAATAATGAGAAAGAAATGGAAATGCAGCAGACACATCATGATTTGATTACTGCCATGTCACATGACTTAAGAACACCTCTCACAAGTTTAAGAGGTTATCTGGATATTCTTGCCTTACATTGTTTCAAGGATCAGGAACAAATGGATAACTACTTACATAGATGTATTGACAAAGTAGAACAAATTAAAGAACTCTCTAATAAGACATTTGCTTATTCACTTGTGTTTGAACAAAATAGTCATCCTCAATTAGAAAGTATGTCTACAGAAGCACTATTACGCTATATAGAAGAGAATCTTAACTATTTAGAATTAGAAGGTTTTATCATTCACAAAGACATTAAATACATAAAAAAAGAAGTCCTTTTAGACTTCTCTATGATCACAAGAATGATCAATAACCTCTGTTCTAATATTCATAAATATTCAGATAAACATGTAGATATGACTCTTACTCTTGATGATTCTTTTAATTTCCTCTTAACCAATAAAAAGAAGAGTGACTTATCTAAAGTAGAAAGTAATAAGATTGGTTTAAGAAGTGTAAAACGTATTGTAGAACTTCATAATGGAACATGTTCCATTGAAGAAAGTGAAGAAACATTCTCTATACATATCTCTATTCCATTAAAAAAAGCTTGATCATCAGATAAATAAAGAGCAGCCACTCAGGCTGCTCTTTAATAATAATTTGTTAAATGATGGTTCTCTATTATCGTTTTCACAAAACATATTTGTTCACATTAAGTAAAATAATAACTAAATTCGCTCAGTTTAAGAAAAATGTTGCTACTAGATTATTAAATTTAGCTTAACACC
>ENA-ORTB01001818-ORTB01001818.1-human-gut-metagenome-genome-assembly--contig:-NODE-1818-length-22014-cov-3.593242_pt1 | contig 22014 bp, 17 predicted proteins | sample MGYA00241905_ERZ509174 | MGnify/ENA primary metagenome ERZ509174 (study PRJEB26280, sample SAMEA2338851) | human gut metagenome | biome: human gut; feature: human-associated habitat; material: faeces... | reverse complement strand
GGTCACGGCTGTAGCTGTGTTTTGCATCAAATGGAAGGTCGATTCCGTGTGCTTTACAGTAATCAATCTCGTCTTCACGTGACTGCATAGTCCAGAGATCTGTCATTCTCCAAGGAGCGATGATCTTGATATCCGGAGCAAGTGCTGTGATACCAAGTTCAAAACGGATCTGGTCGTTACCTTTACCGGTAGCACCGTGGCAGATTGCAACAGCATTTTCTTTACGTGCAATCTCTACCAGACGTTTTGCAATTGCAGGACGAGCCATAGAAGTTCCCAGAAGATATTCATCTTCGTATACGGCATGTGCCTGAACGCAAGGTACGATGTAATTGTCGGCAAAATCATCTACGATATCTTCAATATATAATTTGGCTGCACCGGAAAGTTTGGCTCTTTCTTCCAGTCCATCCAGTTCTTCGCCCTGTCCGCAGTCGATACAGCAGCAGATAACATCATAGTTAAATGTTTCCTTCAGCCATGGGATAATTGCTGTGGTGTCAAGACCACCTGAGTACGCTAATACAACTTTTTCTTTCATCTTATATATCCTCCTACATGAAATATAGTTTTATCAATCGCTTTAAAATAATCTTCTCGTATGCAGTCTTAAAAGTCAAGTCTTTCTTTTATAAAGAACATTTTTGACTGCAAGGAATACTATACACCTGATTTTATAATTATGCAAGAAAAAATGATAAAAAAGTGAAAATAATTAAAAAATATGCAAAAATATGCATAAAATAAAGAGGGAGTGTATGATGGATGAATATTTGAATATAATAAATGGAAAATTAAAAGGGGATTAGATAAGTTTACATAATTCGATTAAAAAACATAGTTAAGAAATGATGAAAGATCTTGCGAAAAATGCTTGACGAATCCATGACGACAACGTAAAATATATCCGGCAATTTGCGCAAAAAATAAATTAAGAAAATATCAGCGCAAGAAAAAATTTCGAAATAATATTTTTATATATAAAAGGAGAAAGATACGTATGAATTATGACGTAATTATTATTGGAGCAGGTCCCGGAGGAATCTTTGCGGCATATGAGTTGATGAAAAAGAAACCGGAATGTAAGATTGCTGTATTTGAAGAAGGCTATCCGCTTGAAAAGAGAAAATGTCCAATTGACGGAGATAAGATCAAGAGCTGTATCAATTGTAAGCGCTGCTCGATCATGTGCGGATTTGGCGGAGCCGGAGCATTTTCGGATGGAAAATACAACATTACGAATGACTTCGGTGGAACTCTGTTCGAGTATATCGGAAAGAAACAGGCAGTAGAACTGATGAAATATGTGGATGAGATCAACATGGAGAACGGTGGAGAAGGAACAAAGCTCTATTCTACGGCAGGAACCAAATTCAAAAAACTCTGTCTGCAGAATAAGTTAAATCTTCTGGATGCATCGGTTCGTCATCTTGGAACAGATATCAACTATGTGGTACTTCAGAATCTGTATAATCAGATGAAAGACCATATGGATTTCTATTTTGATACACCGGTAGACACAATTGAAAAGATTGAAAATGGCTACAAAGTTGTATGTGAAAAAGGCAGTTATGAATGTGAAAAATGTATTGTATCTGTAGGACGAAGCGGAAGTAAATGGATGGAAAAGGTATGTAAGGATCTGGAAATCCCTACAAAATCCAACCGTGTAGATATCGGTGTTCGAGTAGAGCTTCCGGCTGTTATATTCTCACATCTGACAGATGAACTTTACGAAAGCAAAATCGTATATCGAACAGAAAAATTCGAAGATAATGTACGTACATTCTGTATGAATCCAAACGGAATTGTTGTAAATGAAAATACTAACGGAATCATCACGGTAAATGGACACAGCTATGAAGGAAACGAGAAAAAGACAGATAATACAAACTTTGCCCTTCTGGTTGCAAAGCATTTCTCAGAGCCGTTCAAAGACAGTAACGGATATGGAGAAAGTATCGCAAGACTTTCCAATATGCTTGGCGGAGGGGTTATCGTACAGCGTTTTGGTGATCTGGTACGTGGAAGAAGAAGTACAGAGAAACGTATCGAAGAGGGCCTGGTAACACCGACTTTATCAGCAACACCGGGAGATTTAAGTCTTGTACTTCCAAAACGAATCCTGGATGGTATTGTTGAGATGATCTATGCGCTGGATAAAGTTGCACCGGGAACAGCTAATGATGATACACTTCTGTATGGTGTGGAGGTTAAATTCTACAACATGGAAGTAGATATTGATGAAAATCTGGAAAGTTGTCATAAAGGACTGTATGTGATCGGAGATGGAAGTGGTGTGACACATTCACTTTCGCATGCATCTGCAAGTGGGGTGTATGTAGCAAGACACATTATTGAAGAAGCTTAGAACAAGTTCGGTTGTGAACTGGCTGACATCCGAAACGGAAGGACGGCAAGAGCTGACAGAAAAACAGTATAAAGCAAGAATAGTATAAGAAATTCTGTGTTTTATTCAGTTGATAGCTGAGTAGGACACGGAATTTTTTTGTTGCAATGCATTCGTAAGGAAATTTGTAAAAAAATAATAAAAATCTTGACTTGTGTAGATTGCCGATATAATATATAGACAAACGATATAATGTATAGATAATCTACATACTAGATTATAAAAAGGAGGTAAGAGAAAATGGCAGTAGACAAAAGTCTGGTATCAGGAAGTACTACGATGCTGGTGTTAAAATTATTAGAAGAAAAGGACATGTACGGATATGAAATGATCGATACCCTCCGGGGAAAATCAAAGAATGTATTTGAGTTAAAAGCAGGAACTTTGTATCCGCTTTTACATGGTCTGGAAGAAAAAGGATTCGTAGAGTCTTATGAGAAAGAAGCAGTCGGAAAGATCCGAAAATATTATCATATTACAAGATCCGGAAAAAAAGAATTAAAAAAGAAGTCAGAAGAATGGAAAGAGTATTCAAAAGCGGTTCTGGATGTGATGGGTGGTGTGTGCTTTGGATAAAAAGAAATATATACAGACGGTAACAGAACAGATCCGGTGTAAGCGGGCACTTCCGCTGGTAACAAAAGAACTGGAAGGACACATCGAAGATCAGAAAAGTGATTATATGAAAGCAGGAATGAATGCCGAAGAAGCAGAAGAAGCGGCAGTTCTGGAAATGGGTGATCCGGTAGAGGTTGGTGTTGAGATGGACCGTATCCATCGACCGAAGATGGCCTGGAAGATGATCGGACTGATCGCGATTTTGAATCTGGCAGGAATTGTACTAATGTATCTCATAAGAACAAGCATCCTGGCAGATGCAGGAAATAATCCGGGAGATGTAGAATGGATCGCATCGGGAATTGGTGGTAATATCAACTATCTGAAAAGTGTTATGTGGACGATCATTGGTCTGGCTTGTATGATAGGAATCTGTTATTTTGATTACAGTAGAATAGGAAAGTATGGCAAGTTGTTAACCGGAGGCTGGATCGTGGTTATGGGACTGAGCCTGTTCATGGGTGCAGTATATATCAATGGAGCTGCTTACGGGATCCGGTTTTTATTTGGCCGGGTATTACCGCTGCGTCCATTTTTATATCTGATTGTTCCTGCATATGCGGCAACATTGTATAGCATGCGAAGGAAAAAATCTGGTTATTTCGGTGTTGTAAAGGCAATACTGTGGCAGATACTGCCGGTGTGGATCATCTTACGCATTCCGAATCTGTCCATGGCAATCAGCGTAGAAGTTACATTTATGATTCTGTTATCAATTGCAGTTTGGAAAGAATGGTTTGAGGTGAATAGAAAAAGAACATTGATTACACTGTGGAGTCTGGTAATTCTGCTCCCGGCAGCAGGAATTGGGTTGTTCGTAAAACTGGACTATGTAGCAAATTATCAGATGGCAAGACTATCCGCTTTTATCCATCCGGAAAGCAATGACGGAACCTTAGGGGGAATGATAAGAAATATGATCTCCGGAGCACATCTTGCCGGACGTGGAGATTGTGAAAAAATAAAGTTCTTTAACAGAGATTATATGCTGACCTTTATTATACATTATTATGGAATATTTGCAGCGGTTCTGATAATTGCTCTTGTAGGAGGCATTCTGATATGGTTCCTGCAAAAGACAGGACACCAGAAAAATCAACTCGGCATGATCATGGGAACCGGATGTGTGGTGGTCCTGCTTATTCAGTTCATTGGATATGTATTAGAAAATCTTGGATATTTTCCACTTTCAAATAATTATTGCCTGTTTCTGACGACCGGGGGAAGTGGGATGATGATCAGTTATATTATGTTTGGAATATTACTTAGTATTTATCGGTATCAGAATGTGTTGGTGGAGCTGGAGGTGAAGAAGAAGGAGATTTCTGTTTAATCTATTAAGCGGCTGATACCCGGCCGGAAGAAAAGGAAGAGAGTCCAGCTGCGTGCAGCTGGACTCTCTTCCTTTTCTTCCTCGCGTTATCGCATGCTATAATAATTAAACAGCTGAACCGTAACCGTTGTGAGACCGGAAGTGTATCTATATAATCTGTCGCTGGCAGTTTCTCATGGACCGGGGTAAGCCATGATGATGAACTAAACAGAAATATAATTAAAAAGGACTTGCATAATATGCATTATAGATGTATAATTATGCAAGTTCCTCTTTTACCACACAAAAGTAAATAAATGGATTTTGAAAAAACAATCCGACCAAACTAGACAATTACAGGAAATTGGGGTACTATAAAACGTACGATAATTTATAAAAATTCAATATCGGAAAGGGTGTTATATAGATGATTAAAGTTGGAATTATTGGAGCAACTGGATATGCCGGGGGAGAACTGGTAAGAATTCTCGCCGGACATAAAGATGCTGAGATTGTATGGTACGGTTCCAGAAGCTATATAGATAAGAAATATGCAGATGTATATCAGAATATGTTCCAGATCGTAGATGCGAAATGTCTGGATGATAATATGGAAGAACTGGCAAAGCAGGCAGACGTGATCTTTACTGCAACGCCACAGGGATTCTGCGCATCGATGATGAATGACAAGATTTTAAGTGAGACAAAGATCATCGACTTAAGTGCAGACTTTCGTATCAAAGACGTTGCTACTTATGAAAAATGGTATGGAATTGAACACAAGAGCCCACAGTATATCGAAGAAGCGGTATACGGACTTTGCGAGATCAACAGAGAAGATGTGAAGAAAGCAAGACTGGTAGCCAATCCTGGATGCTATACAACCTGTTCGATCCTGACTGCTTATCCACTGGCAAAAGAAGGAATCATTGATATGAATACCCTGATCGTGGATGCCAAGTCCGGAACTTCCGGAGCAGGACGTGGTGCAAAAGTGCCGAACCTTTTCTGTGAAGTGAATGAGAATATGAAAGCGTACGGTGTTGCAAGCCACAGACATACACCTGAGATCGAGGAACAACTCGGATATGCATCAGGAGAGAAAGTGCTGATCAACTTCACGCCACATCTGGTTCCGATGAACAGAGGAATTCTGGCGACGGAATATGCAACATTGAAAAAAGATGTGACCTACGAAGAAGTCAAAGCAATCTATGATAAATATTATAAAGATGAGAAATTCGTCCGTGTTCTGGAAAAGGATGTATGCCCGGAGACAAAATGGGTAGAAGGAAGTAATTATGTAGACATCAATTTCAAGATCGATCCAAGAACCAACCGTATCATCATGATGGGAGCCATTGACAACCTGGTAAAAGGTGCAGCAGGACAGGCAGTACAGAATATGAACCTGATGTTCGGACTTCCGGAGACAGAAGGTCTGGAACTGGTGCCAATGTTCCCATAAATTTTCGGAAAAAGGATGCAGATAAGATGAAATGTAAGGGAGCATTATCCTAAGTTCATCTGAAAATACAGGCAGAGGAGAAAAATAATACATATGAATATAAGAGTAATGACAATTGAAGATTTCGATCAGGTGCACGCGCTTTGGATGAGCATCAAGGGATTCGGAATACGAAGTGTGGATGATTCGAAAGAGGGCGTAGAACGCTTTTTAAAAAGAAATCCTACGACAAGCGTAGTTGCCGAAGAAGACGGAAAAATCGTCGGAGCGATTCTCTGCGGGCATGATGGAAGACGAGGCTGTCTGTATCATGTGTGTGTAGATGTAAATCACAGGATGAAGGGAATCGGGAAGGCTATGGTAGTATTTACCATGGAAGCACTGAAAAAAGAAGGCATTAACAAAGTATCTCTGATCGCATTTACACAGAACGATATCGGCAATGCATTCTGGAAAGAAATCGGATGGACAAAAAGAGAAGATCTGAATTATTATGATTTTACATTGAATGAAGCAAATATCACGGCGTTTATCCAGTAAGCAGATTAGGAAGATAAAATAAAAGAGCATATAAAAGAACCGGCAGATAAAACGAGAAAATTGAGACTAATGAACAGCCGGTAATATAAAATGAGAGAATTAAGAAAGGTGGAAGAACAGATGAAACAGGTAAAAGGCGGAGTAACCGCAGCAAAAGGATTTGAAGCAGCAAGTACAGCAGCAGGAATTAAGTATAAAGACAGAACGGATATGGCACTGGTATACAGCCAGGTTCCATGCGTGGCAGCAGGAACATTTACAACAAATGTTGTAAAAGCAGCACCGGTCAAATGGGATCAGCAGGTTGTAAAAAGCGGGGCAAAAGCACAGGCAGTCGTTGTAAACTCAGGAATCGCCAATGCCTGCACCGGAGCAGAAGGATTTGGATACTGTAAAGATACAGCAGATGCAGCAGCGAAAGCACTGAACATTTCCGCAGACGGTGTTCTCATCGGTTCTACCGGAGTTATCGGAAAACAGATTCCGATCGACAAACTGACAGCTGGAATCGAAGCGCTGGCAGGAAAGAAGAATGATACACTTGAAAATGGAACAGAAGCAGCTAAAGCAATTATGACAACCGATACATTTCCGAAGGAACTGGCTGTTACAATCGAAGTCGGCGGCAAGACAGTAACTATCGGAGGTATGGCAAAAGGATCCGGAATGATCCATCCGAATATGTGTACGATGCTTGCATTTATTACAACAGATGCAGTGATCACAAAGGATGCACTTCAGAAAGCATTAAGCGAAGATGTCGGAGATACCTACAACATGATTTCTGTAGACGGAGATACTTCTACGAATGATTCCGTTGTATTGCTGGCAAATGGTCTGGCAGAGAACCCGGAGATCACATATGGAACAGAAGATTATAAAAATTTTGCAGAAGCATTACATACGATCAACGAATATCTTGCAAAGAAGATTGCAGGAGACGGAGAGGGTGCAACCGCATTATTCGAAGTCAAGGCAGTTGGCTGTGAGAGCGTAGAACAGGCAAAGACACTTGCAAAATCTATCGTATGCTCTAATCTTACAAAGACAGCGATTGCAGGACATGATGCAAACTGGGGAAGAATTCTCTGCGCAATGGGATATTCCGGAGCACAGTTCGATCCTGAAAAAGTTGACCTGTTCTTTGAGAGTAAAGCCGGAAAAATCCAGATCATTGAAAATGGTACGGCTGTAGATTACAGCGAAGCAGAGGCAACTAAAATTCTGTCTGAGCCGGAAGTTACAGCAATTGCAGATGTGAAGATGGGAGATAAGACAGCAACAGCATGGGGATGTGACCTGACTCACGGATATATTGACATCAATGCAGATTACAGAAGCTAGGAGGTAAGCAAAATGGATCAGGATATGCAGCAGTATCTGGACAAAGCAGAAGTTCTGATTGAGGCGCTTACTTATATTCAGCGTTTCAACCGTAAGATCATCGTTGTAAAATACGGTGGAAGTGCAATGCTGGACGAAGAACTCCAGAAAAATGTCATCAAGGATGTTACATTCTTGAAATTGGTTGGATTCAAACCGATCATCGTTCACGGCGGTGGAAAAGAGATCAGTAAATGGGTAAGTAAAGCCGGAATGGAGCCGAAATTCATCGACGGACTTCGTGTGACGGACGCAGAGACCATGGAAATTGCAGAGATGGTACTGAACAAGGTTAATAAAAATCTGGTTCGTATGGTCGAAGAACTTGGTGTCCGTGCTATCGGTGTCAGTGGAAAAGACGGCGGACTTTTAAGAGTTGATAAAAAGCTTTCCATGACAGGACAGGACGTTGGATTTGTAGGAGATATCAAGAAGGTCAATGCAGAGGTTCTTCTGGATCTTCTGGATAAAGATTTTCTCCCGATCGTATGCCCGGTCGGAATCGATGATGATTACAACACTTATAATATCAATGCGGATGATGCAGCTTATTCGATCGCAAAAGCGGTTCATGCTGAGAAGCTTGCGTTCCTCTCTGATATTGAAGGGGTATACAGAGACTACGAGGATAAATCTTCTCTGATCACAGCTCTTACTGTAGATCAGGCGAATGAACTGATCGAAAGCGGAGCAATTTCCGGAGGAATGATCCCGAAACTGCAGAACTGTGTAGGAGCGATTGAAAACGGAGTGTCCAGAGTCCATATTCTGGATGGAAGAATTCCGCACTGCCTGCTTCTTGAGATTTTCACGAAGAAGGGTATCGGAACTGCAATTTTAAGAAACGGTGAAGAAGATTAAAGGGAAGACAAAGAAAGAAGGTAATTCTTATGGCAAATCAGTATATGCAGGAAGAGGACGACGCGATTTTAAAAACTTATAACCGTTATCCGGTTGTATTGGACCATGGAGACGGCGCATACCTCTATGATCCGGAAGGAAAGAAATATCTGGATTTCTCAGCAGGATATGCAGTATCTTCTCTGGGATATAACAACAAGGAATTTAATGATGCATTAAAGGCTCAGATTGACAAGATGATCCATACATCAAACCTGTATTATAATACAACCTGCGGTAAAGCAGGAGAAGATCTGAAAAAGATCACCGGTATGTACAAGGTATTCTTCACAAACAGTGGTGGAGAAGCAATCGAAGGTGCGATCAAAACTGCAAGAAAATATGCGTACACAAAAAAAACCGGACGTTATGAATTTATTGCAATGGAGAATTCATTCCACGGCAGAAGTATGGGTGCAGTAGCACTTACCGGACACAAAGAATACAGAGAGCCATTTGAACCGGTTATGCCTGGTGTACATTTTGCAATCTACAATGATCTTGACAGTGTAAAAGCACTGGTAAATGATAAGACCTGCGCGATCATTCTGGAAACAATCCAGGGCGAAGGCGGAATCAACGCAGCGACAAAAGAATTTATGCAGGGAATCCGTAAGATCTGTGATGAGAACGGAATCCTGATGATCTGCGATGAAGTACAGTGTGGTATGGGACGAAGCGGTGCATGGTTTGCATGGCAGCAGATGGGAATCACACCGGATGTCATGACAATGGCGAAAGCAATCGGAAGCGGTGTTCCGGTCGGCGCATTTGCGATGACAAAAGAAGTTGCAGATAATTCGCTGGTACCGGGAGATCACGGAACTACATATGGTGGAAACCCACTTTGCTGTGCAGCGGTCAGCAAGACTATTGAGATCTTTGAAAAAGAGCATATGCTCGATCATGTCAATGAAATCGCACCATATCTGACACAGAAACTGCAGGAAATCGTGGATACCTGCGATGCAGCCGTTAAAGTAAAGGGAAGAGGATTGATCCAGGGACTTCAGATCACCAAGTCGCTGGGTGAAGTGACAGCCAAAGCGTTGGAAGAAGGACTTCTGATCATCGGAGCTGGAACAGATGTGATCCGAATGATCCCACCGCTTGTTATCGGTAAAGAACAGGTAGATGAGATGGCAGAGATCCTGAAAAAAGCACTTGCATAAAGTCGGTGCCTGATAAAAATAAGAGAATAAAAGAGCCGGTCATCGGATATACTTTCAGAAGAAAAGGAGGTATGAAAGATGACCGGATTTTTTATTGCCCTGCTGTCGGGAGCGCTGATGAGTGTGCAGGGGGTATTTAACACACAGGTAACAAAGACGACAGGAATGTGGGTGAGCAATGCCTGGGTGCAGCTTAGTGCATTTGCCATCTGCCTGGTAATGTGGCTGATCATGGGAAGGGACAGTATTGCCACGATAGGAGAGGTGCAGCCTAAATATATGCTGCTTGGCGGTGTGATCGGAGCAGGGATCACCTGGACTGTGATCAAAAGTATGGCGCAGCTCGGGCCTGCAAAGGCGGCACTTCTGATCGTTATGTCTCAGCTTATTGTAGCGTATCTGATTGAACTGGTGGGATTATTTGGTGTGGAAAAAGAGCCATTTTCCTGGAGAAAAGTGATCGGTATGGGGATCGCTCTGATCGGCACGACAATTTTTCAGTGGAAATAGGTTGTCTTTTGGAAAAAAATTCGTTACAATAATCATGTCTTGGAAGTACGAGGGGACATGCTCTGCGGAAAAGGAGTATGTATGCGGAAAAGAAGACGGATTTTATATCAAATATGTGGAATTTTCCTTGGAATCAGCTGTATGCTGTCAGCATGCCATGAAAAAGAAGAGACCTTTACCAGTGTGGCTGCTGCAGAAGCGGATGCCGGGGATAAGAAAAACGAGGCAGAATCAAAGGCTGCCGAAGAAAAGCCGGATAAGGCAAAAGCAGATCCGGGTGGTGAAGAAAAAGAAGGTTCGATCTGGGTGTATGTATGTGGCGAGGTGGCATCACCCGGTGTATATGAACTGCAGGAAGGAGACCGCATCACGCATGCCATAGAAGCAGCGGGAGGTCTGACGGAGGCAGCAGGACAGATTTATCTGAATCAGGCAGCACATCTGACAGATGGACAAAGGATTTATGTGCCATCCAGAGAAGAAGAACAGACTTTGAAAGAAGAAGGTTCACCATCGGATATGGCAGATGACGGGATGGGAAAAGACACAGGAATAATAAACCTGAACACCGCGACAAAGGCTGAACTTTTAAGCTTAAGCGGGATTGGCGAGTCCCGCGCGGAAGCAATTATTGCTTATAGAGAGACAAACGGTGGATTCAGGAAGATAGAGGATCTGAAGAAAGTGGACGGGATCAAGGAAGGAATCTTTCAGAAGATCCGGGAGCAGATAACGGTAGAGTAGAGGAGTGCGCAAGATGGGCAGAAAAGTATTGGTAGTAGATGATGAAAAGCTGATCGTGAAAGGACTGAGATTCAGCCTGGAACAGGATGATATGGAAGTTGACTGCGCATACGACGGTGAGGAAGCACTTGAGATGGTAAAAAGAAAAGAGTATGATATGATTCTTCTGGATGTCATGCTTCCAAAATACGATGGATTTGAAGTATGCAGACAGATCCGTGATTTCTCAGATGTACCGGTCATCATGCTCACTGCGAAGGGCGAGGATATGGACAAGATCCTCGGGTTGGAATATGGCGCAGATGATTACATCACAAAGCCGTTCAACATTCTTGAGGTTAAGGCCAGAATGAAGGCAATCATGCGCAGGGTCGCTAAAAAAGACGGGATGAGCGCGAGCGGTAAAGTTGTGGTAAAGGGAGATCTGAAGATCGACTGTGAAAGCCGGAGAGTTTTTTCCGGGGACAGGGAACTGAATCTTACCGCAAAAGAATTTGATCTTCTGGAGCTTCTTGCAATGAATCCGAACAAGGTTTACAGCAGGGAAAGTCTTTTGAATATTGTCTGGGGATATGAGTATCCGGGAGATGCAAGAACGGTAGATGTACATATCAGACGACTGCGCGAGAAGATTGAAGTAAATCCAAGTGATCCGAAATACGTTTACACAAAGTGGGGAGTTGGCTATTATTTCAGGGGTTAAATTTTTTGTACCAAAATTCATAAAAAGTCTGCAAGTGCGGGTAACGGTGATCCTGAGCGTATTTGTCATATTATCCAGTGTGATCCTGATGAATGCGATTCTGCAAAGCTATGATCAGAGAACCGTATCCGTGCGCACAGCAGAGATTCAAAACCAGTGTACGATTCTGAGTAATCAGCTGGTCAATTCTGATTATCTGAAAACGGGAGTTTCTGATGTGATCGATACAGAACTATCACAGTTATCCAATATTTACAATGGAAGAGTGCTTGTTATTGATGATGAATTCCGGATTGTGGAAGATACCTATGATCTGGAGGAGGGAAAGACGATCATTTCCGAGGATGTAGTCAAATGCTTCCGCGGCGAGAAGCCGGCAAGTTATGACAGAAAGAGCCGGTACATTGAAGTGGCAGTCCCGGTCAAAAAAGGGGAAGAGCCGGTAAAAGGAATGATTCTGGTCAGTGTTTCTACAGACAGTCTGCGTGACAATGTAGAGGCATTGCAGTCAAAGGCAAGAATTGCAACGGTTGCAATCAGTATTATCGGGATCTTTTTATCAGCAATCATCGGTATGCTGCTTGTAAGGCCGCTGAAAAGGATGTCTCAATCGATCGAGGAGATGGCAGGAGGCTATGGAGATAATTATCTCCATGAAAATGCTTACGATGAAACGGAACGGATTTCCAATGCATTTAATAAGCTGTGGGACCGCTATAAAGTACTGGATGCATCGAGAGAAGAGTTCGTGGCAAATGTATCCCATGAGTTGAAGACACCGTTGACCTCTATGAAGGTGCTGGCGGATTCACTGCTGATGCAGCCGGATGCACCGACGGAGATTTACCGGGAATTCATGGGTGATTTGTCCGAAGAAATCGAGCGGGAGAATAAGATCATCAATGACCTTCTGGATCTTGTAAAACTGGATAAGAAGGGTGCAAACTTAAATATTAAGAGTCAGGATGTTAATGAACTGGTAGAACGGATTCTCAAAAGATTACAGCCACTTGCGGCAAAAAGTAATATTGAGCTGGTATTTGAGAGTTTTCGTCCGGTGACAGCGGAGATTGATGAGGTAAAGATTGCACTTGTGATCACGAATCTGGTGGAAAATGCGATCAAGTACAATAAAGAGAACGGATGGGTACACGTGTCTTTAAATGCGGATCATAAGTATTTTTATCTGAAGGTTGCGGATTCTGGAATCGGGATTCCGAAAGAAGATACGGATCATATATTCGAGCGATTTTTCCGTGTGGACAAATCCCATTCTCGTGAGATCGGCGGAACCGGTCTTGGGCTTTCGATTGCAAGAAATGCGGTTGTCATGCACCGCGGTGCGATCAAGGTCTACAGTGAACCGGGAGAGGGAACGACATTTACAGTCCGGATTCCGCTTACTTATATCAAGAGGGAAGGATGAGAAGAATGAAAAAAATTTACCAGATCATAAGCATTCTTCTTGCGGTGTGTCTTCTTACAGGCATTGTGGGATGCAGAAAAAAGGAACAGAAAGCAGATGCAAAATACACGATTTACCAGATTAACCAGAGCGGAACGGCGTTGGTTCCGAAGGACTACGATGGAACAGGAAAGTCGGTGGACGAAGAAGTAAAAGGAATGCTGTCTGCGCTGCAGAAGTGTGATGACGAGGTGAAGGCACAGGCGGCATTGCCGAAAAAGGTAAAACTGGAGAGATACACTCTGGAGGATGAAAAGCTGATCCTGTACTATAATGCTGCTTACGGAAAGATGGATACGGTAAGAGAGGTTCTGTGCAGGGCAGCGCTTGTCCGTTCACTGACGCAGATCGATGGAGTGGATCTGGTGATGATCTGTGTAGATGGAACGCCACTTACGGATAAAAAGGGGAATACTTATGGATACCAGCAGGCAGAAGATTTTGTACAGAACACAGGCTCTTCTATTAACTCTTTCCAGGAGATGAAGCTTACGCTGTATTATGCAGATTCATCTGGAGAAAAGCTGCAAAAGGAAGAGGATACGGTGCGGTATAACAGCAATGAGTCGAAGGAACGGGTTGTAGTGGAACAGCTGATGCGAGGACCATCCAATAACAGACTGCTTGCTACCATACCAAAAGGAACAAAGCTGCTGGGTGTGTCGATCAAAGATCATATCTGCTATCTGAATTTTGATGAAGGACTTCGGAACATTGCTCCGGGAGTCAGTCCGGAGACGGTGATCTATTCCATCGTAAATTCAGTGATCGATGGTGGAAATGTCTCTGAAGTACAGATTTCAATCAACGGAGACAGCAGTATTGTATATCAGGAGAGTATAAAGCTGGATGAACCTCTGAGCAGAAACCAGGAAATGATAAAGGAGGATTGATCGGTTGATCAAGCGAAGACTTGGTTTTGCCGGAATACTTCTGGCAGGACTGATTCTGGTACTGTATCTGACAGGGGGAGGAAAGATTTTTGGAAGACTCGGTGTGTCAAGGTGTGAGAAGCTCTGGAAAGAGTCGGAAGAAGTGATGGTGGAAGGAGAGGTTTATCAGAAAACCAGAAAAGAAGAAAAACTGATCCTGTATCTGAAAAAAATACAGATCAGAGAGATGGGGAATGGAAAAGCAGTCGCTGACGAGAGGCTGCTTGTCTATCTGGATGAAAAGGGAAATGGTCCGGAAATCGGACAGCGGATCCTGGTTAAAGGTAATGTGGGATTTTTTGATCCGGCGGCCAATCCGGGCAATTTTGACCAGAAAAATTATTATAAGCAGCAGAATATCCAGGCAGTCTTATGGAAAGGGAAGGTTCTGGAAAAACAGGTGAAAAAGACTTCCTTCCGGGAAAAGCTGTGGCAGTTTAGGAACCGGACCGCAGATGAGATCTGCAGAGAGATGGGAAAGCGTCGAGGGGGTATTTTGTGTGCGGTTCTTCTGGGAGATTCTTTTTATACAGAAGAGAAAGTGAAAGAACTTTACCGGGTGGCAGGGATCGGGCATCTGCTTGCCATATCCGGTCTGCATATTTCTTTTTTTGGCAACGGACTTTACCGGGGGCTTAGGAAAACCGGATTTTCTATTTTACAGGCCGGTGTAGTGGGAAGTCTGCTTCTTGGAAGCTATGTGGTGATGACCGGAATGAGTGTTTCGGCACTGCGGGCGTTTACCATGTTTCTGATCCGGATGGGAGCAGAGCTGACAGGAAGGGAATACGATGGATTGACGGCACTTGGGATTGCGGAAATTGGTTTGCTTCTGGCAAATCCGTTGCGGCTTTTTACGTCAGGATTCCAGCTTTCTTTTGCTGCGGTTCTCGGTATCTATCTGATTGGTTCGGGAAATAAAAAAGGCAGATTTTCAGACAGTGTCCGGATGTCGGTGAGGCTCTGGTTTTTTCTGCTGCCAGTTACATTGTGGCACTATTATGAAACCTGCCTGTATGCGCCAGCCTGGAATCTTCTGGTAATTCCGATGGCATCCGTGCTTCTGCTTTGCGGGAGTGCAGGGATGGCAGTCATGCTGATTCCGTGTGGGGCAGGAGATATAATGCAGAGCGCGCTCTGGAAAATAACAGAGTGGATTTTGCTTTTTTATGAAAAAGGGAGCGGTCTGCTCCTGGAACTTCCGGGGGCAAGGTGGATTCCGGGAAGACCACGGCTCTGGCAGATTGCCTGTTATTATGGGGTTCTTCTATTTTATTTGTGGAGAAAAAGGAAGGAAAAGAAAGAGGGCAGACAAACCGGGAAACAGGTGGTAAGACAGCTTGTGACAGCTGGGATCCTGCTCATCCTGCTCGGGATCCCAAAGTGGAAACGAGGGCAGATGGAGCTGACTATGCTGGATGTGGGACAGGGCGACTGTTTTTTCTTTCGGGACGGAAACGGAAAAAATTACCTGATCGACGGCGGAAGCAGTTCGGTAGATGCAGCAGGAAGATACCGGTTGGAACCATTTTTAAAATTCCGGGGCGTGAAGAGGCTGGATTATGTGTGGGTGACGCATGGGGATGTGGATCACTTAAATGCAGTGGAAGAACTTCTGGAACGGAGAAAGTATGGAGTAGAAATCCAGTATCTGATTTTTCCGGAACAGAAATATTGGGATGAAAGGCTTATTAAATTATGTAATCTGGCAGAAGAGGCAGGAACGAAGGTACGGGTAATGGAGATGGATACTATTTTTCTGTCTGGAAAATTGAAGATGCGTTGTCTCTGGCCTGGAGAAGGTGAGCCATCTGAAAATGGAAATGAAAATTCTCTGGTACTTCACTTGCAATATGGAAAAATTACCATGCTTTTTACCGGAGATCTGGAAAATACCGGAGAAGAGCTGTTGGCAGAGAGAATAAAGAATCTCCGGAAAAAAGGAGAACTTCCGGCGTGTTATGATCTGCTGAAAGTCGGACACCACGGATCAAGAAATGCGACCGGCGAAGAGCTTCTGGAAGTGATCCGACCACGGGCAGCATTCTGTTCATCCGGAAAAGAAAACCGTTATGGACATCCGCATGCGGAAACACTGGAAAGACTTGCAAAATGGGGCGTAAGCCTATATAATACGAAAGACAGAGGTGCTGTCAGTATGTATACAGATGGAAGGGAATATGGTATCCAAAGTCCATGAAAAGTTTGAATGAAGATTTAAAGACAGGACAGTTTAAGCAGATTTATCTTCTGTACGGAGAAGAAGCTTATCTGAAAAAATTATATAAAAACCGTTTCGTCAAAGCGATGGTTCCGGAAGGTGACACGATGAATTATCGTTATTTTGAGGGAAAGAACACGAACCCGAAGGAGATTATCGACCTTGCCGAGACCTTACCTTTTTTTGCAGAGCGCAGGCTGATCGTTCTGGAAAATACCGGTTTTCTGAAAAATGCGACACCGGAGCTGGCAGAATATCTGAAGAACATGCCGGAGACCACTTATATGATCTTTGTGGAATCAGAGCTGGATAAGAGAGGAAAGCTCTACAAAGCGATCAAGGAGAAAGGACATATTGTAGAACTGAAGCGGCAGGATGAAAAGACACTGATCCGCTGGATCCTTGGGATGGCGAAAAAGGAGAAGCTTCAGATGTCGGAGGCAGCAGTGCGCTATCTGCTTGCAAAGACTGGTAATGACATGGAGAATCTCGGGCAGGAGCTAGAAAAATTATTCTGTTACTGCATGAACCACACGGAGATTACGGCAGCAGATATTGATGAAATCTGTACTACGCAGATCGGAAACCATATTTTTGATATGGTAGATGCGGTTGCAGCAAAAGAGCAGAAAAAAGCGCTGGATTACTATTATGATCTTCTGACACTGAAGGAACCGCCGATGCGGATCCTCTACCTGCTGACCAGACAGTTCCGTATCTTGATGGAGGTAAAAGAGATGGACCGTACTGGGGTTCCGCCAAAAGAGATTGCCGCCAAGGTGGGAATCATGCCATTCCTGGTAGGAAAGTACCGGGCACAGGCGAAGGCATTTACCAGGAAAGAGCTGCGTGGGATCGTAGAAGCCGGTGTACAGACGGAAGAAGATGTAAAAATCGGAAAGATGGGAGATATCCTCTCGGTGGAACTCTTTCTGGTGCAGTACAGTAGCAAACGGGAAAAGTAATCAGATATAGATAAGAAGAAAAAGGAGAGACTGAAAATATGCATATGGATCAGAAAAAGATTCGGAATTTTTGTATTATTGCACATATTGACCATGGAAAATCCACACTGGCGGACCGTATTATCGAACAGACAGGTCTTCTGACCAGCAGAGAGATGCAGGCACAGGTGCTGGATAACATGGATCTGGAAAGAGAACGTGGTATCACAATCAAATCACAGGCAGTCCGCACAGTTTATAAGGCAAAGGATGGGGAGGAATATATCTTTAACCTGATCGATACTCCGGGACACGTAGACTTTAACTATGAAGTGTCACGGAGTCTTGCAGCCTGTGATGGAGCGATCCTGGTCGTTGATGCGGCACAGGGCGTAGAAGCGCAGACACTGGCAAATGTATATCTGGCACTGGACCATGATCTGGATGTCATGCCGGTTATCAACAAGATCGATCTTCCAAGCGCAGAGCCGCAGCGTGTGATCGAAGAGATTGAAGATGTGATCGGAATTGAAGCACAGGATGCACCACTGATCTCGGCAAAGACAGGGCTTAATGTAGATCAGGTTCTGGAACAGATCGTGACAAAGATTCCTTCTCCGACAGGAGATCCGGATGCACCGCTTCAGGCACTGATTTTCGATTCCCTCTATGATCCGTATAAAGGCGTTATCGTATTCTGCCGTATCAAAGAAGGATGTATCACGAAAGGAATGCCGATTCATATGATGGCGACAGGTGCAACTGCTGATGTTGTGGAGGTTGGATATTTTGGTGCCGGACAGTTTATCCCTTGTGATGAGCTTTCAGCAGGAATGGTTGGATATTTTACAGCCAGCCTGAAAAATGTAAAGGACACCCGTGTGGGTGATACCGTAACAGGTGCGGAAAATCCATGTTCTGAGCCTCTTCCGGGATATAAAAAGGTCAACCCGATGGTGTACTGCGGAATGTATCCGGCAGACAGCTCCAAATACCCGGATCTGAGAGATGCACTGGAAAAACTGCAACTCAACGATGCGGCACTTCAGTTTGAACCGGAGACCTCTCTTGCGCTGGGATTTGGTTTCCGCTGTGGTTTCCTTGGACTTTTGCATCTGGAGATCATTCAGGAGAGACTGGAAAGAGAATACAATCTGGATCTGGTGACAACTGCGCCGGGCGTTATCTACAAGGTGCACAAGACCAATGGAGAAGTGATCGATCTGACCAATCCGTCTAATCTTCCGGATCCGTCAGAAATTGATTTTATGGAAGAGCCGATGGTAAAAGCAGAGATTATGGTGACATCCGAATTTATCGGTGCGATCATGGATCTGTGTCAGGAAAGACGTGGCGAATATCAGGGAATGGAATACATCGAAGAGACCAGAGCGGTATTGAAATACCACCTGCCTCTGAATGAGATCATCTATGATTTCTTTGATGCGCTCAAATCCAGATCCCGCGGTTATGCGTCTTTTGATTATGAAATGCTCGGCTATGTCAAATCTGATCTGGTCAAGCTGGACATCCTGATCAACAAAGAAGAAGTGGATGCTCTTTCCTTTATTGTATTTGCGGGAAGTGCTTATGAGAGAGGAAGAAAGATGTGTGAGAAGCTCAAAGAAGAGATTCCGAGACAGCTTTTTGAAATTCCGATCCAGGCAGCTGTCGGAAGCAAGATCATTGCCCGTGAGACAGTAAGAGCCATGCGTAAGGACGTACTTGCCAAGTGCTACGGCGGTGATATCAGCCGTAAGAAGAAGCTTCTGGAAAAGCAGAAGGAAGGAAAGAAGCGTATGCGCCAGGTCGGAAATGTGGAGATCCCGCAGAAGGCGTTCATGAGCGTCCTGAAGCTGGATGAGGAGTAGACGGCAGAGGGAAGAACAGCGATTTTAAAAATCAGAGATCGATTGGCAGGATAGATTCTGCCGGATTCTGGAAAAAGCTGGAAAAATACAGTCTGACAGACAAAAGGATATAGTCCAGAATACTCCCTGTCTGCGCCGCAGCAGGGGAAAAACGCAAAAGTCCATTTCCGGTATAAGAAATGGACTTTTCCTGTATCCGGACCGAAGATCGAATTCCTGACTGCAGGGCCTGTCACCGGCGGTTCTTTTCAAATCTATGGAAACGGACCGATTTTGCCGTTACTTATCTCCTGAAAGGAGAACGGTTTCCCTGACGGAGACAGACCCTGAAAAAACAGAGTGAGGTACACAATGAAACTTACAACTCTTTGTTATATCGAAAAAGATGAAAAATATCTGATGATCCACCGGATCAAAAAGAAACATGACGTCAATAAGGACAAATGGATCGGCATCGGCGGAAAGTTTGAACGCGGGGAGAGTCCGGAGGACTGTATCCTCAGGGAGACGAAGGAGGAGACCGGTCTGACGCTCACAGACTACCGGCTCCGGGGCGTCCTGACTTTTGTATACAACGATGACGATGAGGAGATGGAGTACATTTTCCTCTACACGGCGGACGGCTTTGCGGGGGAGCTCGCGGAATGCAATGAGGGAACGCTGGAGTGGGTCCCGAAAACGCAGATCGACCGCCTGAACCTGTGGGAGGGCGACCGGATCTTCCATTATCTTCTCGATGAAGATGCGCCGTTTTTCTCCTTAAAACTCCGCTATCAGGATGATCTTTTAAAGGAGGCGGTCCTCGATGGAAAGCCGTTGGAGCTTCTCGATCTGCTCCGTGAAGACGGGGAACCGTCCGGTCAGGTGCGCTGGCGGACTCTGGTCCATCTTCACGGAGACTGGCACCGGACGAGCCATGTCTGGGTCGTGAGAAAACGCGCGGACGGAGGACATGACCTGCTTTTACAGAAGCGGAGCGGGGAAAAGGATTCCTTCGCAGGCTGTTATGACATCTCCAGCGCCGGACATATCCCGGCGGGACAGGACTACCTGGAATCGGCGCTGAGAGAGCTGAAGGAAGAGCTTGGGATCACAGCGAAACCGGAAGAGCTGCGGCTTGTGGGAGTCCACGACGGGCGCTATGAGGGCGAATTTGGCGGACAGATCTTTAAAAACCATGAAAAGAGCCATGTCTTCGTCTATGAGAAACCGGTGGAGATCGAAGACCTGAAACTTCAGAAGGAAGAAGTGGAGTCCGTAAAGTGGATGAAGATCGAAGATGTCCTTGCGTCGGTAAAAGCGCATGATCCGGGATACTGTCTGTTTGAGGATGAGATCGAAATGCTCTGCGGGGTGCTCAAATGAGCGGGGGCATGGAATTATATCTGCACATGCCGTTCTGTGTGAGAAAGTGTGCCTACTGCGATTTCCTGTCATTCCCGTCAGGAGCCAAGACGCAGAGAATGTATGCAAAGCGGCTGATGGAAGACATCGGTGTCATGGGAAAACGATACGGGGAGATCCCGGTCGAGACGATCTTTATCGGGGGCGGAACCCCGTCGGTGCCGGACTCTGGGCTGATCGTGTAGCTAACTTTTATACTTTTAGTAGAGACAGGGTTTCGCCATGTTGGCCAGGCTGGTCTCGAACTCCTGACCTCAGGTGATCTGCATCTGCATAATATCGTCAAAGAACGCAATTCTTCGTTTGCCATAAACGCACAACTTCCTACAGATACCAGTTTTTCCGGAAGAGTTACACTTTGCAGCCTGCAGGCATAAAACGCATTGCTGCCTATTTTTCTAAGTGCACTGTCAAAGGCAAAGTTGGTCAATCCATCGGCTTCATAAAAAGCCATCTGTCCTATCACTCGAAGTTTTTTGCCGCCAGTAACTGTCTTGACTGTTGAATACTGAAATGCACACTCTCCAATAGTTGTTAGCTTTGAAGAAAGCTGAATTGATTTCATATCCGCTGCATAAAATGCATACGGTGCGATCGTCGTCACCTTATCGGATAACTTATAATTGGTGACACTTTTGCCCGAAGGATATATGTAAATTGTCTTTTTGTCTTTCGAATACAATACACCTTTTGATGATGAAAAGTTACGATTCTTTTTATTTACAGAAATCTTTTTTAAGGTTGTACTCCAGCCTTCATAAGCTCCATTGACACGAACTGGGCTTGCATACTTAATCTTTTTAAAAGATTTTGGCAACGATATCTGCTTGATGCCCTCCATTGCAAAATATCGATAATCGACCTGCGTGATCCCCTCTCCAAATTTAATCTTCGTAAACACCGGCAATACAGAATCTTCCGAGCACGGCCACTCATAGCTGCTCAGTGATTTGTCATAAAACCCGGTAATTTTAGCATATCCCTTTCCAGTTATCGTTAACGTTTTACTCTTTTTATTGTATGTCCATTTCACCCCACTGCATACTTTACCGCTCGGCTGCTTTTTCTTTGTCTTGGCATCTGCTGTCATTGTCATAGTCAACGCTGCCATCAGACAAAGCGTAACTATTACTAACTGTCTCCATTTTTTCATAAAAATCACTCCCTTCTTATGATTGCTCTTTACCATTTGACTTCTTAAAGCTCTCTTTCAGACGATCCCCTCGTTTAGCGTATACCGCCTCGTCTTTGATGTAATATGTCTTATTGCCTTTCTCGACTTCAACTTTCATCTTGCCGAGTCTTATGTGATCTGCAAAATCAGCAAACAAACGATATATTGTTGCATTTAATTCCTTACCCAATACAATTCGAAAATCCGTATAGTTCTCTCGGTCAGAGGTTTGAAGATTTGTTT
>ENA-ORTB01001814-ORTB01001814.1-human-gut-metagenome-genome-assembly--contig:-NODE-1814-length-22041-cov-2.998545_pt1 | contig 22041 bp, 13 predicted proteins | sample MGYA00241905_ERZ509174 | MGnify/ENA primary metagenome ERZ509174 (study PRJEB26280, sample SAMEA2338851) | human gut metagenome | biome: human gut; feature: human-associated habitat; material: faeces... | reverse complement strand
TTGTAGGCGGCACAAGAAGGGTCGGCGGTGTCGGTGATATTATTTCCTACGCTCCGCCTATGCCGGAGTGCTGGCTTGTGATTTGTATGCCGGAAAGAGGGGTTTCCACTCCTGTGGCTTTTGCAAATTACGATAAACTCGGCAAAAAGTCTATCGTCAACTTGTCCGCGGATAAAACGCCGAAGTTCTCGTAAACCTTTTCTCCGTCCGATATTAGCACTTTTACGGGCGAACCCATTTCTCTTTCTTCGCGCTTGAAAACGGCTTCGCCCACGGGCGGATTTATCTGCGCCGTCATGATTCCGTACTGATCGAGTTTTATCAGGATCTCGTCATTTTTTAAGATATATTCGTAATTTCCCGCGTCGGGCAATTTGTCGATTATGTAGCCGCCGAGTTTATCGGCGAACTTTCCGTATTTTTCAGACATATAATTCTCCTCTTTCGTTTAATCGAGATTATCCCCGTTCGTTTCAATGACTTTTTTATACCAAAACGCGCTCTTTTTAGGAATTCGCTCCAACGTATTATAGTCTATGTAAACAAGCCCGAAACGCTTCGAATAGCCGAGCGCCCATTCAAAATTATCCGTAAACGACCAGTAAAAATAGCCTTTTACGGGATATTCGTCTGCAACTTTTTTCATCTCTTCGATATGCCTTTTCATATAGTCTATCCGCATATCATCGGGGATATCGCCGTTTAAAGTTTTCCATTCGGAAAGCGCAACGCCGTTTTCTGATAAAATCATCGGCAACCTATATCTCTCATAATAGTATTTCACGAGATATTTCATTGCCTCGGGCGTAACCGCCCATTCCGTAGCGGAAAAATCGTCCGTAGGCGTAACGGGCTTTCTTTTTATTCCGTCTGCGGTATTTTCAATATAAAACCCTCTGTATAAATTAGCGCAGAAGAAATCGAGATCGCTCTTTATAATCTTCATATCGCTTTCGGAAGGGTAATAATCGTATTTTTTAAACCACTCTTTATACTCTTTCGTAAACTCGCCCTTTATAATAGCGTCGGTAAAATAGCATCCATCCCAAAAATCTCCGCTCGGCGAAAAATTGTAATTAAGGACAATCTCGGCGTCTTCCTCTTTCATAGGCATCATCGGCGTAAAACACGGGGCTATACCGATATTCAGTTTATGTTTCGCGGCTTTTCTCATTGCCTTTTCCGCTTTACCCATACACAAAAGAAGATTGTGGGCGACCGTGAAAGTTTCTTTTCTCGAAAGTTTTAAAAACGGCGCCTGCGTACCCATAAAGTGTCCTTCTTCCACGATACATTGCGGCTCGTTCATAATAATGTAATTAGTTACTTTATCGCCGAAAATCTCAACGACTTTGGCGGCATACCCCGCAAACCAATCGCTTATTTCCCTATTCAGATACCCGCCCTTTTCGTAAAGACTACGCGGCAAATCCCAGTGAAAAAGCGTTACCCAAGGCGTAATATCTGCGGCTATAAGTCGATTAACGAGGTCTTTATAGAACTCAACGCCTTTTAAATTGACTTCTCCCGTACCGCATGGAAATATTCTCGTCCAACTTATCGAAAAACGATAATTCTTTATTCCGAGTTCTTTTAAAAGCGCGACGTCCTCTTTGTATCTGTGATAATGGTCGCAGGCAATTTTTCCGTTCATATCTCCGAGGGTTTTCCCCTTAGTGAACTTGCTGTCCCATATACTCTCGCCTCTGCCGTCCTCATTCTCCGCTCCTTCTGTCTGATAAGCGGAACACGCGACGCCCCACGCAAAATCTTTATCAAATGCCATATCTGTTTACTCCTTATTGTTTTCGTTAAAAAATTTAAGCATTTCGTCTATCCAGCCTTCGGCGCAAGTTCCTTTTCCCACTCCGAAACCATGGCAAGTATCGTCGTAAACGACGTATTTATGTTTTACGTTATTTTCGGTCAGAGCCTTGTCCATAATTAAGGAATTTTCAAAAGAAATGCACTGATCGTTTCTGCCCTGCCATAAATAGGTTTCGGGGTAATTTTCGTCCACGTTCGTATGAACGGAATATTTTTTCACCTCTTCCTCCGAACAGTTTTCGCCCAGACAATTTGCTCTCGTAACGCCTTTTTTAAGCGACAAATCTATCACGGGGTACGTTAAAGACAAAAATTTCGGCTTCGGCAGATTATATCTCGGATAACCCTGCTTCGTAGCCCATATTCCGGCAAGATGACCGCCCGCCGAAAATCCCATAAGCAGATAGTCGGAAATATACAATTCGGAATAATTCTCTATGATATACTTCATCGCCCTCGCGACGTCCTCTATGGGATTCGGCATATACGCACGCGGAAAAACCCTATAATACAATACAAAACAATTATATCCTCTTTTCCACATTTCCTGCGCTATCGGAAAACCCTCGCTGTAAGAACAAACGTCGCTGTACCCGCCGCCGGGGATAATCACGGCAATTTTTTTACTACTCGAGTTCTTATATTTCAGAATCTGTACGTTTTCTTTCGTCTTGTCGCTCTCGATTTCGGACGGACTATATATTTTATCTCTCGTTATATCTCCCGCTTCGATATGTGTTTTTAAAAAGTTAAACCGTTCGGCATAATTGCCGACGCCTTTGAAACTTTCCGATAAGACTTTCGGCGTAATTTTATCTTCGTAAATCCAATCGAAAAAGTTTGGCGGAAACAGCAAATCTTTTACCGTTTCAATCGTTTTATCCTGCAAAACTTCTTTCATCGTTTGATTTTCGTAAAACATTGCCCTACTCCAAGTTAATATTGTTCATACGAAATTTTAATTTATATCTTTCTTTTTCGAGTTCGGTTGCAGGGTTAACGACCGCTATCGCTCCTTGCATACGGCTGCTATGTTTTCCGCCCCGATACGCAACGACTTTGTACGTCAACAAAGCCTTGGCGTTCTCGTTATACTCTTTATCGATAAACCGCCCCTCGCTCGTAACTCCTATAAGACGATAGTCTTTTTCATTGTCTTTTCCTCGGTAAACGGCGTATTTCAAACCGTTTTCCTCCCACGATAAAGCCACTCCGCCCTTTTCCCACGCGGCGTTTAAATTGCAGACTGTCGGCAGACGTTCCGCCCGTTTAAATCCCGTAATCCTGAACGACTTGCCGATTTCCGTATCGAAAACGATTGTATCCTCGTTTGCGGAATACGCAATACGTCTGCCGTCCGACCGGACTTCGACGTTAAAAAACTCTTCGCATCGTATATACGCCTTTCCGCCGACGCAGGATTTTATATCCGCATATTCGATTACTCCGTTTTTACACGAAATATCTATCGTAAAATTCCCGCGCGCTTTCAAGCCTTTAACCCGTAAATCTTTCCACCTTTCCGGAAGCGTAGGAAGAAGGGTTATCGCTCCGTCGTGGCTCTGAACGATCATTTCGGTCATACCCGCAACAGCCCCGAAATTTCCGTCAATCTGAAACGGCGGGTGTACGTCCCACAAATTCGGGTGGGTTTTATTTTTCAATAATTCCTGCAACAAACGATAAGCGTGATCGCCGTCGCCGACCCTTGCCCATGAACAAAGTCTGTGAGCGAGCGCCCACCCCGTCGACTTATCCCCTCGCTTTTCGAGCGTGATTTTTGCCGAATCGAGCCAGCGCGGAGTATTTCTCGTTATCGTTCTCCCCGGCATCAACGCCACGAGTTGAGACAAATGTCTGTGTTTCGCTTCGCCGTATTCGCCGTAAAAGCGTTCTTCGTCATACTCTTTTATCTGCCCGTCATAGCCTATTCTCACGGGATCATACAGTTCGAGTTGTTCTCTTTCTTTTTCGATTATATCGTCGCTTACTCCTAAGACGGAAGAACATTCCAGATCGTCCTTGGCATTCTCATATATCATCTGCTGATCGAAAGAACAACCAACCGTTTGTATATATTGCTGATACTTATGCTCGTCAACCCACCAACCCGACAAAATCTGTTCGGGCGAAGCCGAAAAACTGCATAAATATCTGCCGTCCTCATATTTTCTGACGCATTTCGTCAAAAATTTGCTCATGCCGTGTACGACGGGATAAACGTCGTTTTTCAGTATGTTTTCATCTCTCGTAAAATCATAATAATCGAAAAACAGTTTCGTCGTGAGCGCGCCCGTCCCCGGTCCCGAATGGGTATACGGACTAACCCCCTCGACTTCGTAACAAAACGCTCCCGTAGCGATTATCCAACCGCAATCTTCAGAATAGTTTTCGGGGTTTGTATAACTTATCCATTCTTTGGCGTTTTCTTTCGCGCTTGCCATATACGCCTTATTGAAATCGACGTAAGCCTTAAAGGTTTCGGCGATATTTGCGCTGAAAGCAAGCCAATAGTTCATCTGAATATTTATATTATGCCAGAATCCGCTACCCCAGGGCGACTTGTCGTGAGCAGTCCACACGCCTTGCAAAGACGACGGCGGCGTACCCTTTCTCGACGACGAAAGAAGCAGATATCTGCCATATTGATAGTATAACTCCTCTAAATACGGCTCGAAATTTCCTTTTCTGTTAGATTGCAAAAGTTCCTCGATCGAACGCTCGTCCTGCTCGCCGTTCAAATCGAATTCAACCCTTTTCATTATCTCGGAAAAATCGTTTATATGGTTCTCGTAAAGACCGTCATACCCGATTTTTACGGCGTTTCGCAATAAATTAACGGCTTTATCGTGAGGATCTTCGCCTAACGCTTTATGAACGCCTTTTTTAAAGGTCTCTTCACAAAGCAGATAAGAAGTGTCGAAAACGAATAAAATCACGCTTTCGCGGCTTTTCTCGACCGAAACGGTATTCCCGTCGTATTTTGTATCGCCGTCGGTTAAAACGGTCAGTCTGCCCTCGAAAAACAGTTCTCTCGACGGTAAACTTCCCTGCATAACGAGGCAATCGTTTTCGGCGGACACGCTTCCCGCTCTGCCGCCCTACTCGGTCGATCTCGCTCCCAAAAACGGAATAACGAGTTGAACGGAAAATTCGATTTCTTTATCCGAAGTTATTTTATATACCAAAGCGTTTTCGGGATAGTTGTAAAACGCAACCCTTTTTACGCTCGTATTTTTATAGTTAAAACAAGAACTTGCGATACCGTTTACGATATCGAGTTCCCTTTTGTAATTTTTGAACTCTTTTACGCCCGAATTTATATAAATTTCCGCAAAATCCGATACGCCGCCGTTATCGAACGTATTTGCGAAAACGTTCGTCGTTATCTGCAGTCTCTCTTTTTTTACGCCGCCGAAAACGCTCGCTCCCGCGTAGCCGTTACCTATCGGAAAGGAATATTTTTCCCACCCCTCGATAGAATCTTCGGCGGGAGAATAGAACTTTAATTTTAAATCTTTCATTATCGTAATTAAGCCTGATTTTATATATGCCCCACGAATAAATTTCATGGGGCATATATTGTTTCGTTTCTCTATACCGTTTTATTATTCTTCGGTATTATAATTTCTATTCCGTCATATTGTGTTACGGAGTTTGAAGAAGAGTCTTTACCGAGTTCCGTTATGGAAGCACAGTAAATCTTCACGCCTTTGCAAGTATTTTCCGTAAAATTCTTACCGAACACGGTAGAAAGACCTGCAAGCGTAGAACCGTTATCGCTATAAACTTTAAGCGTTACGTTCTTAAACGTATTATTTTGGCACGCTTCGGCAAACAACAAATGAACAGAAGGAACTTTACTGCCATCCTCAGACCGCATTACTATATTAACGTTTTCAAACGTTGCGCCGTAAGACGCTATGCCGAACAATCTGTCATTAGCACCGGACCACTTCGTCGATACAAAGTTAATATTTTTAATCACCGCCCCGTTGCCGAGAACAAAGAACAAACCCTGATTATGAGCAAAGCCTGTTATAGTCTTTCCGTTTCCGTCCAAAGTTCCTCTGAATCCGTTGTTTGCGTTTGCCCAAGAGAAACCGTTGGGATTGCTGTTGGAAAACCCTGCCCAGTCGGGAGCCGCCGTACAATCCAGATTTTCGGACAACTTATAATATCCAAACACCGATTTTGTAGTCGAATCGGTCGGATTTTGAGTGATATCTCTCAAATCCTCAACCGTTCCTATCATCTTCGTAACAAAAGTTACGGGGACGTTAATTTTTATTTTAGAATCGCCTTTTACTCCCTTGACAACAATAGTCTTTTCGCCATGTTTTGCGTAATCGGATTTGAACGCACTTAAATCAAGATTACTTAAATCCGTTCCCAGATTTTTGCCGTCGCAAAGGATAGAAGTTACGGTAAGCCCCGTCTGTTCGTCGCCCAGATTAAGCGAATACGTTTCGTCGGTCATTAAAATGTCCTGATTTCCCGTCAAATTAACTTCTACGAGTTCATTAACCGTTATATCGTTATGTCTCTTTACTGTACCGTAAATATAATTGACTTTATCCGCATACACCGTAACGTCGGCAAAGCTCGACGCACTTCCGTAACCCGAGCCGCATACGAGATAGAAAATTACACTGCCGTCGGCGTCGATTCCGATATTGTTATAGGTATTTTTTACGGCATTGTTACCCGAAAGAATACCGCCGACCGTCGCGTCGAATACGCAGTTGAACGTGACGTTTATATTCTCAAAAATCGAATCCTCGGTTATCACGCCGAATACCGAACAATTTGCGCGCGGAACAAAATTCGATACGGTAAAGTTTATATTCTTTACAACGGCGCTTTCCGTACAGTTGAATATACCGGGAACGCCGTCCTCGATATTAAGATTTTTAACGGTATGACCTCTGCCGTCAATCGTTCCTTTAAACCCGTCCGCAGCCGTCCACAACATTTCTGCTTTCCAGTCTATTCCGCTCGCGTCGATATCGCCGTCGAGTACAAAGTATTTACCCTCGCTCAAAGTCGTTCCCTGACTCTGAATATTCGCTTTAAGATTTTCCGCCGTCAAAACTGCGTCGATAATCGTTACCGGTACGGTGATTTCCCTCCCGTCAACCGTTACGGAAACTTCCTGCTCGCCGTGTTCGCTCGGAATATCAATCGGATACGAGGTTCCGCCGATAGTAACGGTCGGATCGTCAACCAACACGTCCTGACGAACGACGCCAAGATTTTTTAACATGGTCCCTTTAAGCTCGTTATACTTTGCATACTGATCCGCCGTTTTGGGTGCAACGGGATATTCCTCCGTACCGTACCATTTTGCATAATCGAGTTTGGTGTTCGCCGCGACCGAGTCTCCGATTATTCGGTCGGCATATTTGTCGAGTACCGCGCTGTTTACTACGTCGTATAACGACCTCGAAGTCGAAACGGCTTTCGCGTAAGTATATGCGCCTCCGTTTTCTATAATCGCAATCGCGTTGAATTTTACGTCGTAAAAATCGCTCGAAAGATTACAGATTACCGCATTCGCATAGTAGCAGACTTCGCCCGATTCTTCCGTCATCGGATAAATACTGTCCGCGGCTATTTCGAGCCATTTGCTCTTATATCCGACAATTTTATCGGCTGCCGCCTTGACTTTTTCGTCGCTCGTTAAGTCAACCGCTCTGACGGGCGCGATGAACGCGTAAAGTTTAACGTTTTCGCCGTCGATCAGCTTGGCGGTTTCGGCGTCCGTTTTCACTTGAAAACGCAAGCCGTTAGTCATATCTTTACCGTTTACCTGTCCGTCCGTAATACGAATCGACGCTCCGCTTACCATCTCGAACATTTTGGATTCGATCGGTTCTGCCGCCGACGCTTTTGTTGTTGATCCGAATAAAATCCCCGCAAATAAGCAGCAAATCGCGGCAAAAATCAAACATAAAAGATTTTTCTTTCTCGTTTTACTCATTGTACCCACCCCTTGTTCCACGGATTCTCGAAGATGTTATCGCGATCTTCTGCAGGTGAAGCGGTGATAACGTCGATATTATCGACGCCGATTATAACCAACTTCGGTCTTTCGTATATTTTTTCCATAACAAATCCTCCTTATGGTTTTATATTTTGCCAGACTGTAATGCAACTGCTCTCGTCGTCGTAATTCTTGCCTGCGGACGAATAATCGCATGCGGCAAACTTTTCGCCGCCGATACTTATCTCGTAAGTTACGTTGTTTTTGAATTTATCGTTTTTTACGCGTTTAGCCCTGACCAAACCGCTTTTCGCCGCGACGGGCTTAGTGATATCTCCCAACCTCACGTCTCTCGCGAGAACGACGGGGCCTTTCGTAAACGCAACCTTGTCGTTTAAAATATGCTTTTCTACGCGAGCGGAACAGGTAAGTTCTATCGCGTTCTCGTTCCATACTCTTTTGAGTTCGACATATTCGTTTTTGCGTTCGGCGTCAACTTTTTTGCCGTCGATTTTAACTTCGTATTTTTCCATCCACTTCGGAATACGCAATTTTATCGCAAATTCTTTTCCGCCGCCGCTTACCTTTATCTTCGCTTTGTTTTTAGTGTAAACGTCGGCGTTGCAGTCGAGTTTTACCGTCGCCCCGTTATATTCCGTTTTAAACGTAAACGAATTGTACAGATTGACCGAAAAACCGCCGTTATAGGCGGAAATCGTCGCAAGATTCGCAACAGCGACTCCCGCGCTGCCGATACACGCGCAACAGCCGTAAGACCTGCCGTCCTGCATAACCATAAAGCCGCCGACCTTTTTACCTCTTCTGTTATAGACGAGAGGACTGTAACTGTCGAACGGATAAGGCTCGTGCTCCACTTGATAACAACCGTCCTCGACCCATACGTCGCCGTCCGTTCTCTTCATCGTCTGCTCGGTATCGTTTACCGCGCCGTACATAGCGTTATATGCCGACCGTTCGATATAATCCATATACTTCGGACTGCCCGTAAGCAGATACAGTTTTGAACACAACTTCATAAAAGTTACGGTTACGCACGTTTCCTGCATAACGTCGTCGCTGTAATTCGTCTGCGTAACAGAAGAATTATCGAGCATTTCCGTAGAACAGCCGCAGCAGCCTATTATCGTATAATCGCTTTCGACGATCATATCGACGAAGTTTTCCGCCGCCCGCAAGTACTTATCGTCCTTTACATATTTGTAATACTCCGTCAGCCCCTCGAAGCAACTCATCATTTCGTATGCTTTGACGTCTCCGAACTGATACGGATATTTACGTTTACTCAAAGATTCTTCGATAAGATTGAGATTTTTGTTGAATCCTCCGTTTACGATATAAGCAGAAAAATCGAGGTATCTCCTTTCTTTCGTTATGCCGTAGAGTTTAACGAACGCCTCTAAAATCGAACAGGAATTCATAGCCCCGTACAGTTTCGACGTGTCGAAAATACTCTTTTTGTTTTCGCCGTCTCCTATGCGCTCTATTATGTAATCGGCTTGTTTTTTAAGCGAGTTTATCACTCGTCTTTTCAATTTTTTGCTTTTGCAGATTGAAAGGAAATACAGCATTCCGAGCATAACGTACTTTCTGCACCACATATCCCAGCCGTTAAACTCTATATCTTCGGCATAAGTGGATATGCGCCCCGATTTTTCCTGCGCGGAAAGCATATCCTCGATTGTGCTTACCAGAACTTTATATAACCTCTCGTTTTTGTCGGATATATAAGTAAGGCACGCTCCGCGCATAGTTTTGCCCCAGAATTCACCTTTCCATTCGCCGTTTTTATCCGAATGTATCTTATACTGATTGACAAACAGTTTCCACAACCCTTCGTCCGTCAGTTGTTTTTTCGTTACATATTCCGTCAAATCACGGCAGTACCCGCGAACTTTCAGTTCCCCGGGGATTGAAAATCTATAGTCTTTCATAAAATGTCATCGCTTAATTTCAACCGACGTTCCACACGCCGACTTTCGTTACTCCGCTGTCTTTTAATTCGGCAATCGTATTATATCTGTATATCCCTCCGTTTGTAACGCTTGACGAATATACCCACGCATATTTGTTAGATTTTGTCTGTCCGTCGAGCGAATCGACAAAGAACACCTCGCCGAGCAACGCCCTTTGAGACTCGCTTGTGTCCTTGCTCGGGGTTATTCTACAAAACGCCGTGTTTTCACCCGTGCCGCCTCTGCTTCCGACAACCGCCTTTCCGTCTGTCTTAACCGACGAATAATCGGTACTCGCGTAAGTCGTATAATAAGATTTATTCGTCCCGATATTTCCGAAATAACCGTTGGACATCGGCATAAATACGCCCGTAACGACTCTGATATTTTTAAACCCTCCGTTATACATCGAATCGCATGACGCGCACATAGAGTTGCAATCCACGCGGAACAGCGCGCCGACTTGCTGAGTGTAATTCGTATAATCGACCGCCGCTCCGTTTATGACTACGAGTATATCTTCCATAGACAATCTGTAATTCATAAAGTCGAGAAGGGCGTACGAACGTTTTTCAGAGCCGTCTGAGCCGTCGAAATAATTCGTGGTGGTAATTTTAAGATTGTTGAGTTTTACGTTCCACTGCCCTTGCAAGAACACGGCGCCGTCGTTTCTCGCAAGTCCGCAAGCCGTTTTTATCGGAGCGTTATCGGGAATCGAAAACGTAAGATTGAAATGCGTGTTTTTAATTACCGAATCTTTTCCCAACCCGCCGAAAATTCCGTTCGTTCCGACAGTTGCGTTCACCGTATAATTCTGCCCGTCGAAAACGCCCTCGAAGTATCTGTTCTGCTGACCGTTGGTTTCGTAAAAACTTCCGATCTGCGAGGTCATATCTACGGTAATATCGTTGTCGAGATAATAATAACCGCTTATGCTCTCGCCCGCTTTCAAGGTAAGAGCCTCGATAAATTCGTCGGCGGTTTTTATCGCTTTCGTATACGCGTTCACGCTTTTGAAAACGTAGCCGCCAAGCGACGATAAAACGCATATTTCTTCCGTTTCTCTGCCGCGGGGAACGATATCCGTAATCAACTTTCCGCGTTTTACGGTGAGTTTTCTGTCTCCCTGAGTTGCGGACAAAATAACAGCGCCCGCGCCGAATACGTTATTTACGTCGAAGTCCTCGCTTACGCAATAGTCGAAACTGCCTTCGTATTCCTCTACGGGGCAAGTTACCGCGATTTCAATCACGTTCACATATTCCACGCCGTTATAACTGCATCTCGCTTCAACGTAACTGCTCCCGATATTCTCGGCGACAATCTTATTATCCTTTATTGAAATAACGTCGGATCCGTCCTCTTTTATATACTCGAACGTCACGTTCTGCCTTTCTCCGCCGACGATAAGTTCGCCGGTTAAAGTCGCGAAATCGTCATACGTTTTTCCTTGCCATTTTCCGACTAAACTCAACCGGATTTTATCGGTAATTTCGGTCGTTTCGCCGACGGTAACAAAGGTGTTCGCCTCTACGTCTTCGACGACTTTTACCTTGACGGTTTTTTGCAGAGTCGAACCGCTGAATCCTTTCCACGTCGTCGAAAGAATCATTTCGGTTTCTCCGACGTTTTTCGCGGCAATCGTCATATTATCGTCTGCCGTCGCTATCGACGTATCGGCAATTTCACACTTTATCTCCACCCCGTCGTAATATCTTACGTTGTTGAAATAAACGTACCCATGAATATTGTAATCGCCGCCCTTGCCGAGAACGATGTAATTATCCGAAACGTTTTCAATCACGAGTTGAGGCAAAAATTGTCCGAACGACACTTTTATATGACATTTGGCGGAATATTCCCCGTAAGTCGCCACGACGTCCGCTTCGCCCGTGGAAACCGTTTTTACGTCGCCGTCGTCGTTTACGGTAACAACGTTTTCGTTACTCGATTTCCACAAAAGTGTTTCTCCTTCCCGAACCTCGTAAGTTGCGATTAAACTTAAACCGTCTCCGTATATCAGGTCTTTGTTGTAATAATTGAGCGTTATGCCGCCATTTGTCGGCTCTTCCGGATCTGCTCCCGCATCGGAATCGTCTTTTTTACACCCGACGAACGCTAAAAAGAATACTGATAACATTAGCGACAAAATCGCAACCGATATTATTCTGAAATTCTTCATATACCCTCCGTTTAAGATATCGTTTCAAGGTATTCGTCTATGGTCGTCGGATACTGATTGAGCCACGTTTCCTTGATTACCGCAAAATTCAAGGTCTGTGCGACGGTTTTGAATTTTTGTTTCATCTCTTCGTATTCCGCCGTCGTATACTTGTCTTTATGCAGACTAAGCATTGCTTTTGCGGGGAAGATCCATTCCATATCGATATTGTTTTTAAGCCTGTTATAAGTCGCGGTATCTCTTTTATAACTTTCGATTTTAGCGTACGCTTTATCTATCGTTTTCATAAAATCGTTTACCGTGCCGAAAGGCAATTTATCCTTTTCGGTCGAAGTAACGGACGAACTCGTCGTTAAGGACGTTCTTGCGTTTTCGGTTGCGAACCACAGACTTTCCTGTGTAAATAACTCTTTCATTTCTACCCATGCGTCTTTATACATCGCCTTGAAATAGTTGTCAATGAGTTTATTTACGTCCAAGTCCGAATTCCACGCAAGTTTACTGCACAAATAATTATGCAACACACCGAATCCCGTGTCCGCTCCTCTCTGACAATCGTGAATCTGCGCAAAAGTATACATATACTTGTTTTCTTTAAGCAGTTTGTAATACTCGGAATAGAAACCGAAACTGTCGTAAAAACACAGATAATCGTGGAAGAACGTTCCGTAAGACCATGCCATGCAATCGTCGTAAACCGCTGCCCAATCTTCGACGAACCGTCTTACGGAGTTATTGTCCGCATCGTAAAGACTCTTTGAATAATTGAATTTGTCCTGCGCCACGAAGGGTACGAGATTTACACCCTCGGGAGACTTCACTTCGTCGGACATTTTCCATTCGCCCGTCGAATAATTTCTGAACGGCGGCTGCAGCGCGTCGGAGTAAGCAAGGAAAACATACTTGAAACCTTCCCTCTTATACTCGGTGTTCGCGTCCATCCAGTCGTTGACTTTTTTGCCGACTTTGTTCAAAAAGATGATGATGCTCGCCGATTTCGCGCCGTTGTTTCTCGAGGCGCAATTTTTACAAGCGTCGCATTCGCACAGGCTGAAAAAGTCGTTTATTCCGAACTCGACCGCATTGTAATTCGGGTAAGTTACGGGGTCGTACCACTGAAGCGAATTGGTTATCTTTTCCGCGCACAAATCGACCATCAGATTGAAGTCGTCCGTATTCCCGTGAGCGGTGAAGCACAACTGATTTCCCGCAACCGAATAGAAGTTCCTTTTCGTCTCAAAATATTCGTCAAGCGGCAGAAAATAGAAACTGTTGTGATTTATATTCCAGTCGGAATTTTTACTGTTGCCCGAATGAATGGGCAGAAGCATATTGCTGTCCGCATCGAGAGAACGCATTCTGTACGCGAACATCATGTCGTCGACGTCAGAAGTACTTGCGTTTAAAATACCCTTTTTAGTTCTGTATTCTATATCGGGTATATCCACAACGTCGTAATTCATAAATTTCAACTCGGTCACGCCCGTGGTTAAGGTGTAAGTGTCCTTGAAATACGTTTCGAAATTAAAATGCATATTCAGGAAATCGTATACGCCGTTAATTACGCCCGTATCCGTTTTGCCTATAAAGTAAATGGTTTTATCTTTGGTTAAAATCCTCGCGCCGTCCTTTTTAAGCGTTTTCGTATCTACGTTTAGTCCGCTGCTTTTATATAGCGACGTATTGCCGAGAGAGATATATTTGCCGTTCGCGTCGTGCGATTTTCCCTCGTCGGAAACCGTTTCGAGCGTAACGCCCGTCGTCTCTTTGAAAAGTCTTACGAGTTCGTCTCTCGCTATATTCAATTCCGCGCTTACGTTTTCGGAGGGTATAACTATCTTGTACTCCGTAGTACCGTTTTTTATAAGATACTCGTTCGTTTCCTTATACGAAAACCTGTGATTTTCGTTTTCGCCATTCGGCTCTGCGCCGCCCGAATTGTTTACGTTTCCTCTATCCGACTCGGAATTATCGGATCCCTTGCAACCAACGATTGAAAACGCAAGTATCGCGACAATAATGAATGCCGAAATGCTTTTCAAAAGATTCTTTTTTATCATCGTTGTCCTCCTTTATCTCGCAATTACTCTGTACGCAACGTAAGAGGTATTGCCTGCGTTATCTTTACAATAGACGTAAACGGTATAACTACCCGCTTTCGATAAATAAATCGTTTTTGCGTCTCTTTCAGCCGATACGGTATTAAATAAATCGTCTCTTACGACTATCCATACGGTCAGGCGATTTGCGGCGGTATAATTATCGCTGACGGAGTAATTTATCACGTTTACTTCGGCGTTCGCTTCAACCGTAATCGGCTTCGATATATCGTCCGTCACCGTTATAACGGGAGCCTCGGTATCCGTAACGTAAATCGTGAATCTCGAATAAGCCTGCTCCGCAACGTTGCCGTATCGGTCGGCGTATTCGTAAATCACTTTATACACGCCGTAATCGTCGAGAAGAATCGAATACTCTTTCTCGAAATCGGTGATGTTTTCAAGTTTTACCCCATCAACGTCAGTCATTACCCTGTTGTTCTTATAAACCGTCATTTTAAGGCCGGCCATAGACGACGGAGACAGAACGTCCGCCGCGTATGGTCTCGGAATGGTTACGACGGAATCGAGCGCCGCAACCTTTTCGAGTTCCCTGTAATACATTATCGGACCCATATTATCCGAATAAACGTTGGCAAACGACTGCGTACACACTTCGTTTACGGTTATGCTCGCAGCGTTTTCATTTTCGAAAACGACTTTCAGAAAACACAGACCGCTTTCAAATACACTGTTATAAACGAAGTCGGTATCGCCTATTTTCAATCTTCCGTCAACGTAAGCGACGTTCGTCGTGTAACCTTTCCACGGGGTTATCAGAGTTCTTGACGCGCCACAGTTGACAGAATAAACGTTGTTGCCCGTCAGGTCTATTCTCAGATTATTGTCTGCGTTGTAATAATCGGTTATTATCAGCGACATTTTGGTCGTTTCGTCCGTCTTCGGGAGCGTAAACTTGAAGTTGAACGCCTTGTTAAACAGCAACGGATTTATAAAGTTTATCGTTCCGTTTCTTCCGACATGGAAAGTCGTACCGTTTCTGTCCGTTTCCGCCGACGTTACGTCGCCGACAAAGGATTTCGTAATATCCAACTTGCCGTCCGCTGTTTTGACGTCTACGACTTTAATCTCGTCCGAAAGAATTTCGACGTCGCTGTTCTCGCATTTCAACTTGAATCTGACGGAGTCGTTCGCCGAAATAACTATATTGCCGACGTCCTCTATCTTTTCGAAATCGCCGTTATCGAACTTGACGTAGGCCTCCACGTTCGCGGGTGTCGCTCCGTTTTCCGAATAATTATACGCTTTGTTTACCTCAATCGAATAGGTATACCCTTTGATATAATATCCGTTAAGGTTCATTATCGGAGAGTCGAAAATCGGCTTAGAGGACGGAACCGCGGTAAACGTTAAGTCTTTACTTCCCGAATACAAGGCATCCTCGTAAAGATATCTGACTTTATATTCTCCCGCATACTCAATAAGATAACGGTCGCTCGGCGATAATTCCGCAGTTTCGCCTTTCGGATTTACAACCACGATTTTAACGGAAACTTCGCCGTTTATTCCCTTCGCGGAGAAATTATCGAACTTCACCCACGTTCCCGCTTCCGCGTTATCGAAAGCATTTACCGTATTGAAGTTTATACCGTCCTCGCCGTCTTTCGTCGCGTTGAGTACGATAGAATATTTTCCGACGTTATTGAAATAATCGACCGCCCCGTACTCGATTGTATATCTTCCTATCGAGGTCGGTAAAAACTTCCCATTTTCAACCTTAATCATGCGTTCCGCCGCCGTACCTCTGTTGTACCATACGACGTAATCGGCAACGTTTCCGCCCCTTATTCCGCTGTCGTCGTAAGCATATACGACGGGAACTTTTATCATATCTCCGTTCGCTACGATTTTTCTTTGCGAAAAGGCGTTTTCTTCGATAAAAATCGGTGCTGTATCGTCTTCGCAATAATCGGCGTAAGCGAGCGAAGCGTTACTGTCTCCCATAATTTTCGCTATTTCCACGGGCGCGCCGTTAACGCCGACAAGTCCCGACGCAGTCACGGAAACGTATACGTTACCGTCGGTAAAGCCGTCAAAATCATAATCGTATATGTTTCTGTTGTTGAGTTCGCTGACAAGCGCGGTATTGGAGCCGTTCGTATAGTTGACGTACACTTTTATGTTTTTGCGATCGGTCGTATCTAATATAAACCCGAAATTATAGTAGTTCTTGTTTACGTTCAGGTTGCCCGTAATTATCGTTCCGTCGCTGTTGTTGAAACTGTTTACGAGCGAATAATTTTCGCCGTCGATTTCTATATTTCCCTTTTCGTTTTTGGAAACGCCGGCTTTTTTCTTTCCGTACGCGCTGACGTTCACGTAAGTCTGATAATCGTAGTTGCCGCGATTGTAGTGTAAATCGACGTATTTCGTCGGATCGTAGCAATCGGTAAGTCTTACGGTAACGCTTTTGCATATCGTATCAAATTGCAAACAGTTAAGATATATCAAATCAAACTTGCCGTTTTCGTATATATTGACGGGCTTATTGTAGTAGAACGTTCCGCCCTCGGCGAGGTTTAATTTAAGACCTTTGCGATAGCCCATATTTACGAACGAAGCGTTGAGATCTCCGAACCCGATTTGCGAATCGCTGCTTACCGAATAAAAGCTCTTCTTAACCGTAAACTGTTTTTTCGCCGTGACGATATGCCCGTCCACCCTTCCTTCAAATACGGCATCATACGTTCCGTAAGTGTCGAGAACGTACTCGTTTTCAACCTTTGCCGAGCCGTCTGGATATACGAGATATGTTTTTTCGACCTTTACTTTTTGTCCTTTGTATTCGATTTCCGCCCCGTCCGAAAGCGTTACGGTTTCGCCGTAATTGTACAAATCGGACAGTTCGGCATTACTTACGAAAGGCTCTTTGGCATAGGAAACGTTTGCGCCGCCAAAACCTACGGCAAGCCCCGCAAAAACAACGAACAATACCGAGAGTAACGCCGTAACGTAATTTTTTGTTTTTTTCGTCATCACTTTTACTCCTTAATTCCGCCTAATGAAATATTCCCCATGATTTTATTCTTGAAAATTACGAATATAATCAAAATCGGCAACGCAAGCATCATACACGCGGAGACAGAATGGGGAACGTCGCTGATATTTATTCCCGACGGCGGATCTATCGCGACGAGATACACGCCGTAAGATAACGTCGGGTGGGTCGGAAGATACAGAAGCGGAGTCTGATAATCGTTCCATAACGCGATGAACTGTATTAAAAACACCGTCGCAAGCATCTTCACCGCCAAGGGAAAATATATCCTCGTAAGAATAGTCATTTCCGATGCGCCGTCTAAATCCGCGGCTTCTCTGTAAGTCTCCGAAAGTCCGCCGAAAAAGGCATAATATACGAAGAAATACATTCCCGCGCCGGACATTTTTTGCAAATAATTCCCGATAAAAGTATCGTACAGCCCGGTGTTACGCAAAAAACTTATTATCGTCGGCTGCGAGCCGACTATGGGTATGCACATTATGACGATGTACGTCACGTAAACTATTCCGCTCAGTTTGTACTTGTATTTCGCGCACAGGTATGCGGTTACCGCAGGGACAATGGCGCAAATCAGTCCTCCCACGCCGGCGTATAACAACGTGTTGACGAGCATTCCGAAAAATCCCGTCGTAGACTGCGAGTATACGGGGGTGTTGCCCCTATAATAAGTACCGTCCAGCGTAAGCACGAAATTTTTAAGAACGTCGAAGTAATTTTTCAGATGAAAAAACTGCTCCCGACTGTTCCTTTTGTATTCGGGGTTCAGATTCGGAAATCCGAACATATTTTTCAGATAATCGCGTTCGCTTTTCAAAGAGGTTAATAAGCCCCATGTAAGCGTGATTATCAAAAACAAAGTGAGCGCAACCAGCAAAACGATAATTGCCGCAAACAAAATTCTATCGGATACGCTTTTCGATTCTATACCATTTTTATTCAATTTGTTCTTTATGTTTTTTTCTGCTCTGTCCACGGCTCACTCCTCTCTCGGTCCGTATTTTGTCAACAACTTTTTAACGATAAGAGTCGATGGCAACACGATAGCCGTCAACATCAGACCTATTGCCGACAAGACGGTGTACGGCACATAGTTTATTCCCTGCGGCACCCATACGTCACTCTTCTGAACCTGTAAATACAGGAAATAACCGATGTTTCCTATCGCGTCTCCCCTGTTGCTGTACAGAGTAAACATTCTGAATTGTTCGGTAAAAGTACTCGATACCATAACGACTATCATCGTGATAAGAGTCGGATAAATCATCGGAAGTACGATATACCAAAATTCCTGAATACGATTCGCCCCGTCGAGATGACACGACTCGATTATTGATTCGTTTATCGCGCTCATCGTGTTGGAATACAACAACATATTGACGCCGAACCAGAAGAGAGAGTTGAAAAAAAACACGAAATATAAACTTGTTTTCGGGTTTTCGAGAAGCCCCGTCATCGTAGTTATCCCGAATACCTGCTTTGCGAAAGAAGGTATTACGCTGTTGCACAGTTTAACGTAAATAAGACCTATCACAACCTCGGATAATATCTGAGGCACATATAACGCTACCCTGAAAAACCCGCTGCAAGGTCCTTTTTTATAGATATAAAAGGAAAACAATAATGTAATCGGCGTAATGAGAAAGATGTTTCCCGCCGTGAACAGCAACGAGTTTTTTATTCTGTACGGATATTTCGCAAGTTCTTCAAATCCCTTCGCAAAGTTTGAAAAGCCCGCAAAAGATTTCACCAGAAAACCCTCGCTTGCCTTTTCGTACGAAGTAAAAGCAAGCGCGAAAGAATTGAAATTGATGTAGACGTAGAACACGAAAAAGTGCGCCACGGGAATAAACATCAGTATCAGGTAAAAAACAAACTTCTTTTTATTTTTATACATCGAATTGCGCCGAACGGGCAACTTATAATCTTTTTCCATAATTACTCGGTGGAGAATACTGTCAGAGCAAAAAAGTTTTGCCCCGACTGTTTCTCATATTGTTTTTTTAGCCTATTATCGTAGCCCAAGTTTCGGCAGACCTTTTCGTTGCCTCGAATATGTTCTGAGCCGTTCCGTTATACTTCTTTATTGCGTCAAGATAGCCGTTTCCGATAAGAGTTCCGTTAATCGTAAACGTCGTGACGGAAGAACTCCAACTAAGAGAAAACGATTTAAGGTTATTCTTGAAATATTGATTGTCGGAAGCGTAATTCACAACGTCCGAATGCTCTTTGATATCTTTTAAGTTGTTATAGTAATACGCTGCGGAGATATCATCGGAAGGAATGGTATAGTTGTATTCCATAGGAATCGACAATCCCGTCGCGCCGGTGAAAATACCGAGGCCTTCATCCGTGTACATATAGTTAAGGAATGATAAAGAGGCAGCCTTTTTACCTTCGTTACCCGCTTTATCGAGATGCGCGTTTGCGAAAACGTAGGAATTGCCTAAATTCATAAGCGTATTTTTCTTTCCGCTGTTTTCCGCAACGCTTCCGCTAAGTTGCGACGGACAGGTCAAAAATTTAATATGTCTGCCCTTTGCCGCCACGTCGGGATCGGCTTCATCTTCCCAATCCTCGAAATACCCTTTCGCCACCGCTTCGTGATACCAGTACGACGCATCGTAAAGCATTGCGGAGTCGCCGTCGCAGATGAACTGCGACATTGCGCCCGTGTTACCACCCTGATTGTCCAAAAGCCACCCCTCTTTATATGCAATTTGCAGGAAAGCAAGCGAATAATAACGAGCGGACATATCGTACGCCTTATATCCGTTTTCTTTCGTAAGTTTTACGTTTTCGACTATTGGCATAGGAATCTTCACGCTTCCGTCCGCGCTCACGTAAAAGTTTTCGGAAGGAGAAAAACCGGTAACGACTTCCGCGTCCGTTCCGCCTTCGGCAAAATTAGTGTAAACCGCTCTCATCGCCTCGTAACCCGCAAGCGAAGCCCAAATCGCGTGAGTTAAATAGAAAGAATAGATATTGGTGTCGTTACCCATAACGAACGGATTGATGCCCGCTTTGGTCTTCATATACCAGCACCATACGAGCATTTCCTGAAGCGAGGACGGAAGTCCGTCGTCGGGCGTGCCGTATACGCCGTCGGGACCGCACGATTTTTTAGCGTTGGCGTTCGCTACTATAGAGAAGCTTTCACCGTCTTTGATAAACGAGCAATCATTGCTTGTAAACGTCTGTTTATCGGACGTTTCGGGCGCGGCAAAGAAACAGTTTTTCTTTATAAGCAAATCTTCGTCGTAAGGAACGCCCGCATAGAAATCGTAGGAAGGAAGCGCATAATATTTACCGTCTTTTCCGACCATTCTCTTTTTGGCGTCGCTATCGATTTTACTTTCGAGCGGAGTTACGACGGAAGTTAAATCGAGAATATCTCCCTTTATCGACAAATCGTAAATATCGGCGTCGTTTTCCGCCATATACAGATCCGCGCCGTCGCTTGACAAGGTAGTAAGGGGAAGATTTCTCGTAGTGGAGAACGTTACCTGAACGCCCTTTTTCCCGCTTTCGAACTCGGTATTTTTATTCGCTTCAGAGAAGTTCTTTATAAGAGTATCGAGCCACGCCGTATCTCTCGTCGCAGTACCTTGGAAAAATTTCAGAATAACCTGCGTTTTTTCGTTATCGATTTTTCCCCCGTTGCTCGTTCCGCCACCGCCGCAGCCGACGGCAAGCGAGCAAGCCATCACCATTGCCATAGTCATTGAAATCAATTTTGCCTTTTTAAACATATTTACCTCTCAGATATTTTTTCCACATATTAGTGGTTTTTTATTGATTTTCATCCGTATTGACCGTTACGTCAAAACCCGAAGTTCCGGGATCTGTCGTCGCATATATATACTGAACGCTCTTCGCGTTGACAACAACGCCGCTTATACTGTCTTTGCTGTTTTTAACAATGTCTCCCGCGCTGAACAACCGATATATATCGCTTCCCTGAGCATTTACCGTTATGTCTTTGAACGTACATCCTCTCGACTGATTCGCGCCGCCTAAAATCCCGCATTTCACTCCCGTAAACGTATTCTTGAACGTTATCGTTATGTTTTCGAAAAGGGTATTTTCGGCGCAAACTCCGAACACCGAGGCGTTCGCGCTTTCCGCATACATCTTGGAAACTTCTATTTCCACGTTCTTAATTACCGCCCCTTTCAAAGCGTTGAACAGTCCGAGGGAATCACTCAAATCGACGTTTACTATCTTATGACCTCTGCCGTCTACCGTTCCCGCAAAGCCCGCCGCGCCGAGATCTACCCAGCCGGCGCCCGTAAAGCCCGTTCCGATAACGTTAAGATTCCAAGGTATAACGTAATACGCGCCCTTATTCTTTTCGCCGTCTTCTGCCGAACAATAAACCGCTTCCTTAAATTCCGCTCCGCTCGTGAGATATTTCGTAATAATGGTTACCGGAGCGATGACAGTTATTTTTTCACCGTTTTTCTGACCTTTAACGACGATATTTTTCACACCGTGTTTCGTTAAATCGTCCTTGATTTTCGACATGTCGAGATTGTTTAAATCTTTGCCCAGATCGATTCCGTCGCAGGTTATGCTCTGAACGGTCAGACCCGTCTGCTCCGCTCCGAGACTTACGGAATAAGCGTCGCTCGTGAGCAAAATATCCTGATTGTCGGAAAGGGTTATTTCTTTCGTTTCGCCCGTCGTTATTCCGTTCACGCTCGTAATCGTACCGTAAATATAATTGATTTTCTTCGCTTCCGCGACTACGCCGTCGAAACCCGAGCCGCCGTTCGACGCGTGGCTTATTAGATAGAATATCTCGCTGCCTTCCGCCGTGACTTTTACGTTTCTGTAAGTGTTTCCGACCGCGTTGTTACCCGAAAGAATACCTCCCGTCGTCGCCGTAAACACACAATCGAAAGTTACCGTTACGTTTTCGATAAGCGTCTTTTTCGTAATTACTCCGAATA
>ENA-ORTB01001802-ORTB01001802.1-human-gut-metagenome-genome-assembly--contig:-NODE-1802-length-22176-cov-24.496497_pt1 | contig 22176 bp, 20 predicted proteins | sample MGYA00241905_ERZ509174 | MGnify/ENA primary metagenome ERZ509174 (study PRJEB26280, sample SAMEA2338851) | human gut metagenome | biome: human gut; feature: human-associated habitat; material: faeces... | reverse complement strand
AAATTTATGGTTATAAGGTATCCTTGCTGGAATACCTTTTGACCCTCAAATCATTGAATATAACATCTACACTTAAATCAAATATGGGATTCTGTCCTTTAAAGAGTCCAGAATTATACCTTCTATCAGCTTCTTTAAATGTATCTGTTAATACTCTCTGCAACTCTGTTTTGTCTGCAATCATTTCGTATAATTTCTTATATAATGGAAGTTTTCTATCTTCACATATTCGTAAGAAAATAATCTGATTAATAAATTCTTGAACTACATCATTTAATACACATTCATCCGCATATTTAGTGCTATTAGAATACAAATATCTTCCTAAATCCAATCTCCATGAATTAATCTGTTCCAAAAAAATATCATCAATCTTTGTATGATATTTATCACTCTTCTGAAAATTTTTATCTACAAAATTATCGTAAGTTCCACTATATATACTTTCCTTTGAAATAAGAGCATTTATCTCATCAAATTTCTTTGCATACTCTTCGAAATAATATTTTCTATACAAAGCTGTTCTTGCATTATCTCCAGGTTCTGGCTTTATTGTAGTATCATATATCAACATATCTTCAAAATTCGTTAATATAACCATGGCATGATTTGCATTCCAACCATATTTTCTTGCCTGAATAGCAGGTTCTACTTCTACGACTATATCTACGCTCGGTTTTTTTGCTTCAACAAATAATTTTGAAACACCATTTAAAGTCAATGTATAATCCGGTCTTTCGGCACTATTAGAAAATCTCTCCACAACAACCTCTTTATATTGAGGTGATTTCCCCTGTGCATTTTGTACATCCCACCCAAAACACTCTAACAATGGATTTATATACTCATCCCTACATTCTGTTTCATTGTATGCATTTTTTGTATCATGATAATATTTCATATTTTCACGATATTTTTTTATCAGATTCTTTAATCTATCTAAATCCATCTAGTCCTCCTATTCTCTTGTCAACATATCAGGCATCAAGCTTTTCTATTGCTTTAATTATACTCTCTGCTGTGTCCGTTAAAACGTACTTGCCACGTGTTTTTTGCTCAACAAATCCCTCTTTTTGCAAAACACCAAACATGCTATTAACTTTCATCTTGCTATAATTCAACGTTGTTGCTATCTGTTGTTGCGTCAATGGTATTACTTTTTCATCTAATATAATAGCTTCATTATCATGCATCAATCTAAGTAAATCGTAATAGTCATTTAATAATAATTTAATACCCATTTTACTGGTCTCCTGTACTTTTAAACTCTATGAATATATAAATTATATCATGCACAACTAAATATTCAAGTATTATTTTTTTGTTATCTATCGTAACTATTTTTAATCTTTTCCACCACCTTCCCCACACTCTCCAACAGATTAACCCCATCAATCACAAACTGTTTCATAAATTCATAAGCCTTCTCCAACAACTCCCTTAACGACTTATTCTCCTCATAAAGTCTCTGGTTCTCATACATAACATCAATGAGCTTCTCCATGACATCGTCATCACCACCCTGACGAAACATATCATATACGTTCTCAGCAATCTTTGTACGCTCTATCAGTTCATTTTCTTTAGAGGTAAGCATTTCCAGCTTATTCTTTTTATCCGTAATCATATCCGCATATTTAGCATACTCATTCTCTGCTGCATCAATGTTATCTCTGACTCTCTCCAGTCTGTCCTCATCCGCAGCTATCATATCAATATTTCTGTTATGACTCTTCTCAAGTGTAGCTATCTGATATGATATACTTGCATTACTGCTTCTAAGCTTAGTATTTTTCGCCTGTTCTTCATTGTTCTGTTGTTGAATTTCTTCAAGTTTTCTGCTCTCCTGTGCCACCTTATATTCCGCAACTGTCAGATCATGATTCCGACCTTTTGACTTTTCCTTTATCTGTTCTCCAAACCAATCACTAACCTCTTTATTAGCAACTTCCCTTAGTTCATCCTGCAGCACTCGTGACAGAACTTCTTTCGTAAATACTTTTCTCTTTGACACCTGCTTGCTAAGTCCCTTTTTATATCCATCTGCCACAGACACACCTACTATATACATATGTGGACTGTCCTCATCAAGATGAATCACCGCATTTGCTACTACAAACTGCGGTAGTATTTTCATAAGCTTGTCCAGCATTATCTGATATGACAGCTTTATATATGACTTCATATCATCATACTGTTTCCAGAACTCCCTGTCGCCTATCTGAATGATTATCTCTACTGCCATGTCCTGCTCCTTGCCAGCAACATGTTCAAAATAATCTTCTATCCTGCGGTCTGGTCGTGTCTGCTTTTTATTATATTCTTCTAATGCCGCATCGAATTCTTTGTGGTATACTGTCTTTACATCATCAATAAGATTTGATGTTCCGTAGACAATACAAATGTTGTCTTTGCTGTAATCTGACGATTTATATTTCCGCAGATTATGCTTTGCAACACCTGCTAACTTGGATTTCGATGTAATGGCACTTTTCTTATTGCTCACATGAGCTGTATATGAAATATTTCCCATTCGCATCTTCCTTATCTGCAATATATTCTTATTCGTAATTTCTATCGGAGCAGTGCGGTTATCATCTTGGCTCTGCCATAGATGATAACCCCCTAGCAGTTTCAGCAAGCCAAAACTGCGGGGGCTCTCCGAGGGTTATCGCAATAGCCTTTTAATTTTTATCTGCATTTCAGCACTATTTCATTTATCACGATTTCTTCTGCCATCATTCTTGCCTGATTGCGCATATGAAGTTGTTCCATAAATGTCTTCTTACCTGTCATATGTGTTTTAAGCCATGCCGCTTCTATATTGTCCAACCTCTCATATGCTTCCTCATTGACTTCTTCAGCTATATCATGCAGCATTCCAAGCCTTGCCAGATGTCTGTATCTTGAAGGCTCATTCTCTTCCATAAATCCAGCCCACATCCGTCCATATTTTCCAACATTATCAAGTCTCATCCCCTCTGTATCAACAGATAAAACAGGATACTGTATTCCATTTTCTTCTCTATATTCAATTCCTAATTCTTCAAATAATGTCATTATATTTACCATTCCTTTCAAGACCGCAACACCGCATAGTCTATATATTTTGCAACCTTGCAATGTTCAAGACCGCAAAACCTGATACTCTGCAATGTTGCGATGTTACAATTTCGTTCTACAACAAACCATAGTTGATGGCACTTTGTTATGGCATTCTCGCACTTTGATGGCAAAAAGTGCCACCAATCTCTGATTCTGATGGCAGAAAACGCCATCGCCTTTTTTATTTTTCATTCTGTAAAGTCATCACTTTATGCCACTATGGTGGCGTTTTACGCCATCATTTTCTGTTTTTTATGGCACTTTATGCCATCACATTATCGGTTTTCAGACGCAAATCCCAATACCATCTGCTATTTATTTTCTTAGCATCTATCTTCAGTTCTTTCTTAGCCGCCTCAAGTGTCCGTTTAGATATTCCTTCCTGTGCAGCTAACTCAATAATTTCTGTACTAAGAATCATTACATTTGCACCGGAACGCTCCCTCAGAAACTGCTTTGCAATCTCCAGCTTGCTGGCTTTAGGTACCATTCCTCCCAGAACCTCATCTGCAGTAATCTCATAATCTCCAATCCAATGAAATCCGTCCTGCGTAAGTTCAAATGCTTTTGGATGTCCAAATGGTGCAAGATTATTTTTTATCTGTATAACCGCCCTCATATCAGGCTGTCCTTCTATTCTGCCTACAAGCATTACACTTCTTGCAACTGCAAAGAAATCAATCGACCCCATACCTCTGTATGCCGCCTTTGCTCCCGAACCTTTATTCATATGACCAATAAGAACAATTGCACAGCCTGTCCGTTCTGCAAATACCACCCAGCCTCTTTGTAAGCTCTCTTGCCTCATTTGCCCTGTTCATGTCAGTTCCGCCGCCAAGGTATGCCTGAATCGGATCAAGTATTAGCAATCCTGCTTCTGCGGCTATAATTGCTTTTTCAATTCTCTCATCTATCATAGAGAGTGACTTCTCACTTTCATCAATAATACTTATCCTGCTGCAATCTGCTCCTGCCTGATCCAGCCTTGGTTTTACTGTATCTGCCAGTCCGTCCTCCGCTGTCTGATATATCACATTTACAGGGTTATCAATGTTCATTTCTGGCTCAAGCCTTTCACCTCTTGAAAGCTTAGCTGCAATATTAAGTACCAATGTTGATTTTCCATCGCCCGGGTCTCCCTGCACAATTGTCATCTTTCCATATGCTATGAACGGATACCAGAGCCACTTTATTTCCTCTGCCTGCACATCCGACATATTTATTAGTTTTAGTTCTGCACTTTCTTCCATCTTATGCCTCACTTTCGTAAATAATCATTGTTTCAAAAGTGAGCTGCTGTTATACTTTATTTGGTATCAGGGTAACAGAAGCCCGCTTTTGTTATCTGCCGGGGCTTTTCTGATTGCCGTCAGAAAAGCCTCTATTTCTGCCATAAATATTTTGCGCCATCTAACATATCAATGATTGCCTGTATCATTGCCATATAATCGTGCTGCAATTCCTCTACATCTGAATAGCCACAGCCATCTATCGGCGATTCTTTTTCTTTTATCTGTCCTTCTTTCTTGATTTCATCATACAAGCTGTGAATATCTTCCTGCATATGCTCAAGCGTTTGCACCAGCAGATATATCGTTTCTTTCTTACCTACAACACAGATTCGACTATAAATACAGCATCTTGTAAAAAATGTTTTCTTCATCATTCCACTCATCTTTATTCTTGCTTCAATTTCACGCCTTTCATAGTCTGATATACGAAAACTGATTGTCGGATTCTTATGAACTCCACTCATGATGCAGCTTCTCCCTTCTCTGTTTCTGTTGCAAACTCAGAATTAAGCATGTTCGCCATCTCAATCTGTTCTGTTGGAAACATATGAGCATAACGGAATGTTATTGCCTGACTCTCATGTCCTACTCTGTTGGCTATTGCCACCGCAGAAAAACCAAGCTTGATGAGCATTGAAACGTGCGAATGCCTGAGATCATGAATTCTTATTCTTTTAACTCCAGCTGCTTTTGCACCTCTGCTCATTTCATGGTGCAGATATGATTTTGTAATCTGGAATATTCTGTCATCCTTACCATATCCATACAGCATTCCTATGAGCTGTTTTAGCTCTTCTACCAGAAAATCTGGAATTACAACATCTCGCTTGCTCTTCTCAGTCTTTGGATCTGTAATAATGTCCTCTCCATCGATATGCTGATATGACTTTGTAATATGGAGTTTCTTATTCTCAAAATCAATATCTACCGGAGTAAGTGCAAGCAGTTCTCCTTCTCTTATTCCACACCAGTAAAGAATCTGAAACGCATAATAAGATATTGGCTTGTCCTTAACACATTCGATAAACTTTAGATATTCTTCCTTAGTCCAAAAATTCATTTCATCAGCTTTGCCTTTTCCTATAGTTCCTGCCTTTACAACAGGATTTTCTCTAAGGTTATAAAATCTGACTGCATGATTAAATATGGCTGAAAGCTCCGACTGCATTTTCTTCAAATAAGTTGGTTTATAAGGCTTTCCATCATTCCGATACTTTATCATCTCATTCTGCCATTTGATAATATCCGCAGGACTGATTTCATTCATCTTCTTATCTTTAAAATATGGAATCAGCTTCTTTTCAAAAATAACTTCCTTAGTTCTCCAGGTATTCAGCTTTAACTTTGGTTTTACATCATCCTCATATAGCTTATAGAAATCTGAAAATTTCATATCCAGATTAGTCGCCTGCTGCAATCTGAACTTCTGCTCATACTCCAATGCCTCCTTCCTTGTCCGAAAACCACGCTTTAGCTTTCTTCTGTTTTTACCTGTCCAGTCATTGTAGTGGAAGGACACATACCATGTGCCCCTCGCTTCATCCTTGTATGCTGCCATACAACTGCTCCTTTCTCTTATGCTGTTCTGTCGCATAAGTCATAAACCTTGCTATCAAGATACTTACGGCTTACTCTGCCAGCTCTGACAAAATATCCTTTTGCCTTAAGTTCTTCGTTAGCTTCTCTGATAACCTTGTATGCATGTGATACTGATATGCCAAGTATCTCTGATACCTCTTTTGCTGTGTAATATAACTTCTTCTCCATAGGTACATCACCTCCCTTCTCCAGCAGTAGCTGGTATGTATTTGTAATAGCCATCCATGAAATTCTGTTACAGTTATTGTATTTTCATATCTCAATTTTTAAAAGGGACAGGAACGGTTCTTTTTTCCAGAAATGGACACAATTCTGGTTTTTTTATCTTTCTGATGCTTTCCACATTTATAAAGTCTACAGTAAACCATAAATTTATGGAAGTGACACCATTGGTGTTTCTTCACTATTTTCCACCAATTTCTAGTGTATTCCCTACATATGATATTTTAAATGCAGTCCTCTGATTGCGGAATATTCTCTCATGGCCGAAATCTGCAAAAGCATATTCTATGATGGTCTTTTTTCATGTGTTGTTATTGTAATCTGAAATTGCAAAATCACTAATACGCAAAACTGGTTCAATTTCACAAATATTTGTCGGTTTTTGACTATGTGATATTTGGAATACTTTTTGAAAATAAAAAGAATTGTGATAATAGAAAATACCTATGACACTTCTGTTCAGTATCCTTAAATATCTGTGGTACTACAAAAACAGGTATCATATAGGTATCACGATAAAAGAAAAAGCCCCATAAATGGCTTGTTTACGCCATTTATGAAGCTCTGTTTACTATTCAAACTCGCAGAGTCTGGTTTGATTCAGGTTATTATAATGCAGTTATCTATACTATTTTGTATTGATAACTCATGCCTTTTCCACACATTATTTTTCGTTTCACATATTTTTAGTACCAATCCAGTACCATTGCATTTTTTCATTATTTTGTGTAGTTCCGGTGGCTTGCAGGTTCGTTTACTATTCACATAATAAATTTCTGTTGGTTTGCTTGTCCACCTATGGAAATTATAATCTCCAGTCGATATTTCTGCAAGAAAAAGTTTTGTGATACTAATCTTATATACCATGATTAAGCAATATAATCATCAAATTCTATATACCTCTTACTTAAAACTAACAATCAATCATAGTTTTTCAATTCATTATATAATTATTCTTAAATCTTATATGTTTTACCTCTTTATGTATAATTTTTATTCATTTTATATAACCTAAAAAAATCTACTGTACTCTCTCTAATCACACGGAATTAATTAATCCACATTTATTATAAACTATTAATACCAATTCTTGTAAGAATATCACCCGACTTCTTTCTAATCTCAGCCAATATATCTTGATTAAACCTAAACAAATATTCCAGTTCATCGGCAAAATTTTTGTTTTCAATCGTAATATATTTTGTATTTAGAACTAATACGCAAAGCTTATTTTTAAACTGCAGTTCTGGTGTCACATAAATATAATCATATTGTATTTTATGCTTAATTTTTTCAGAATATTTATAATCAAGCCATTTGTTACTACCTTCAACTGTTACTTGTCCAATTTCAATAATGTATCCAAAAATTGTTCTTAACATATGATTTTTGTTCTGTGCGTAATCACAATTTGGAGTAATATCAACTTCAATAATTTTTCGATTTAACTTGACTTTTTGCCCACAAATTCCTATTTCATCATCTTTATACCATTTATTTGACAATGTACTACACATAAAATCAGTTTCATTAAAATTTATACTAGAATTATTTCTAACATATACTTTACCTGGCAATTTTCTATCTACATCATCATACAAATTTATATTAAATAATGAATTTATGCATCCTTTTTGTTCAATAGATATTTCTTTGCTTTCTTTCTTTTTCTCTTCAAAATCACTTCCCCAATTTTCTGCTAATCTATTTATTAATTGCTCATTCGATATTATTTCAAGATATCTATCCCTTAAAAATTCAACCAATATCTGCAATATATTTCGTGTTGCTTCTTTTTTATCATTTACATATGAATCTTCCAGCTGTGCCATTTTAATAAAAATATCTTGCAATGCAGAATTCGTCATTTCTATACGCAATCCATACAACAATAATCTTACCATATTACTAGCTACACTAATTGATTCATTTTCCCATTCTATCAGAAAGTTTATCATGTTTTGCTCTACCAATTTAACAGATAGATTATTCAATAATTCTTGTGGCTTTGATACAAACTCTTTCTTATCAAACGCACATATATAAGTTGGCAAAGTTGTTTCTTTTATCGTTTTCAAATATGACATCATATATTCTTCAACTTCATCTTTCAACGCAATTTCATTAGTCCATAATACTATAATATATGGCCCATTTTTCTCTTGAACAATATTTTCTAAAACTGAAACTAATACAGATGCTATATTCTTAGCACCTTGTATTCCATCTTCTAATCTTATATCCAAAAAAACAATTCTAACAGCGTCTATTTTTGTTATTTTTTTATCTCTCATTGTATTGTAATCATAAAAAATATATGGCACGCCATTTTCGGCTAAAATATTCTGTATTGGTAGTACTTCTTCATACTTGTCATCAACAATCAAAACCTTTCCATATGATGGAAATATCTTTTGTATCATCGCTATGCCTCCTTAAAAATCAACGCTACTGCTGCACCATTTTCGTAGTCTATTGGAAGATCAAAATCCAAAACATCAGGAAAAATAACCTTTCCACCAATTGTATCCATTATTTCATTAACTAAATGTAACCCCAGTCCCATACCATCCTCTTTTTTGGAAATGAAAGGGAGAGTTAATTTATCTTTTGGTATAGTAAAGCCTTTTCCATTATCAACTATTAACAATCCTCTGTACCCACTCTCTGGTACATATTCCACAAATAATATTTTCTTATCCTTAATTTCATATTTTTCAAGCCAATATATAGAGTTATCCAACACATTCATAATAGCACTTCTTACTAAACTTGCTGCACATTCAACTTTTTCCCCGTCAGCTAGAACTCTATTGTCTATTGTTAAATTGTGTGCTAAAATTCTATATTTAAATACATCTAACGTTCCTTGTACTAAATTATATATAGCTGTCCTATTCTTTTTAGTATTTTTTATTAACTCCGAATAACTTGAAATACGCATTGCTAAATCCGAAACTAAATTCTTAATATGAACTGATGCACTTTCTTCTTTAACACTTTTTTCCAATTCTTTAAGAATTTTATCAATTTCATGTATTACCATACTCATATTAAGACCAATACTTGAACTTTTCACATATATCCTATTAATTTCCAAATATTCTCTTTCTATATTTGCTAACGCACTATTAATTTCTTTTTTTAGTTTTTCGTCCTTTATTTTTTTGTCAACTGTATTCTTTAAACTTTTAACAGAGTCCACTACTGGCGTTTTAAATGTTCCAGAATAAAACATACGCAGGTCTGCTTTATCAATCATTCTATCATTTTCGACACATGAAATTGCATATAACACAGCTTTAACAAAACAATCATATGCCGAGTTTTCTATAAATCCTTCTCGACTTGTTTTCTCAATTAAATCTGTACTATCTAATCTATCTAAATAAACTGCTCCAACAACTAAGTGTCCACTTAATGCTTTAGATGGATTGTTAATCCTTCTTGATTCAAGCCCCAGCCAATCATTGCTCTCTTCTCCATATTCATACAAGCGCATATTATCACGATATATTGATACCCCACCATTCTGTTTTAGATATTTTTTAATTGTGTTCTTATCATTTGGAAATCCAAGATTTAATATATAAGAATCTAAATCAAATATTCTTAACTCAATCACAACTGTTCCTATCTCAAATGGTTTCAGATTAATTATCGTTTTATTTTTTTTATCTTCTAAATCATAAATATAGGTATTCTGATATTCTTTGCTTTTTCTGTATTTTACTTTATTTAAAATTTCCCATGGTTCAAACTCATATGTATACTCCTTAATCATACAATCTTCTAAAACTATTTTTGCCTTATACAACGCTTTATCTTTTAATTCTTCAAAACTTATTAAATCTTTTTCCCACTGCTGATGATTTGAAAATATGTTTACTGAAAAAGAATCAGCTGCTTTAAAAGGTGAATTCAATGCTAATATATTTCTATAAACATTTCTATACTCTTTTGCAGTCCAGACATGCCTCAACCCTCTTATTTCTATTCTTGTGCCACTTTTATTCCCCAAAAATATTTCTGGTTTTCTTTCATATACTTCTACTCCTACATCACTCAAATATTTATCATTATCAAAATCCCCCCAATTAATTTCAAAACACACCTCTTTTTCACCATCATTTTCAGCTCTCGACACAAGTTTTATATAATTTCCTAATTTGTGTGCTCCAAATCTTCCTATTCCTTTTTCTCCTAAAGGAATCCTAACCATACCATTATGCTCAAATGATTTTTTCTCACCATTAATTATATTTTTTTTATTTAATGTTGCTGGTTCCATCCAATGATTTACAACAGTATCCATAGTCATTCCAATCCCATCATCTTGTATTATAATAAAACCATTTTTTAAATCATCCAAATTTTCTAGTGTAACATCAACATTTTTTGCAAATGCATCATAGCAATTTTTAACCATTTCCAATATTGCTACACTTTCATTTTTTATTAATTGTTCTCCCAATTCCAACATCAAACGTGCTCTCGGTTTAAAGTATGTTTTATTTCCCATTTTATTTCTCCAATCCATCTAATAAATTTTTTATTGCTGTCGCTATACCCTTAGCCATCAATGGTGGTACAGCATTTCCAATCTGAACAAACTTTGCTGTTCTTGGTCCCTCAAAATAATAATTATCTGGAAAAGACTGTATTCTTGCAGCCTCTCGCACCGATAATGAACGTGCCTGCTCAATATCTGGATGTATATAATAATGTCCATCTTTTGATATGTGTGCTAACATTGTATGTGCACTCTCCATATCTCCCTCAACAACCTTGAATCTATCTAAAAATGATACACGATTATTATGGAATTGCAAATTTTCCGGCAAATCTGTATAATGTAATCTTCTATGATTATCATTCCACATTTCGATTGCAATCCTATAAATATCTCTATCAACATCCCTTATATTTCTTGTCTGATGATCTGTCAGAATATCCAGTTCATCTCTTATACCTGATTCTATAAGATATTCATTAGGTTCTGTGATGTATTCATTATGTTCTTCACCCGGTGCTAAATGGCACAAATCATTCAGCAAATCATTCACAATTGCATTAACATGCATCCTTGCAAATTCAGGATAATGTAAATCCAAATCTTTTCGCCAGCCTATTATAATCACTCGTTTCCTATGTTGAAGTACTCCAAAATCATGTGCATTTACCAACCTATGTTCTATATTATATCCAACTGTTCTCAATCTTTGCTTTATTCGCTTCCATATCACTCCATCTTTTGCAGTTAACATTCCCGGAACATTCTCAAAGACAAACAGTTTAGGCTTATATTTATTAAGGAATCTTGCATATTGAATATACAAATCGTTTCTAGGATCATTTTCCATCCCTCCTTGTGTTGAAGCTCTTCCAACCAACGAATAAGCCTGACAAGGTGGTCCACCTATTAAAACATCAACTTCCTTAATATTATCTTTTTTCATTATATCATCTATTTTATAAAATATACTTTTATATGTTTTATCTGATATTTCCTCGTTAATCACTGTCATCAAAACTTCTTTTGGTACTTTTTCGTAAAGCTGTTCTTTAGATATACTTCCTCTTAAATAATTATAATAATAATTCAAATTACCAGTTTTTTTTAAATAATAATAACAAGAGCGGGTTCTTAATGTATCAGATGCAAATCCATTCATTTCAACATGTGCAATCGGATTATAACCACAGTTGAAAAAACCTTCTGATAACCCTCCTGCCCCCGAAAATACATCTATAAAATTATATTTATAATTACTAGTAAACATTGTTTATGCTCCTCTATTATTCTTCTATTAACGAATCAAAAATCGTTTCTTCCACAACCTTCACACACTCATCTGTATGTTTCTTTATATCTTCACCCCAGAACCGGATTACAGTCCAGCCCTCAAAGTCCAATTTCTTATTTATCTCATCATCCCGCTCTTTGTTGCGGGATATCTTGCTAATCCAGTACTCACTATTGTTACTCTTTTCAAGTCTCTTTTTTAAAGTATCCCAATCTTTTCCATGAAAGAATTCTCCATCACAAAAAATAGCTATCTTATACTTTGTCAGCACAATATCTGGACTTCCTGGAAGTTTTTTATAATTCTTGCGATACCGATACCCTTTGTTCCATAAAGCCTTTCTTAATATAACTTCTATTTTGGTATCCTTCCCATGAATATTTTTCATATTTTTATGCCGCTGTTCTTTTGTTAAATCGTCTGCCACAAAATCACCTCAACAATCTGTTTTTCCCCAATTTTTCCAGTTCTTTTCTCATTTGCTTTTTATCTGGCATTTATTCTTTAACTGCACGCTATAAATACACATCTCTAACAAGTTCCATTATTTTATCTGTCAGCATATCAAGCGACTTTCCATCCGCCATAGGTTTAATATCTGATTTACTTTCAATGCATTTTTTAAGTACTACTTTAAGTACTTTTTCATCTCTAAGCTCCACTTCTGATAAATCTTTTATAATTTTTTCTATCTCAATAGAGGCATCCGCAATCTGACTGCAACGATTATAAGAATCACCCATATTCTCTGCCACCATACTTTCATGGCCTTCTTTTTCATATGGATTAAATCCATAAAAAGCATTACTTGCAACGGGGCATATAGCATCATATATAATTTTTGCACCTAATTCTCTTTTTATCTGTTTTGGATATATAAGCCTGCCTCTATCCGATTTCATTTCAAGTTTCTTTTCAGCCAATTTACTGGCAGTTGTGATTCTCGTAAGATATGCCATCATCCTATTTGCAAAGTTTTGACTATCTACTTCATGTCGTCCAATTACTGGAATATATTTGTCCATCTCATTTTCACTAACTATATGATCTGCTAAATATAAAGAATACATTTCTGATGCACAAAGCTTTACAACTGCTACATTCTCTAGTTTTTTATCTCCAATTTGATGAAGCATATCCATCTGCACCCATCCATATTCTTTATCCCCAGATTCATCAGGACAAAAAAACATATTCTGCACATATTTGTATCCTTGCTTTGCTATAAAATCATCGTACGCAAGCTGATATAAATACTGCTTTGTAACATCTGCCACTCCAGGCTGTCCTATAACTTTGTATTCTGACGCATGCTTATGAAAATTAATGTTATAATACTTTGCATCATATATGCCAAAACAATATTCTCCACTTTCACCACACTCATAAATACTAATCAAATCTGGTCTTAGTGTATCTGACTTTTCATCACTAATATTATCTGAAGTCTTATGCCATACTGGTCTATCAATTATTTCTATTAAAGTACTATCTTTACTTTCTTTATAATCATCACAAACTCCAAGTGGCAGCTCTGATAATTTTACATTTAAAACATTTCCAAAATTCCGTGCACATACTTTTTCCCATACTAAGTTAAAGCTGTTGGTACCATATATGCTAAAACTATCAATGTTATTAAAGCTTGCTTTTTGTGCAATATACGCATACATTGCCTTCAACACCAGTTGTTTTCTTGTGTTATACTGCACATTAAGTTCATTTTGTATCCTATATAAAATATAATCTTCATCGCCCAAATCTTCCAGTTGTTCTTCCGACAGCTCTACTGTCACAATATTAAACAACTCCGGCAGATCGGATTCTTCAAGTTCCTTTGAAAATTTAGTCAATATACATGCATGTAAGCGTCTGATAAAATCATATTCATCTGAAGTTCGCTTTTTTGTCTGTAATTCAGTATAATATGGCCTGTTATTTGATATATATGAAAATGTTTCATTTATTGTTCTGTCCCACAGTATTTCTCCTGTGCCATTAGTCTCAACAATATCAACGTCATTAGCATATATTCCATTATCATAATAATCCTGTAGCAAATACAGCATTACTGCCAATAAGTTAAACGATCCTCCATCATCACTTTCATTATATAGTTTTATTACCTGCTCTTTTGAATTATATTTTTCCAAAACACGCATAATCTGCTTCATCTGCGCTACTGGACTACCACAAGAATTAATATATTTAGGATAACACTTTAATACCCGTCCATATACAACAATTACTCCAACAAATGAAAACACATAATATAATTCCCGCTCTCCACTTTCGATATCTGTTACTCTGATATCTTCCTCAACTAAGTCAGAGAGCATACTTTGCCTATCACTTTTTTTTACATTTTTAACAATTCCATACTCTTTTAACTTTCTTATAATCTGCACTGTTTCATCAGCAGTGCATTCAAATATTTTTCTAAGTTCATCTTGAGTATACCGTTTCTGCTCTTTGACATATTTAGAAATCATCCAGTAACATTCCCTTCTCATTCTAATTCACTCAAATATTCTTTCTTGATTTTGTCTCGGATTTCTTTACAGAAAATATCTATGCCTCTTTTATCAAATTCCTCGCAAATCGTTGAATATTGGTTTCTTATATCCTCATCACAGCCTCCAAACAACATATGCCTTCTCTGCTTTGCTGCATCTTCAAATAAGTACATAATAATTTTACTCTTAAAAGTTTCTCTAAACGCATCTTCATTCTCTAAAATGCTTTTAGATACAAAAAATGGTCCCATAAGCTTGTCTTCATTTATCTTATAATCTCTAGAAGCAAGTGTTGTATTTATAGCCTTCCTAAGCTCATTCCAGTCAACTCTGTATGGCACCTGTGCTTTATCACACACTAAATATGTATCTTTAATCTTTTCTTCCTTATGGTTAATACCTATATATTCAAAGTTCCATCTTCTTTTAAATGCTGTATCCATTGGAAATACGCCCTGATCAGCACTATTCATAGTTGACCAGATATACATATTATCTGGTATCTTTATTTCATCATACTGCTCTGGCCTTCCACCAAGTTCTTTTGCCAAATATGCCTTTATATCTTCAGAAGGTTTAACTGGATATTGGCTTGCATTTCTATCGTCGCGATCTAAAAGCTGAAATACCTCTCCAAATACAGCGGCAACATTTGCTCTATTAATTTCCTCTATGAGAAGCAGAAATGGTTTTACATCTTCCTTATTCACTGACTGTCCATTTTCTATTGCTTTTACATATATCCTCATAAATGGTCCAGGAACATACTCATATGATATTCCATTTTTTGTAGGTACTGGCTTATATGTTCCAACAAAATTAGCATATGAATAATCTGGATGGAATGTAACTCTTTCGTACTCTCCACCTTCTGAAACAAGATCCTTCTGCTCATCATTCAGCTTAAAACTTTTTCCTGTTCCTGGTGCTCCAAATACAATTCTATTGTGTGCATATACAGCCCCTGTATCCTTATTTTTTCGTGAACACCCTGTATAATAATCAGGTTCAATATATGGCTTAGATTCCATTTCTTCCTCCTCAGAGCCTTCATTCTCTATGCTCATTTCTTCCTGAATAGAATTTACTGCATCCTCTTTGCTTTCTCCAAATTTTACAGATGTTGGTATCATCACAGTAACTGCTCCAAGCACCCTGTCCATAAACTCTCTGTCAAAAATTTCTTTAAATTTTTCAAGCATTTCTGGGAATTCATCAAGTACTGCACGTATAACAGCAACAGCCTTTATCATATCCAAAGTACTTAATGCCTGTGACGGATCTCTTGATAACTCTGGTCCTATATATGGAGCATCGTATGCGTCTCTATAACTTAAAAAATCTTCTCTTTTAAATGGCTTATCAAAAACGCAGTCAACTTCTATATCAAACTTAAAGTACTTTTCTTTACCATTATATCCAAAATCATATGGCTCTTTAATAACATGTGCTACTCCTATAAACCCTGGGACCCAATCCACTTCTGCTTTTCCTGTATCCCCTCCTAATGTAACAAATACAGTTTTTCCTATATTCAATTCCTCTTTCAGCGTATAAACCCCATCCACTGTTATATATTTATTACCATTTAGAATGTTATGTACTGTTTCTGTGAAACCACATTTCATAGATACAAATGTTGGTTCCTCATACTCATATCTATGAATAATCTCCGCTACAGCTTTTTCCAATTGATCTGCAGAATAATCCTTATATAAATCAAATACTTCCTGATATGCTATACCTCGTCTTTTTAAATCTCTACTCTCTCCCCAGCCTTTTCTTCCATTACCAGTAAAATAAGAATCAAAAGTATCCTTTGCATACCTATATGTTGATTTTTTTATTCCGAATCTCTTTTCTAACACTTCCCAATCATGCATCCGCTGCTTATACCTTACATCTGTTTTGGGAAGCATAGCATAATACATGCAGACTAACGCCTGTTTTTGTGAATCATTTAAAATATCAATATTGACCTTCTGCTCCATATTGTTTACTCCTTAATGCTAGAATTAGTATTCCAAAGTATATATACCATCTTCATACCTTTTAAACAAAACTTTTGTTTTACCATATTGTTCTAACATCTGTTTTGTAATATATGTACCATCTGGCACTCCAAGTTTATGCCTTATCCATTCTCCTATTATCGCATTACTTTCTGGAGTTTCTAATGCCTTTCCCTTTGCTTGTGCCTGTCTCATATAAAAAGCATCATATTCCTTTGTTACAACCTTAAACACTGGATACGTTCCATCAGCATTTACATCTGGGAAAAATCCATCTTTATGATCTGCCACATTATATGGAATATACGCCTGGTTTCTATTTCTCTTATAGCCATTTTTACGTATTCCCCAATTTACGCCAGAACCATATCCAGTATCGCTGCCATCAGCTTTCAGTAAAGAAACTTCTAATGTATCTTCCGGCTCAATAGTATGATAATTCTCCCAAGATAAATTTTCCAAATTAGTATCCGCAACATCATCTTCCACATTTTTCTTGCTAGAAAATGAAACCTTATCTTTTATCTGCCCATCAAAGCAATTTATCGTATCAGGTAATAGACTATTGAAATAATGGTTTGCCTCTTTAGGATTACATACATCCATGCATTCTCTTCTTGCAAAAAATGCATTCATGGTATAATTAGCTGAACCATTAAAAGCTTCTATTGCCTTTCGCCCCCTGCACCATACATACACCTTCGAATGTACCTGTTTACCTTCCACAATATAATTGCATGATATCTGAGGCATTCCAGATACACTATTCAATCTTTTTATCAATGAACATATCTTGTCATGTTTCTTTTGTGTCAGACCCGTACCTTTTGTCATTCCAAGTATAATGTCCACCTTTATTCCAGACACATATTCTTTATTCCTGCCATCAAATAGTTTTATCAAGTGACTTGATATTCTCTCAACATCGGTAAATGCTGTAACAATTTTCAAATGATTACATGCTTCACCATCTTTTCTGGCTGGTGTAAATAATATTTCTTCTTCAAAATTATCAGTATACATACCTTACTCCTTTATACTTGGTTCTACACTTTCGTAGTCAATTCCCGCAAATGTTCTTAAAATAGCTTCAAATATGATTTTAGCTCCTTTTGCAGGTACCGCCATACCGATTTGTTTTCTAACAGACTCTTTAGACCCCTCAAAAATATAATCATCCGGAAATGTCTGTAATCTTGCCCTCTCTCTATTAGTCAATGCTCTTGGCTCCGAATAATGATACATATGCGTTCCACCACCGCCTGAACCAGTTACTGTATATGCAGGTTTATCTGGATCTAACCTCTTATAAATTTGACTTATCTTTGCCCCTTTCACTTTAAGCTGCAATTCTTCTGGCAAATCCGCAGTAAACGCATTTTCTCCTGGTTTAATATATTTCAATCGCTTTACAACTATTTCAGATTGCTTTGTTAACTCGTTATTATAAGCTTCTTTTCCTATTGGAGGATTCTCTATTGCATTCTTACAAGTAACATCAACATTTTTATATGGTTTTGGACTAGGTATTTTAAATTCATATGGCAGATCCTCTCTAATACCAACAATTATTACCCTATGTCTTGCCTGCGGCACCCCATATTCCTCAAATTTATATAAATTAGGATATATTCTATATCCAGCATTCTTCAAATCTTCCTGTATCTTCTGAAATGCCTTTCCATCATTAGCACTCTTTAATCCGCCAACATTTTCTGCCAAAAACCACAGCGGCTTATATTTCTTTAATACCTTTACTCCATATGTGTATAACGGACCATATACACCATCAAATCCCTTTTGCTCACCTACAACAGAAAAATCATTGCATGGGAATCCAAAAGCCAATGCATCTATATCTCCAAGACTGTCAATATCAATTTTTCTTACATCACCACAAATAACACTATCGCCATCATCTGGGCAGATATTTCTCGTATATGTATTACATGTGTCTTTATCATAATCATTTGCCCATTTATGAATAATCTTATAATCTGAATCTTCAATCTTCGCTGTCGTTGCTCCCAGTGCCAATCCGCCAGGACCACAAAATAATTCTCCAAGTTTAAATTCTTTTACAATATTCTTCATCAAACTTTATCTCCATTTGCTAATATAAATTCTCTGTTAAATTCGACACCCAATACATCTGCAATTTTCTCTAAATCTTCTACTGTAAAACTTTCTCTTTTCATTTTCGAATTAAAGCTTTGTGGCGATTTTCCCAGCCGCCTTGCCAGTTCTGCTTCACTTACACCACATCTCACACACAATACTTTTATTTGTTCTGATATTGTCATGCACCAATCCTCCTGCTTACTATCTATTTTTATATTATAAACATATTTTTTGATGATGTCAAAATAATTTTTAAGCATATGTTGTTTATAAATTGCTAGTAAATTAAAATCAAAAACTACTCTCACTAACTTTTCACAAGCAGAAAGCTATTTTAATTTTAATCTTTATTTATTAAATCTTTTTCAACATACATAGGGATTACCATATCTAGTAAATGCTCTTCTTTGGTTAATTCTTTAATAACTTCAAAATATATTTTCTGAAGTTCATATTCAGAAAGTTTAACCATTTGTTCTATATGACATTTTTGAGCATAATCTTTATCTTGTGCATCGTTCAATATCCTAATTGCCTCTAACAATTCTTCTGTAGGTTCTACACTATTTTCCTCAAAATCATCTATTCTCCCATATTTATCATCTGATATACATTGATAATCCATACACTTAACAGCCAAATCAAATAAATCTTTTCTCATTTTTGCAGAAACTATATCCATATATTTTATCGGATGCTTCAATCTGTAGACATTTTCTGCATATTCTCTGACCTCTTTAATAAAAACAGGAAAACTACTTGCTGTTAAAATATAGCGAAATGCTGATTTATATTCACTGCACATACTGTTTGCACCAATGCCCATATTTTCACCAGAAGTTATTCCTATTATAGCTTTTACGGTTTCTTCCTCCAGCCCTAAAAACTCACAAACTTTTTCCATTTCAAATGATTCATAATCTGTTTCACCAATAAGATAACCTACTGATACCCCAAAAAAATCTGCCAAATTTGACATTGTTTCATATGAAGGAAACCCTATAGTTTTTCCATTTTCAATTTTACTTCCTACACGTAGCCATCTGCTTATATTTGCCTGAGTTCCGCCTCCGTATTTTTCCTTATATTCTTTTAAGAAGCTTTTTTGAGTATAATTCTTTTCTTTCATCAATTTATGCAGGCGATTGCACCAGCATTGTGCCTTATCATGTTCTATATCATTCATAATATATTCTATCCTCATAATTTTATTATTTACATCATTTATATATCATCATTGGTATTTACATTTATAAAGATAAATCTTAAAATATGTCTTGTCAATTTAAAGATCTTTAATCAGGAGGCATCACATGAATGAAAATAATTATATCCAAACAATAGGCGAAAACAGCACCCTACAAGACAGCATCATTGAAAATATGTATCTAAAAGCATTTGCATCCATCTCTGATGCAGAAAATACATCTAAAGAAAAATACATAACGAAAACTATGCTAATTAAATCATCCAACGACATGAGTACCCAGGAAAAGCTAACATCATTGGATAAGAATTACGAATGTCGTAATTATGAACGCTGGCAAAATTTACTATATTTTACCATCATATCATTTAGCGTATTAGGAGTAACAGTTGCCAGTCCCATTGCTATGAAAAATGTTCGTAAACTTTTCACAACATAATTCAAAACTTGTATTATGTTTCCATTTTACCATATATTATATAGTCATTTGCTAAAACAATACTTTTCTACATGATGTTATGACAGAGGAATCACCTTCCTCTGCCATTGTTCCAAATCTTATCTCCAGTCTTCTCCTTATCAGCATCTCTATCAACACTCTCATCATACATTCTCTGAAACTCCTCATAAAGCTCATCCCCATCAAGCTTTATCCCCAGCCGTTTCATTACATCTGAAAACAATTTTATGCTTCCACTCACATCGGTAATATCAAATTCGAATACATCAGCCTTAACAGAATCACTGACATTCTCATAACCGCCAAGCTCTAATATTCTCCTGATAATCCAACCAACTTTGTCCACAGGCTCAGTTTCTTTAGTTTCCACAAATTCACTTTTACCTGTTACATCAGTTGTACTTTCGTCCATTCTTGCCTCATTCACATCAGACGAATTATGAACCTCTGGTATTCCTATACCCTCTAAACCAGTCTGTTGTTTTCTCGCACTATCAGCTTGCTCTTTCTGTCTGCCTATTTCATTCTGAATATTGTAAGGATTCATTACCTCAACATTTGCATCCGGCTCAACAACCATTTCCGCTGTTCTCTCATCCAGCATATCCTCTTCCATCCCCGGTATGTCAACATCCCTGTCAGCAACAATCTCCTCATTCCCCGACACCGCATAATAAGCCGTATACAAATCTTCTTTTATAATGTCATCAGCAAGCTGTATCTGCCTCTTAATTTCCTTTTTCTCCTGCTTAAGCTCATCCAGTTCTTCCTGCACTTCCATATGCCATATCTGATATTCCCGGTACTGCTCTTCATTCTTTATACTGCGTTTCCGGCTAGAGCTTTCTCTGTATATCTCCTTCTGCCTGTCCTCAATCTGCTGGATTTTTTCTTCCTGCTCACCTATGAAATCCACAAGATCCACAACACTTTTGATGTCATTATTTACAATCAGCAGATATTCGTCCTGTAACTGATGAAACCGCTTCAAATCCTCTGCATACTTTGCTCCACCAACTACAAAACGCTTCTGCTCTACAACCCTTAATCTGTATAGCTTTGCATAAAACTTCTTCTGGAATGGTGACAGCTTCGCCCTGTGCAGCCCCCTGATATCCGACGAATAAAAGTAAGGCTTTGCCATCCAAGGCATATCCACATGATGCCTTAGCATATCTTCTGAAAACATCTCGTCCAGCTTTGCCAGTTTATGATAATACCGAAATCCCGGTGCCTGTACCTCCATCCACGCGTCTTTTTTAAATACATATCCAAGTCTTTTCATCAGATATTTAAAATGCTCCACATTTCCGGCTGCATACGCACACATCTTAGCATCACGAAGTATAATATCCTTCATGGACATTTCCTTTTCCCACTTGTCCCTGCTGATATTCTTTGGATTTCTGCTATACTCTGCCGGCATTATGGAAAGTCCAAGCTCATCACAATATTTATTTGTAATCGGCTGCAGATGATTCTTCCAATTGCCTTTAGGTGAATTATACTTCTTGCCGGTTGTCATACTCACACTATTCCAGATCAGATGCCCATGCATATGTTCCCTGTCAGTATGAACTGCATACACCGCCTCATAATCATTACCAAGCACATCCTTTGCAAAGTGCTCCAGCACATACATTGCCTGCTCTACCGTCACTTTTTCTTCCGGTGAAAATGATATGATCACATGATAGCCCTGCCTTTTACCTGTCTTATGAAATATATTCTTCGTCTCCTCCATCTGCTCAAATGCCGTATCCGGCAGGCAGTTAATACTGCCCACCAGTACACATTCTTCTGTCTTATCCGGATTCTGGATATATTCCAAAGCA
>ENA-ORTB01001794-ORTB01001794.1-human-gut-metagenome-genome-assembly--contig:-NODE-1794-length-22268-cov-25.175528_pt1 | contig 22268 bp, 21 predicted proteins | sample MGYA00241905_ERZ509174 | MGnify/ENA primary metagenome ERZ509174 (study PRJEB26280, sample SAMEA2338851) | human gut metagenome | biome: human gut; feature: human-associated habitat; material: faeces... | reverse complement strand
GTACACTTCCAGAAGAATCAAGTTTCTTCACCAGCGTAGGTCATCCTTTCCCTGCTATTTGTATCCGTACATCGACAGAACGTCCTGAAGCTATAGATAAAGGTGACTTTATAATTGCTGGTATTGATGAAAAGTCATTGCTGCAAGCTGTAGATACAGCTGTTGAGCTTTGTCGTGACGGTCAGCACGGTATTCCTGTTCCTGATTATGTTGATGAGAATGTATCGACTAAGGTTGTGAAGATTGTACAGTCTTATGTTGGTATTGTCAATAAGATGGTTTGGAGAAAATTCTAAAATAAACAAGGAAGCTGTTGTACAGGTAGTTCTGCAAAGAATGTGGTTCGATACCACCAACAGCTACAAGAAAAAGCTTAAGTAGCATATTTATGGCTAGATGGATAGTTTTTAGTAAGTATAAAGATGGGGGAATCGTTCAATATATAGAGAAAGTATTTGTCAAAGTGTAATTAGGTGGTGAAGTTTGATGACATGTCTATTTGGGATTTAATAGGAGCTTAAAAAAACATCTTTAAGGTGCTAGGATTACATTAACATGGTTTCTAGCAAAATCACTTTGACTACAAACCAATATTAAATCAAGAACGATTAATTAACATAACTCTACCTATGGCATGTTTATGTACAATTTCAAAGGGGTATGGTCAAATCTGGGTGCTTACTCTTGACTTCTGAATCTCATTGCTCGAAAGTATAAGAGTAAAATATTACAAATAATGGAAATTCTGAATATTAAAATTGTAAATGTAAAAAACATACAGAAAGCAGATATAGACATTCCGTTTGATAATGGAATTTATACTTTAGTCGGTGCTAATGGATGTGGTAAAAGCACTTTGATGTTGTGCATGGCACAACTTTTATCAAAGATTCAACTGCGTAAATTACGAGTCGGTGATATTGATGAGAGTTCTAGTGTTACGTTCCAGATTGAAAGGAAAACACAAACTTGGAAATGGGATTCTTCCATGCATCTTAGTTATAGAGGTCAGTCCTTTAAATTTAATGGTATGTATGAAGGTAGCCTCTTTTATGGAACTCGATTTGAGGATTCTACCAATATAGAACAAATGATACAGGAAGGGAAAATTACTGACGATAGAGTTGCTGATGCTGATAAACAGGTTAAAGAACAGTTAAGCTATATTATTCATGGTGATTTAAATCATTATGAATCTCTTATGCGTCTTAAAAACAAAAAAGTCGCAGAAGAGTTGAAAATAAGTAATAGGCCTTATTTTATCCGTGTTGGTAAAGGATTAATAAGTCAATATAGAATGAGTTCTGGTGAATGTTTGCTAATATCACTACTTCATTTTTTGTATAATTCAATCGAAAGAAGATCGCTGCCTGAAAATCAAAAAGTTCTAGTTTTGATTGATGAATTAGAATTAGCATTGCATCCTATAGCAATTAATCGACTGATGGAGTATCTTCAGAAACTAGTTGATGAACATTCTAATTTAGTTGTTTATTTATCAAGTCATTCTCCTGAGGTTATTCGACGCATGAAGCCATCTTCTTTGTATAAAGTTAATAATGACAATGGTAAAATAACGCTAGAAACCAATTGTTATCCAAGTTATTTAATACGAGATTTGTATAGTAGTATTTCTCCGGATTTCTTACTATTGGTTGAAGATCATTTAGCGCAATTGGTTGTAAATCGTATTCTAAACATGAATGATTTACGTAATAGCAAACTGATTCATTGCGTGCCAGTTGGTGGAGCGGATAATGTATTAGAATTACATAAAGAATTATATTCAAAAAAGATTTTAGGTACTACTACAAAAATAATTTCCATCCTAGATGGAGATATGGATGGGCATCTAAAAAAAGATCAACAAAGGCTTCCGCATATGTTTTTACCTATTATGAGTGTAGAGAAATTTTTATATTCTGTTATAAAGGAAAACAGCAATCCTAAGTTAAAACGAATAATAAATGATAAATATTTTATTGTTTTTTCATTGGATAATGTGGTTTCTGAATATAATCAGGGCACTCTGAATGGTGAGAATGACAACAATAAGAATTTTTATATATTTCTTTGTAAAAAACTAACATCAATAGGAACATCAGAAGAGATGTTTGTTTCTGGGCTTTGTGACGATATTGTAAGCCATATAAACTTTGATAAATTCATAGAAAGATTTAATTCGTTTTTAAGTCAATAAGTGTTTTACAAATAGAGGAAACTTGCATAGCGAGATTTCTTTATCAATAAAAGTCCATGCTGAACATTTGTTGAATTTGGATGATTGTTTGCTCATGTAGAATAAATTGGAGTTATCATAGAATGATGAAATAGCAAAATAAAAGTCTTTATAGCACTTGAAGGGACACTATAATTTCGCAGATAAAATATCTTTAGTGGTAAAAGTTATGGCTTTGGGAAAGTGATGTTGCAAGAAGTGTATAGCCGCTGAAAATATTTAGAATATTTTTATGGTTACCATAGGCAATCGTCCTTTGAACCCTAGCGCAATGTAATATTTTACTTTGGTAACGATAAAGGTACAAAGATGGAGACAACCTATCATAGTATAATGATTACGGTAAAAATGCTAGTACAGTCTGAATCGGAATACCTTGGTGATTTTTTATCAAAACATTTAACTGCTGTAGGGATTTTTTAGTCTGTCGCTAGACAAAATAGAATTAGCCTTGCCAATAGTTAATAATCAATATAATTTTTAACAACTCAGTATATAAGCGCTTGCAAAAGCATCTATTAAAGGAGTATGCTGAGTACTAACAATAATAACATGCAACTTATATTACTTTCTGGTGGCTCTGGAAAGCGTTTGTGGCCACTTAGCAATGATGCTCGCAGTAAACAATTTCTTCCATTGTTAGTTTCTTCTAATGGTAAAATGGAATCAATGATACAGCGTGTTGTACGTCAGATACGTGAGACTAAGCTTACAAATAACATTACATTTGCAACGAATGCTACACAGTGTGATAGTATTATTAATCAATTAGGTAATGGTGTAAATATAGTTACAGAGCCTGAGCGTCGTGATACATTCCCTGCTATTGCTCTTGCCACAAGTTATCTTGCAAAAGAGAAGAAATGTAAAGATAATGAGGTTGTAGTGGTTATGCCCTGTGATGTTTATACGGAGTCAAAGTATTTCGCGACAATAGCTAAAATGGTGGAGACTGTTAATAATAATATTGCCGACCTTGTACTGATGGGCATTACTCCTACTCATCCAAGTGAAAAATTTGGTTATGTTGTTCCCGAATCTACACAATCATCAGACTCGGAAGAATCGGAAAAATTTGTATTTAATAATGATTGTCTTCGTGTAGCACGTTTCACCGAGAAACCCAATGCTGAAAAAGCAAAAGAATTGCTCAAAGAAAATGCTTTTTGGAATGGCGGTGTTTTTGCTTTTCATCTTGGATATATGATGAATATAGTCAACCAATACATAAAAACAGAAGCATACCAAGAAATATACAATCGCTATACTGATTTCCCTAAAATCAGTTTCGACTATGAGGTTGTAGAAAAGGCAGAGTCAATTGCCGTTATTCCTTTCTCTGGTAAATGGAAAGACCTCGGTACATGGAATGTTTTGTGCGAGGAATTGCCAAGTACACAAATTGGCAACGTTATGATGGGGGATAATAACGAGAATACCCATGTTATCAATGAATTGGAAATTCCTGTATTTTGCAATGGTTTGAAAGATATTATCGTAGCTGTTTCTCCTGACGGCATAATGGTATGTGATAAGCAAAGCTCTGAAAAGATAAAGGATTACGCTAATAAGTTGACTACACGCCCGAAGTACGAGGAACATCGTTGGGGAACATGTCGCGTAATATATGATTCAGAATATAAAAACAAACGGTCCTCACAAACGAAAATTGTAACATTAAAACCAGATATGAATATTCCATACCATATCCATCACGATCATTCCGAAGTTTGGACCATATTAGAAGGAAATGGAATTTTTGTTTTGGGAAGAAAAGAACAATATGTGAAATCAGGTGATACTGTAATTATTCCTGTAAATCAATATCATACTATAAAAGCGGCGACTTCTATGACATTCATTCAAGTTCTAATGGAAAATCAAATAGTTGGGGAAGATTTTGAGAGTCTTGGTCGGGATTGAAAAATCTAATAATTAATGATTATGGCTTCATTAAAGAGAAATTTTATATATAACCTTTCAATTACATTAGCAAATTATATTGCTAGCTTAGCTGTTTTTCCATACGTTTCACGTTGTTTAGGTGTGGAGTTAATGGGGAAAACAAGTTTTGCGACGAATGTTATTGCTTATTTTAGCTTATTTGCTTTATTGGGTGCTGCAACTGTAGGAACACGTGAAATTGCCATATGCCGTGACAATTGTGAAAAACGTTCGAAAGTATTTAGCAGTGTGATAAGTGTAATAGGATGTCTGACGGCAATAAGTTTTGTCGCTATGACTTTAGCTATATTGTTTATACCACAATTTTATGAATATCGTATACTCCTGCTTATTGGTTCTTTCTCATTAGTCTTTACAAGTTTTCAAATAGAATGGTTGTACCAAGGAATTGAAAAATTTGACTATGTTGCCAAACGAACTGTTTTCATTAGAGTTATTTATTGCATTAGCATTTTTATGTTTGTCCATGATAAAGATGATTATATTGTTTATTACGTACTGACAGTAGGCATAACAGTGCTCAATGGATTTATCAATCTAGTTTATTCACGTAATTATGTCAATTTCTCCTTTAAGGATGTTGAGTTTGTGAAATATCTTAAGCCAATAGGTATGTATGGGGTAAATAAGATACTTATCTCTATGTACACTACTTTTAACGTCTTATACCTTGGATTAACATGCAGTGATATAGAAGTAGGTTATTATACTACAGCAAATAAATTATTTGGTATTCTTCTTGGAGTAATTTCAGCTTTTACAAGTGTCATACTACCTCGAATGGCCGCTCTAGCTGCAGAAAACAATACAAGAGAGTTTAATAATAATGTATCTAAATCATTTTCATTGATTTTTACCATATCACTTCCCATTTGTATTGGAGGAGTGCTACTATCTCCTCAGATAATACGAATTTTAGCAGGTTCTGGATATGAAGGAGCAATCATCCCAATGCAGATAGTCATGCCTGTGATTGTCTTTACTGGAGCAGCACAGGTTTGTATTATGCAAGTATTAATACCATTAAAGAAGGATAAAACAGTGTTATATGCATCAGTAATAGGGGCAGTAACTGCTATTGTTTTAAATATACTGTTTGTAGGAAGATTAGGTGCGATAGGCTCTGCATTAGTACTCCTTGCATCCGAAATAATATCTGATGCTTATGCTTTTACTTATGCTTTTAAGGCCAAGATTTTTAATATTCAATGGCATTTTGTAATCAAAAGAATTATCTCATCCTTACCTTATGTTGGTATATGTTATTTCATGGGGAACTTCGTAATAAACAGCAATGTATCTGTGTTGTTTTTCGCATTGCTTTTATCCGGATTCTACTTTCTATTTGAAATAAAATTCGTGCTGAGACTACCGGTTCTGAAAAATATTATGCCAACATCTAAAAAAATAAAATAATGAAAATAGCAAGCGTTACGTTGTTTTGCAACGAAAGTTTTAGGTTGACTCAATGGATTCAATACTTTTCTGAATATAAAGAAGATATATATATGCAAGTGATCGTTAATAACGGGAAGTATGAAGATAGCAGTTTGTTGCAGTCTGCATTTCCTTCAGCAATTGTACTTTTTTCAGAAACGTCAAACATGATAGCATCTTATAATTTAGCTATAAAATATATCTTAAACAATTCGGATGCAGACACTATTCTCCAGATAACAAATGATTTAAGAGTGGAAAAAGGTGGGCTTAAACAACTTTATAATATTCTCTATAAAGAGAATCAATTTGGAATGATTAGTCCTATTTTATTAAAGAAGGATTCTTATGTTGTTGAAAACTACGGAGCAGAGATTGATTTTAAAAATATGTTATTCCGTCATGTTTGTAGAAATAAATTATATAATGAAGTTCAACCAGACATCGTCTACAGAACAGGTCTACCAGGAGGTTGTTTTCTAACGAAACGAGAAGTATATGAAAAAATTGGACTTCAAGACGAAATATTAAATATGTATTCTGATGAAGTTGATACCGGAATCAAGTGCGCTAATATAGGTTATAAATTACTATCTACTAAATTGGTGAAATCTTGGCATCAACATATATTTCCTATCGGTAGGAAACAAAGAAGTCGCTCTGCAAGTTTTTATATGTCAAGAAATCCAATTTACATAGCTCGTAAATACTATGGTCGCTCTGTTATTCTAGGAGCTTTTTGGAGTCGTTTGAAACTGTCTTGTATTGAATTCATGTCTTGTATTCATCACCTTAAAGGCAAAGAAGCTCTAATTTGCTCTTTTTATTCATTCAAGGGTTGTTTTACAGGACTATTTATGAAGATGTAAATATTATCATATGGCTGCTACAACAATTTACAGGTCGTCGAAATTTATATATTTCTTATTTTTCATTGCGTTTTTAATATCATCTAGGTGTTGGATTGGCTTTGAAGGAAGGGAAACGTTGTTTTTTTACTGTCTTCCGTTACTTTTGTTAGCCCTAATATCATTTAATAAATATAGATTTAAACATCAAATAAGATATGCCGTTTTTAGCTTTCTAATATACATTGCTAAATTATATACAATGTTTCTTGTTAAAGGGACTTTTGATTTAGTAGGTATGTGCAATCAAGCTGTCTTACCTATTACGGTCTATTTAATGTTATGCCTACAAGATAAAGAAAAGAAAAATATTTTGTTCTATATAACTAAATGGCTAGGATTAATCCTTATTCCAGGTATGATTATATATCTTGTTTCCTTTTTTGTTACTCTACCTGATTTAGGAATTATACAAACTGACTATGGTGGAAACTTTTATGGTGAGCCTTGCCATAATTATTTGTTTTACATAAAACAAATTAAATTGGGAGCAACTGGAATGTACCGTTTTAATGGACCTTTTATTGAACCAGGCGATTTAGGTTGTGTTTCTGCATTCCTACTATATGCAACAAGTTTTGATTTTAAAAAATACAAATATCTATGGGCTGTATTTGCGTCATTGATTCTAACCTTTTCACTTGCAGGATATATTTTGGCACTTTTTGGCTATGCAGCTATTTTAATGACGCGAAATAAGTTATCTGCCCAAAAACTATTAACGGGACTCATTTTTGTTTTAATAGTTATAAATTTTGGTACATATTATAATGATGGAGATAACTATGTGAATAATTCAATTCTTTCTAGACTTCAGGATGATGATTTGTCTTTGAACAATGCTAACGGAAGATTGAGTACACAAAAGCTGGAGTTTTACTACTCTATGTTTGAAAACCCAAGCATCTTGTTTTTTGGATATGACAAGAATACCATGTCTTATTTGAATAATGAGTTTGGAGCTGGTGCCGGATTTTATAGTATAGTATTGTCAATTGGGTTATTAGGAGTGATATTATATATCCTTCCATATCTATACATAACTTTGAGTGCACAAAACAAACGATATGCTTTACTGTTTTTTGTATTTTTGATATTGTATCTATATCAACGCTTCGATTTGTTTTGGATTTCTATCATTTTATGTTATTCATTCGGTCTTTCAATTAATGATGAAAAAGATTTTAATTTATGAAAAAAATAGCAATCATATCATTTTTCCATTATGAATCTTCATTGTGTTTAGCAAAATCAATAGCAGAACTTGGCACATCTGTTGATTACTATGCAATTGTCGATATGCACCATGATAAAGGTTCTGTACCTGGAATCAATTATCATAAAGCAAATAAACTTCCTGGATTAATTAAATTAACTCCAGAAAATGCCCCTGAAATATGTTCATTTTACGAAGAACTGCCTGTAAACTTATTTTTATTTCGTATAGTTTCGTTTTCAAATAGGCTTAAGTTATTCAACAAAATTGTTTTTAAGTATGTATTAGAGAAAATAAAAGCGAAAAAATACGATGCCATCGATATCGTTGGTCAATGGCCATGGGTTGAGATATTACACAATGGGTTACTTGGAGAAAATATAACCCACACAGTTCATGAAATAGGAAATCATTATAATGGATCTCTTTCAACTCCATTTTTAGAAACTATTATCCAAGATAGATCTAAGGTTATTTTGCACTCAAAAGCAACATTGAAACGATTTCGTGCATTAGACAAAAATGAAAACTGTAAATCATATTATATACCATTTGGAAAATTCGAAACTTTAATGTTATATAGAAAGCAACCAGAGTTGAAAGCTCGATTTAACAATAGCCATCCTATTTTTTTATTTTATGGATATATCAAACCATACAAAGGTTTAGATTTGTTAAAACAAGCTTGTACAATTCTCAACAAAAAGGATATACATTTCAATATAATTGTAGCAGGTGCAGGAGAAGACCCTTCTTTACAGTATTTTGTATCAATAAATAATTGTATTGTTATAAATAGATTCCTTACTGATGACGAAATGATGTATTTAAATGAAATATCAGATGTCGTTTTATTGCCATACAAAACAGCATCTCAGAGTGGAATAATACCGACTTCTTTTATGTTTGGGAACCCTATTATAGCAACAAAAGTTGGTGCACTAACAGAATCCATCAAAGATGGCAAGAACGGTATACTTGTTACACCTAATGATGCTGCTGCTTTTGCCAATGCTATGGAATCGTTAATTGTTAACCCGAAGTTGATGTCCACATTAAAAAGAGGAGCAGAAATGTATGGTAATGGTGATGAATATGATTGGCACACTATTGCTAAACAAACACTGTTAGTATTATTAGGATCCAACAATGACTAGTTTTGTTATTTTATAAATATAAAAACATGGGTAATATATATATAGTTTGCAATTCATACAATCCGAATACAGCTCCAATAAATCGGATATTAAGTTTTGTTAGAGGTTTTTCAGAACTTGGCGTTGAAGCGGAAGTTGTTTTCCTTACTCCAAACTCTGTAAGGAGTAAGGTTGATAAACATTATCCTCTCATTACATTCAAATATATGTGGGAGAATTTACATTTTTCTAATCGCATTGTTAATAAACTTGCAGAAGAATATTATGGTTGGAAATTTGCAAGAAGTCTGAAACCTGGCGATGTTGTATTTCTGACCAATTTTGGTAATATATTTTTTAAAGTTATAAATAGAAAGGGGGTGAAAGTTGTTCATGAGAAAACAGAACATCCTGATGTTTATAGTTTTAAAGGTTTTAATGTCAATCGTTACAAGCGTGAAGTAAAGAAAGTAGATGGAATGTTTGTTATTTCAACTGCACTTAAAGATTATTATGCATCTCTCGGCTTATCGAAAGATAAGATAGAGATAGTAAACATGACAGTGGACAGTAATCGTTTTATAGGTCTTAAAAAACAACCTTCTGAAAAGTATATTGCCTATTGTGGCACTGCTTCTAATAATAAAGATGGTGTAGATGAACTCATTAAGTCTTTTGCAATTGTACATAAGGTTCTCCCAGAGGTAAAACTATATATTATCGGCAAGACACCTGATAAGGATGATGCTTCTGGCAACTTGAATTTAATAAATAATCTAGGAATAAAAAAATCAGTTGTATTTACAGGTATTGTATCAGCTGCAGAAATGCCACAAATATTGAAAAATGCTGCAGTTCTTGCTCTTGACCGTCCAGACTCTTTACAAGCTCAATGCGGATTTCCGACAAAACTTGGAGAATATCTTCTGACAGAAAATCCAGTTGTAGTAACAAAAGTAGGTGATATACCTCTTTTCCTAAAAGATGGAGAAACAGCACTTTTTGCTGAAGAGCGTGATCCTAAAGATTTTTCTTCTAAACTTATTTGGGCTCTTCAAAATCCTGAAGAAGCGTCTAAAATAGGTAAAGCAGGAGCACTTGTGGCTATGAGAGAATTCAACTATCTTAATGAAACTAAAAAAATCATAGACGTTATAAAAAGACTATCATGAATAGAATAAAGAGTTTGTATTTGGAGTTGATAAAGATTATTTCTCCAGTTAGACATGCTCGTTTGATTGGAGTGAATCTTGGAAGCAACTGTTTGATATATCGTAGTATGGAATGGCCTTCCGAACCATATCTTGTAACAATTGGCAATAATGTACAGCTTACAAGAGGAGTTGCTATACATACACATGGGGGGGTAATGTAGTAAGACGTAAAGTTCCTGATTTTGATGCTTTTGGAAAAGTCGTGATTAAAGATTGGGCTTATATCGGAGCACATGCACAAATAATGCCAGGAGTTACTATTGGCGAAGGTGCAATGGTAGCTGCAGGTTCTGTCGTAACCAAGTCTGTTCCTGATGGAATGGTTGTTGGTGGAAATCCTGCTAGAATACTATGTTCTGTTGATGAATATCTTGAGCGAAATATGCCATATAACATGCATACAAAAGGGATAGGCGAGAAAAAGAAAAAGCAACGTTTACTCACAATCGATGAAAATTTATTCTTAAAAAATAACATAAATAGCATTTTACATTATTAAATAATGTTTAAATATAACGTCAAACAAATAAGTAAGTTTCGTACTCCATTAATGGGAATAGCAACAATTCTCATTTTCATAGTTCATGCTCCAGACAATGGTGTGGTAATGCCAAATGCATTAAAGACAATATGTGCATTAGGATCATTAGGAGTAGATTTATTTCTTCTTTTATCAGGTTTTGGTCTTTGGTATTCACTTAATAGACTATTCTTAGACAAGACCTTAATGGGGGGGGGTAAAATATTGGTATTCTGTAAGATATAAAAGAATATTAATACCTTATGTACTTATTATTGGGCCTATTACTATTTTAGGAATATTACAAGGCGAATCAGTATGGACGTCTATACTTAACTTCTCTACCATCAACTATTGGTTGAACCATATAGGAGCATGGTTTATAGCAATGTTGATACCTCTATATGCCATTACCCCATTACATTATTGGGCGTGCAATAGGACAAAGGCTGCAACAACCTATAACATGGTAATTATATTTTTCCTCGTTGTAGTGGCTTGCATAAAAGTAGATTTCAGTTCCATATTTGCGGCTAAATTATTTGACAACATTCAGTTTGTTACTTTCAGACTACCTGCTTTCTTTATAGGCTATATGTTGGCACCTTACGCTAAAGAAGACAAAAGTGTTTCTTTTGTATGGATGGTAATAATACCATTGATAGTTGTTGTAGCCATGCGATTCTTGCATTGCGGTTATTGGCCAGGATTTATGGTTCTGCCCTTAGTTGTTTTATCATGCTGTATTCTTAGGCATGCAGGAGGTGTCGTTCATAAGGCTTTGTCATTCTTTGGTAAAATCTCGCTTGAATCATATCTCTTTAATACTACAATAGGTTCTGTCTTAATATTCTTATTTCCAAAGGTACATGTTTCTTGCCTTAACTATAATGGATATCTACATTATGTTGCTATCTTGATAATAGGTACTATATTGGCTTTTACTGTTAACAAAATCTGTGAGATTATTTTAAAAAAGTAGAATGATTATGACAATAAAGCATTTTTTCGAAGTATATCCTCCCAAACGAATGTGGAGGAAACTGTGGATAGGATTATCAAGTTTGCCTATGTTGCCTCAGCATAGAGCAACAATTTTAAAATTGGGGGGGGTAAATATCAAAGGACGTTCTATGATATATGGCGGCGTTGGGATAGATACTGTCTATCCTGATAAAATCTACATAGGCAAAGGAGTGCGTATAACAGCAGGAACAAAGATATTAACTCATTATCTTGATCCCACCCAGCCGGGAATTCATTTTCGAAAAGGTGAGGTGCATATTGAAAACGATGTTTTTATAGGTGTGAATGTTTGCATTTGTAGTTCTGTAACTATTGGCGAAGGTGCAATTGTTGGAGCTGGAAGTGTGGTAACCAAAAACATTCCACCATATCAGGTTTGGGCAGGTAATCCAGCCCGATATATAAAAGATAGAGCAAGATGAAAATAGCTATTCTTATACCAACAATTAAACCAGGAGGAGCGGAGAAACAAGCAGCACTCTTGGCTGCAACCCTCAGTCAGGAACATGACGTACACTTTATATCATTGTGGGGAAAGAAAAACCTCTCAATGACAGTGAAGAAGTTTCTGGAGGATGCTCATGTACATATTCATTATCTCTCAGGAAAACGGTTTGGTAAGTGGAAGGAATACCACCGACTATTGAAACAACAGCATATAGAAGTGGTGTTCAATTACTTGACTGCATGTGACGTAACAGGAGCCATAGTGGAGAAACTTGCAGGCGTGAACACCGTCTTTAATGGAATACGCAATTCACGACTGGCTCCTATTAAAACAATTATGGAGTGGTTTGCACATAATTTCTTCGCAGATTATACTATATATAATTGTCAGTCGGGGGCTGATTACTTTGAGAAACATGGTTTCTGTAAAAAGAAAACCATTGTAATACACAACTGCTTTCCTGACATAAGTGATACAATAGTGCATGAAGACAAACAGATAAAAACTATTATAACAGTCGGACGCTTTGAACCTCAAAAGGATTATCTGACAGCCATTAAGACAATCGCAGAACTGAGAAAAACAAGACAAGACTTTGTGTTTACAATTATCGGTCATGGACATTTGGAGGCTCAGATTAGAACATGGGTTAAGGAATATGGACTGACTGACTATACCCAGATTCTTATAGCACCCAATAATGTGCAGGAAATACTAAAATCTGCAGATATCTACCTCTCGACAAGTTTATTTGAAGGTACAAGCAACAGCATTATGGAAGCTATGAACTGGAGCATACCTGTAGTGGCGACAAATGTAGGCGACAATTATGTGCTGGTAGAAGAAGACAAGAGCGGTTATCTTACTCCTATTGGTGATGTTGACAGGTTGGCAAAGGGACTTTCGATACTTCTTTCATCATATCAAACTCGTGTGCTTATGGGACGGAAGGGACATGAGAATCTATACAATTTCTCACCTGAAAAATTCAGGGATAATTACAACGAAATACTAAAAACAAAAATATGAAGATTGCTTTTATTGGTGGCCGTACATTTCATCATCCCGACGGTATCGCTACCTTTATGTACAATTTGGCTACTGAACTTGTAGGCATGGGGCATGAAATCATTGTCTATCAAGAGAGTGACCATAACGGAGAAGAAATGGTGAACGGCTTCAAGGTCGTTCATCAGAAGTCTACAAAAAGTGCGGTCTACAATAAAATGGGACTTGGAGTGAAATCTACCTTCAATGCGATATTTAAACAAAATGGGGTTGAACTGATTCACTATAATTGTGGCGGTCCTGCTTTCTTTTCGTCCATGTGGGCACGTATATTCGGCAAGAAGGTAGTGCTACAACTGCATGGTCTGGAATTTATGCGTACAAAATACTCTCCTTTTTGGCGCTGGATTGCCAAGGTGTATTTTGATATATACTGTCGTATGCATAAGAATATTACTGTTTGTTCTACAGAACAACAAAAATATCTGACAGATACTTTCGGAAAAGATAGCACGGTTATTACAGGAGCTGTTAACTTACCAGGAGAGGCAAAGAAGAGTAATGTGCTTGAGCGCTTCGGTATTGTGCCCAACAACTATGTAGTATTCATGGGAAGACTTGTGCAAGACAAAAATCCGGATTGTTTGGTTAAGGGATTTATGAACAGTGACTATAAGGACAAGCAACTTGTGGTTTGTGGATGTGCTGCTCCAGGTTCTACATTCGAGGAAGAACTTCATCAGATGGCAAAGGGATGTAAGAATGTTATCTTTACTGGTGCTATCTTCGGTGACGATAAGGATGTGGTATTGCGCAATGCTTGGGCATATTGTCTTCCTTCTACCATTGAGGGACTTCCTATATCTCTGTTGGAGGCTATGAGCTATGGAAAAGTATGTATAGCATCGGATATTCCTGCCAACAGAGAAGCTCTTGGCGAGAGTGGAATATGGGTAGAGAAAGAGAATCCTAATGATATTACAAAAGCTCTAAATAATCTCTATACCCATTACGATGAACTGAAATGGCAGGGAGATGCTAATCTTGAGCGCGTGAAGCAAGACTTTTCTTGGAAGCGCAAAGCTGAACAATACGATATTTTTATAAAAAAGGTTATGGGTAAGTAAATCAAACAGAATATTTGATATGAGTAAAATACTATTGCTTGACGGCGAAGGTGTGCAAGTGGTGTGTATGGCTCGTGAGTTGAACAAACTTGGTCATGAGTTAACTGCCCTTTGTGCGCAAAAGGTTAGTAGTGGATATGCTACTAAATATCTACATCATAAGTACAAATCACCTAATGTACATCTGGAGGCAGAGGCTTTCAAAACTTATTTCTATAATCATCTGAAACAGCACAAGTATGACTTGATTATTCCAATGGGTGATGAGTCTGCTTATTTCTTAAGCCGTGAAAAGGAAAATGTGGAACTGCAATACAAAATAATATGTGCTGTGGAGACATATTCTACATTTGAATTGGCTAATGACAAGCAGAAACTTATGGAGGTATGTGAAAAGTATGACATTGTGCATCCACATACAAGAGCTTTACCCTCAATAAAGTTGAAGGCAGAAGGTTCGGAGTTCAAGGAAAATCTAAAATCTGTAGCTGAATATGTGGGATTCCCTGCTATGATTAAGCCTAACTTATCAGCAGGAGCGAAAGGTATTACGAAAGTAGGAAGTCTTGAGGAATTAGAAGAAAAATATCCACCTATTGCTAAGAGTTTTGGAGCTTGTGCGCTACAACAATTTGTGGAACAGCCAGACTATTACTATAATGTAATGTTGTTTCGCAGACATGACGGAAAGACAGCAGCCTCAACAGTTATTAAAATTCTCAGATTCTTCCCACTGAAAGGAGGTACAAGCTGTTATAGTGAGACAGTGGAACATCCATTCCTGATAGAACAATGTGAACGTTGTTTGGATAAATTAAACTGGCATGGTTTTGCAGACTTTGATATACTAGAAGATAAACGAACGGGAGAACTTAAAATAATTGAAATTAATCCTCGTGTACCTTCAAGTCTTCAAGCAAGTTTTGCTGCAGGAGTCAATTTTGCAAAGATTTTTATAGATGAATATCTTGGCAATGGAGCAGAGGTGTTTGATATAAAAAAATACAAATCTGGTCAGCAAGTGCGTTGGTTTGGGTTGGATGTTATGTGGTTCTTGATGAGTCCACAAAGATTCTCGTTTAAACCTAGTTGGTTTAAATTCTGGGGCAAGAATGTGAGTTATCACGATGGTTCATGGTGTGATCCTATGCCTATGATTGCCGGCTGTCTGCAAGGAGTAACTAAATATCTTGACCCTAATTTTAGAAAAGCAAAATTGAAAGGATAAGAAAAAGGTTTAAAAGAATAACAAAATAGAAAGATGAGTACAACTAAAATTACCCCCCCCCGAAGCAATTCTAAGAGATTAGATTATATAGACTTTGCAAAAGCACTTGGTATGCTTTTGATAGTCTGGGGACACATTCGATTAGGTGATTGGAGTAACGCTTTTGTATATGCGTTTCATATACCGTTATTTTTCTTTTTGAGTGGAATGGTATTCTCAAAAAAACGGTATCCAGATTTTAAATCTTTCCTGTTGAAGAGGATTAATTCGCTTATCAAGCCATATGTGATATTCTCCGTACTTACATGGATAATCTGGGCCGCTTATTCTTATGTCTCCCATGCGAATGTTGAAAGCTATTGGATGCCTTTGGCTCAGACTTTCATTGCTCAAGGTTCAGGCGGATTCCTTATTCACAATGTACCGTTGTGGTTTGTTACTAGTCTGTTTGTCGTCGAGATAATATACTATTTCATAGCAGATTTGAAAAGAGTATGGATAATGACCATTACGATAGCTATGGCTGCCATCAGTTATTGGACAATAAACAATCTTGAAAGTTTTGACGTTACATTGCTGCCTTGGAATATAGAGGTTGCAATGCTTACTATACCTTTATATGCAGCAGGTCATTGGTTGGTTAAAGCCAAATCACATCAAGGGATAATGGATATAGTAAATAAGCATAAGGTTGCAGCTATAGCGTTGGCATCTGTATTAGCGTGCATCGTATATATCGGAAGCCAATATAATGGAAGTATTTCTTTTGGACATGCTGATCTTGGAATAAATGTGTTTGTGGCATACGGATGCGGACTTGCAGGAACATTAATGTGGCTGATAGGATGTATACTTCTGGCAGATACAAAGATTAACAAGGCTGGAGTAAAACTGTTGGAGTGGACAAAATGGTTTGGCAGAAATAGTTTTAATGCTATGGCTATCCATAATCCAATTAAAGGTTTTGTTTGTGTAGTTGTTGGTATCGCCTTGCATTGTGGCAGTGCTGCTGTAAGTGCAAACAGTTATTATTCTTTTATAGCTTTCCTCCTCACACTTGTTGTTACGGTAGCTGGAATGGTGTTCATCAATTGGTTTAAAAGAAAAATATCAATAAAAGAAAAATGAAAAAGATATTGATAACAGGTGCTAATAGTTTTGTTGGTACTTCGATAGAGCGTTGGTTAATGCGTGAACCTAACAACTATCAAGTTGATACAGTTGACACGATGAATGGTGTTTGGAAACAAGCAGATTTTTCGAAATATGATGCCGTTTTTCATGTTGCAGGTATTGCGCATGTTGACCCAAAGCCAGAGATGGCTCCTTTATATTATAAGGTAAATCGTGATTTAACGATTGAGATTGCAAAGCATGCTAAAGAGTGTGGAGTAAAGCAATTTGTTTTCATGTCGTCACGCATTGTTTATCATGCAAGTAAATCATTGAAGGGTGATGTTACAAAGCGTGATACGAAGCCTAATCCGAATGATTTTTATGGTGACAGTAAGTTGCAAGCGGAACAAGGGTTGAATAAATTGGCTTGTGATACATTTAAAGTTGCAAACTTGCGCCCATGTATGATATACGGTCCGAATTCTAAAGGTAACTTTTTACGTTTAGGATGGCTTGCAACCAAGACTCCTATATTTCCTGCATGGCATAACAAGCGTTCCATGCTATTCATAGACAACTTGGCAGAATTTGTGAAGCAAGTTATCGATAGAGAATTAGGTGGCACGTTCTATCCACAGAATGCTGAATTGGCTGATACAGTAGAGATAGTAAGATTCTTCGCAAAGAAGTATAATCATAAGATTTGGATTAGTCGTCTTTTTAATCCGTTTGTTTGGCTCGGCTCTTTCTTCTTGCCGCAGTTGCCAAAGATGTTTGCAAGCAGTTATTATGAGCCGGAAATGAGCAAATATGATTTTGACTATCAGATAGTAAGTTTCGAAGAGTCTCTTAAGGGCTTGGAAATCTCGGACGCTAACAGAAAAATGAAGTAACGCTTCAATTTCAAGAACTCATTCTAAAATATAATCATGTTTTATAAATTAATCAAACGTATTTTCGACTTTGTATGTGCCTTCCTTGGCATTGTTGGTACTTCACCTATATGGATTCTTTCCATCATCCTTACGGAAGTGAGTGATCCGGGACCGTTGTTCTACTTTGCCAACCGTGTGGGAAAGGATAATAAGAAGTTCAAGATGTGGAAGTTCCGCTCGATGCGTGTGGCTCGTGGGGCGAACGAGGCTTCGTTGCGTCCGGATCAAGACCGTATTTTCTGGTGGGGAAAGATTATGCGTCGACTCAAGATTGACGAGTTGCCGCAGTTGATGAATATTCTGAATGGCACGATGTCGATTGTTGGGCCTCGTCCTGCGGCTGTAGATCAGGTGGATATTACGCGTGGGGGAGAGAATGCTATTGCGGCTACAGTGCCTTGCGGACTGACTTCGCAGTCGAGTCTGTGGGATTATATCTATGGCGATCAGTTTACCGATGAGAAGGAATATAACGAGAAGGTGCTGCCTATACGCCTGAAGCTGGATGTGTATTATGTAAAGCACGCTTCGTTCTTTGGCGATATCAAGCTGATTATATGGACGGTAATGGCGATACTCTACACCGCTTGCGGAAAGTATCCGCAGTGGATGCACGATAAGTTGGTGGAATATTCCAAGACGGTGTGATGTAAATATGTGTATAACAAGATAATATAGGGATTCAAAAACTATGAAATACTTATTAGTAGTGGCCCACCCCGATGACGAGGTGCTCGGGGCAGGCGCATCGATGTGGAAATGGTCGCACGATGGCGACGAGGTAGATGTGGCAATCATGTGTACGGAGGCGAAGGCGAGGGCTTTCCGTCCTTCGGATGCTGAGCTGGAGGGTGATACGGATGCGGCGACTAACTTTATCGGCGTGAGCAAGAAGTATGAGGGTACTTTCCCGAATATCGAGATGAACACTGTGCCGCACTTAAAGTTGGTGCAGTTCATTGAGGGAGCTATCCGCGAGAGTGAGCCGGATATCGTGATTACTCATCATCCGGCTGATACGAATAATGATCATCTGCAAACTTCTATGGCGTGCCAAGAGGCGGTTAGATTGTTCCAGCGTCAGCCTACGGTGAAGCCGGTTAAGGAATTCTGGTATATGGAGGTTCCTTCATGTTCGGAATGGGCTATCAATGATGCGATGAATTTGTTCCGTCCTAATTGCTATGTTGAGGTAGGGCAAAATGGCGTGAAGGCTAAGTGTGAGGCGTTGGCTATGTATCGTGGTGTGATGCGTCCTTATCCGCATCCGCGCAGCGTGGAGTATATCACTGGTTTGGCTGCCATGCGTGGTAGTCAGTGGGGATGCAACTATGCGGAGGCGTTCCAGGTGGTGTTACGCAGATATTGATTGGCATGAAATTACTGAAAGCTATTTGGGCGTTCTTCGCTTTTCTCTTTATTCCGAGAAAGGCGAAGCGTATGCCCAATGATTGATGAAAGATATGGAGATAAATAAAGATTTGATAGACAAGCTCTTTGTGGAGGCTAAAGAGAATCCCCGCTTGCGTCAGAACCTGGACTTGCGTACTTCGGCTGAAGATGGTAGTCAGCGTATGCTTAACGCTTTATTGCCGGGTACGGTGGTGCCCATTCATCGGCATCCTAACAGCACGGAGAATGTGTTTCTGCTATGCGGTAAGCTGGTGGAGGTTATCTATGATGAAGATGGTAATGAGAAGGAGCGCATTCTTCTGGACCCGGCAGCGGGTAGTTATGGTTGCGTAGTTCCGCAGGGTGCATGGCATACTGTGGAGGTATTGGAGCCGTCGGTCATCTACGAGGCTAAGGATGGCAAATATGGGGAGGATGGCAGTGGCGCCAAATCTTGATTCCCCGAAATAGAGTTTAAACAACAAGAGCTGCAACCCGAAAAGTTGCAGCTCTTGTTGTCTATATATATAAGGTGTGGCCTATTCCAAAATATACGGCCCGGTAGGAAGAACTCGGCGAAGGGAGATGATTTCCAAATCGCGTCCGTTGACGATGCCTTTTTCGGCTAGAGCCATTTCTACTGTCTTTAGTGCCAGCTCGGGGTGGTTGTTGTCCTTGCTGAGGTGGCATAGCCAGAGGTATTTCAGCCCTTTGGGGTAGTTTTCGGCAAGGAACTGGGCGGCGTCGGCGTTACAGAGGTGACCGTTGGGACCCGCTATTCTTTCTTTCAGGTATTGCGGGTAAGGACCTATCTGAAGCATGGTTTTGTCGTAGTTGGCTTCAAGTACCAAGTAGTTCGACTGTACGATGTGGGCTGCCGCCGTTTCGGTGATATGGCCTATGTCGGTAAGGAAAGAAAATGTCTTTCCGTCTATGCGGATGGTGTAGCCTACGTTGTCGGTGCCGTCGTGGGGTACCTCAAAGCAGGTTATCTCGAAATCTTCTACCGTAATTGTCTCTCCTTTATTTATGAACTTGGCATGGGCGTTGTCTATCTTCTCAGTCATGCAGTAGCTGCGGCGCATACCGCGATGCACTTCTGGGGTGGAGTAGATGGGGATGTTGTGTTTCCCTGCCAAGTGTCCTGCCGCCTTTATATGGTCTGCGTGGTCGTGGGTGATAAACACTGCTCGCACGGTACTGAGGCTTAACGAGTATTCCTTGAATATCTTCTTGATGGTACGTATTCCTACGCCCGCATCTATCAATATGCTGTAAGTGTCTGTTCCTAAGTAATAGCAGTTGCCGCTACTTCCGCTTCCCAGACTTAAAAACTTTATATTCATTCTTGTCTTTTATTTTGTGGAAGGGCAAAGTTAACAAAAAGAAAGGAGTCGACCAAATGCGGACGACTCCTCTATACTGTTTGCCGGTGGGCTATGCGGTGGTTATTCCTTCAGCCATCCGCTTATAAGGTCGATGATTTCCTTTTGGGTAGGCTCGCCGAATGTAAGGATGCGTGTGTAGTGCGATCCGCCCGGACGCATATATACATGCAGGTTCTTCTTGTTCTTGGTGAAGGTCTGTCCGTATATGCCCGAAGCTGTCCACGGGTCTACGTCGCCATAGATGTACACCATCTTGGGGTCGTTCTTGCTCAGGAATTCTACTGTGCGCTTGTAGAGTTCGGCCGAGAACTTAGTGTTTTCGGTGCCTGCGGGCAGCATCAAGCGTTTCAGGTATCCCTTGGCGGTCTTTATGCTGAGGTATTTCTTGAACGGCTTGGTGTAGTAGCTGTAGTATCCCAGTTCTTTAGCTGCCTGAACGTTGAATGATACGCTGGGGTTCTGGTTGGTGAAGTATCCCGGATCGGAAATCCTCAACAGGTAGTCTAATGCTTGCTTGTCGGTTGCGTCGTTTGTGGGGATTCTCTTGATGTTATAGCCCCACTGCCAGAAGGCGAAAGAGTATTCTAGTACCGTGAAGTCGAAGATTTCGTCTATAGGAGCGTTGAATACGTACTTGTTATCGGCGCAGTATTTCTCGAACATAGGCATTAATGCTGCTTTTCTCTTGAAGAGAAGCAACTGGAAATCGAGCACCTTCTGTCTGTTTTCCTTGGTAGATACCTGATGTTGCAGGAATTTTTCGGGACGGCTGTCTTCTACGCCTTTGTTCAGCGGAGCAACGTATGGCACGGAGATGTCCACATCGTCGGGGAAGAAGGCGCGGTAGAACATGGTAGTCTGTCCGCCTTTGCTGATACCTGTGGCTATCCACTTGCCGTTGTAGAGGGCGTGGAGAGTATTATTAATATTGTGTAGGTCGTAGAGCGAGTTCTCTACGGTCAGGAAATCCCAGTTGCATGGGTTGGGCATTGATTTATCGAAGTAGCGATATTCCGCACAGATTACGTTGGTGTCGAAAATCTGAGAAAGTTCTTCTATGTAGCCTTCGCGCATTGCGTAGTTGGCGTTATATCCTTCGGTTACTAATACGGTGGGGCGGTCGAATCCGCGGTGGCACAGTATTATTCTCTGTTCGAAACTTCCTTTTGATGCGTCTTTAGCGTCGAGTTGCTGCTTTATGAAGAATACATATTTTTCTGGGAAATGCTTACTCTTCAATGTTTCTACGTTGCTTACTCCAGGTAGTGCCGCCAGACGCTTGCCTGCTTCTCCTAGTTCTGCCGCTATCATCTGCAATGGCAGTATGAGCAACAGCATCAGCCATAGGGCTGGTTTCATAAAAAATGATTTCTTCATAGTTTGTTTGATTTGTTGTTCGCATCCCGTAAGGCTATAGCCGAGGATATGATTACAAAGCTACCTAATTATTCTGTATTATATGGTGGTTTTACAATTATTAAAATAAAGTCGTCTTACTTCGACCGAAGTAAGCGTTCACTTCGAGTCGGTCAACGTGCTTACTTCGGTCGAAGTAAGCGTTCGCAACGGTCGAAGTAAGACGACTTTGTTAATAGAAGTCATTTATGATACACCCTTTGGTTTCAGCGTTCACATTATTTATATATAGGGATTATGTGATGTTTCTGTTTATAGTAAAATAATAAGTTTGCGTAATTATTTACACTGAATTTATTGACTTTTGGGCTTAATTCTGTATAGTGTAAAAGAGATATAGATAATAAACGGTATATTTATTTGTTTTTCGGCTGTTTTGTGTCCGATTGTCTATTTTTATAGGTTTATTTTGAAAGAAAATGATATTTTTTTCGTACTTTCGCATCGCTTTTGTAAAGCCCCAAGAGCATATTTTAGCGAAAATTGTACAAATGCCTCAAATCCGCAACTACGCGCCTAATATGATACAGAAGCGAAAATAATCTGCAT
>ENA-ORTB01001774-ORTB01001774.1-human-gut-metagenome-genome-assembly--contig:-NODE-1774-length-22430-cov-6.061676_pt1 | contig 22430 bp, 14 predicted proteins | sample MGYA00241905_ERZ509174 | MGnify/ENA primary metagenome ERZ509174 (study PRJEB26280, sample SAMEA2338851) | human gut metagenome | biome: human gut; feature: human-associated habitat; material: faeces... | reverse complement strand
CAACTGAATGAAGGCAAAATATACCGCAAATTGGGGCGTGCAGATTGTAGGAATGGTTTTTCAAACACGCTCTAGAGCTTGTTTGAGAAATCCTCTAATTTGCATCAAAAAGTGTATTGTATAAATCTTCTACCACTGGTGCAAGTGTTTTTCCAATTTCCGTTGTCTTTAAACGATTTGCAACGATGACATACTGCGGATTATCTGCCGGTGCAAATGTAACAAGCCATGCGTTGTTCGTTCCATCTCCCCGCTCCGCAGTTCCTGTCTTCGCAGCAATAGAATATTCTTTCTCTCCTACTGTGGACATTCCATAAGACTGTGCTGCAGCCTTCATTGCTTCTTTAATCTCCTGCGCAGTATCCGTATCCATTGTCTCTACTAACTTTTCTGACTTGCCTTCCGCTGTTGTCTGCCCTTTTCCATTGACTACAGATTTAAAAAGATATGGCTTTAACATTACACCATCATTTGCAATACTCTGTGTAACCATCGCCATCTGAAGGGGTGTAACAAGAGTTTCTCCCTGGCCAAATGCTGTTGTCGCAACAACATTATCTTCATAACCCTTTAAATCAAAGTTAGAATGGATTGTTGCAAAATCAAGAGAAATGTCTTCCCCAAGTAAAAAGCTTTTTCCTGTCTTATAAAGGCGAAGGCCGCCAAGCTTTAACGCCCGGTTCATAAAGTACACATTAGAGGATTTCACAAACCCTTCCCGGAATGAAATACTTCCATAGGCTTTACCACCATAATTTCGTATTGTCTGTCCATTTACCGTAATTGAACCAGTGTCTTCAACTTCTTCTCGTTCAATACCTGCTTCTACGATTTCTTTGGATGTGATTAATTTAAATACGGAACCTGGCGCTACCGGATTCTGGTATGCATTGGAGAGGAATACTCCTTCTTTTTCATTGATTTTTTTCCACTTATCTTCAATCTCAGACACATTAAAAGATGGCGAAGATGCTAACGCTAATATTTCTCCTGTCTTTGCATCAAGAACTGCAACAGATCCTTTATATTTCTCAATGTCCTTATATGCTCTTTCCTGCAAAGCCGCATCAATCGTAAGAGAAACATCCGCACCTTTCTTTTGCTTTGGATTAGCCCCGCAATTGCTGTGAACAAGTTCTTCATTCATCGTCTTTTCTACACCGTATGTTCCATAAATCTTGGACCAGTAACCAACGAGATTAGAAAAAGCATAGGGATGAGAGTATGTGCGTGCTCCGCCCGGCTTTTGTGAAAATGCAATCGTATTTCCATTACGGTCTAAAATAGATCCTCTCACATATTCTTTCTCATATATCTTTGCCTTGGCCTGACTCTTCTTTTTGTCCGCTTCTTTTGATACGCCCGGAAGCAGCGCGGAAACTCTCACGAGAGAAATGATCATTAAGATGACGCAGATAAGCGTGGCACTTTGCAGTAACTGCGTTCTCCTTAAAAAATTTATCCTGTTCTTCTTCATCTTCTACTGTTCCTTTCCATTTGACATTACTTGACACCGCTACGATAAGTCCCACGATCATAAAGCTGATCATAAGTGAAGTTCCTCCGCTTGAAATAAATGGCAGCGTGATTCCGGTAAGTGGGCACAGCCCGGTACTTCCAGCGATGATAATTAATGTCTGGTCAAAAAGCATAAATACAAATCCCGCGCCAACTGCTCTGTGATAGCGGTCCTGTTTTCTTACAAAAAGTCTTACTCCCTCAAGCCACATCATAATAAATACAATAAATACAAGCAGTGCAAATATCATACCACAACGCTGAATCAGTGCTGGATAAACGAGGTCACTCGTCTTAACCGGCAGCTCTGTCACAGAAGAGGTTCCAAACCACCCTCCAAGTACGATAGACTCTTTCGCTTTAAGAAGCTGATATCCAAGTCCTAAAGCATCCTTTTCCGGATGCAGCCAATAAATAAAACGATTCGCTATCTTGTTATAATTTGAAAGGAAAATCTGTGCCAGTTTGTTCGTTCCAAGAAACACTCCTGCACTATTCCACTTTGTAATCTGTGCTCCTATAACAGAAAGTCCGACAGAACCTGCTGCCATGACGAACACCGTTCCGATAAATACCTTTATATCTGGAACAAATAAAAAGAGGAATGTTAAAAACAGCATAAGAATCAGAAGCATGGTTCCAAATTCACTCTGTAATGCCAAAAACAATACTTCTAAAAATGTTACAGTATAAAAAGCCCGTATATTCTCCTTATCCGGATTCGCCTTTGTTCCTAAAAGTCCTGCCGCAATAAATACATATAGAAACTTAATAAACTCTGTTGTCTGTAAAGAAACACCACCTATTGTAATCCAGTTTCTTACGTTACCAACACTCTTTGCAAGAACAAGAGTTGCTGCTGACAGCAATAAGGAAAACCAAAAGAATATTCTGCATACCTTAATCGTCGATAATTTAAAACGCTTCAAACACTTTATAGAAGCAATATTTCTGCTATTTATATAAATGAACGCTGCCAAAAGAGCCATCACAAATCCAAGAATATACTGAAACTGCAATGATGTTGCCGGATTATGTGTCGCATAATACTGCGGATTCTTTAATACCTGCTCTTCTTTAAAAATACATTGCAGCATCGTTCCTACCGTAAGAAGTAACAAGGTATAAATAACAATCTTCTTATTTCCGTGTATCACAGAGGTAAAAAACCAGGATAATAACGTAATCGCAAGTAAGATTCCTATCATATCAAGATAAATCTTTCCTGCGCCTTTCGCCTGCACAAAGATAAAGGCCGCTGCCTGCATCAACAGCAGGGCAAGAACCGGACTATTTTTAAAGGAATAAAATGCTCTCTGGATTTCCCATACCACCCTTTCAAAAGAAAAAGCTTTTGTTCCAGTATCATGCCTACTCATAGCTTCCCTCCGCATTTTTATAAAGTCTTGTAGACTGGCTTCTTCCGCCCTCTACCGCAATCTGAAATTCTTCATTTCCAATGTAAACTCTTAAACCATCTGACAATGGAACCTGCCCTGTCACCATTCCATTCACATAAAGCTTATTCATCGTTCCCACATCTTCTAATAGATAACGTCCGTCTCTCTCAATAATGCGGCAATGATTCCTTGCTACACATAAATCATCCAGTACTAAATCATTACTTGTACTTCTTCCAATTGTAAATGGAATCTTATTCACGCGGTACCGCGCCATAACTCTGTGATTGGCATCCAGCTTCATAAGCGTAATTCCCGTTGTTTCTCTCTTCTTCATCGGAACGATCTTGCCACTTTCGTCTTTATAATCCTGCCCTGCGCTGCTTTCTTCCGGCTGCACTCTCTCCTGGCGCTTTCGTTCCTGCTCTTCATAGTCATATAACCAATCTGTGTTAACTCGAATACTCTCTCCATCATATCCGTCCTGCTGAGATTCTTCTTCATATTCCATCTCTGAGAAATCATTCTTCTTTGGATATTCTTCGGCATACTGTTCTTCCTCTAATGCCTGTTTTTCTTCTTTTTCTTCACGTAACTCATACTCTTCAGGTTCGTTATCCTCATCAACCAGAATTCCTTTTCGTTTCTGTTTCTTTTGTAACTTTTTCTGTTCTTTTTCTTTTTGAACTTCTAACTTCTTTTCCTCACGTTTTTGCTTAATTTCCTCCTTCTTTTCCTGTCTTAATGCCCACTCATCTACGAAGTTCTCTCCCTCCTCGGAAGCCTTCTTTAGATTCTTATTCGAACGTATTAAAACAAGTACAATAAATGCAATTAAAATAACTACCCCAATCTGCGAAATAATAGACATAAATATAGCTCCTGCCTTTCGTTATTTTTAAAAACGCTGCTGCGTTCTTACCAATCACTTTCAACAGGAGCATACCATAAATAGTGCCTTTATTCAAATATTAGCTTTCTGAACTTTTACTGATTCTTTCTTACTTTTGCTACTGCTTCTACCATAGAAGACAAGTCGCTTTTCCATCCATCCTCTTCTTCTCCAAGAACTTCCGCCAGAATAGAAAGAAGGGCTTTTCCATCCAGATTATTTTTTATAAATTCTTTCTGGATTTCTTCCACATTCTGCATGCCATTCTCTTTCTGGTAACATTTACCTGTCCAGATTGAATATAAAGTTGCCGCATAAAAGTACATGTCATTACGAAGGAAATCCTTCGTAAAGCGGCTAGGCCGTCTCACATAACAATAGTCCTCAAACTTTTCCATATCAAGAGCATCCGGTACATAGTTCTTTTCAATCAAAAGAGCTGGAATTTCCTGAAACTCAACTTCCTGCCAGTTATCAATTCCCTCTTCCATATATTCTGCCGCACTCTTCTTAAAAGAAACATTTTTCTTATTGCGGTTCATATCATCAAAAAGCAGTTTATCTTCCATTGCAAAACGGCAGTAGCCGTTCTTCTCATACCCAAATTCTCTATTCTTTTCATTTTTTAAGATTTGTCTGCCGATACAGAAGGAAAACCACCATTTCTGTGCAGCTGGAAGTTCATAAACAGAATTATATTTCCGGCATAAATCTTCCTCGATTTCATAGCCTTTCTGGCGCAGTCTCTCTGATGCAGATTCAATCATAATCCAGATTTCCTGGCTGTTAGCCACTGAATTCGACTTGTATCTGGCAATCATTTCGATAATGACTTCTGCCGGTGTAATGCCAAGAGGTTCCATCTGTGCCTTTGCAAGTAATTTCTCAATGGATTCATACGTTGGCTGCAAGGCAATACAGAACCGCAGCAGCCATTCTCTTGTAACAACTGCTTTGCCTGCTCTTATCTTTGAAAACTGTGCTTCACAGTGAAGACAGCCAATATCTCTTAAAAACCAGGCAGCCTTATCATAGTATCCATATTCTTCCTCAATAACTTCTTCAAGACACTGGCCAAACTTCCTTGTTCCATCCTTAAACTCATCTTTGTAACTTCGAATGAGTTCATAGAATTCCTCTAATGTCTTCACTTCAGAAAGCATAACCCACAAATCCATCGTTGCAAGGCTTCTGCTGTCCTGCTGTATATTTTCTTCTAAAATGTCTTCAATATGTGCCCGGACATCTTCAAAGGCATCAATTGGAAAAAGTCCATTAATCAGTGCAATCCACAAAGCATCATCAATATTCTTACAGTAAAGTCCATATCCCATATAGGTTTCCAGAAGGATGTGGTTAATTTCCTCTAAATTCATTTCAAATGCCATACCAAGTGTGACATAGATATCCCTGGATGATGGCATGGAACCACGAAGCCATGCCCCGATTGCCTGTCTTGTCACAGGTACATAAGAAACTGTTCCCTCTTTCTTCTTTTCTACACGGTGAAACACCTTTTTTGCCAAAGATGTATTGCTGTAATCAAAGGCATCCATTTTTTCCTCTAAAAATCTGGAAAATGGAATTTTATTTTTCTGCCCTTCTGCCAGCCGTTCTTCTATCGCATTCATAAAAGATTCTATCGTATCGTCTGCTAATCTTTCCATAACTTCCTCTTTTTCTATCTGCCTGCATGTGCCGATTCTTCTTCCATCTGACTTTTTTCCTTTTTCAGGCGAAGGAGATTCACTACCTGAATACATACCGTAATTACTCCCAAAATAATAAAATAGTACAGTCTCACTTTTTGCGAACGGAAAAACCAGGCCGCCGCTTCAATAATCCAGCCTTCTACCAGACACAGGCCAACTACCTTCCACAGAGGATAACTCGCCTTTCTCTGAATAATCACAGCCTGATAATTTAACATGAGAAGAACCCACATGCCCGCCATACCAAGTGCAATCTTCCAATGTCCAATCATTAAAGAATAATGAGATAAGTACATGATACAACCGGTGAGAAATCCTTGCGGGAATCCCATAAGTAAAAATGGAACTGCCGGTCCTTCCTCTTCTAAGCTGTCCTCTACTGCCTCTGCCTCCACATTCTCTATCTCCGTGCCTGTTTTTCTCGCTTTTTCTTCCTCTGTTTCTGCTGCTTTCTTATACCGTCGTCCCATGTCACTGTCCTCCTCACCACTGTCTTTCGATTGTCCGCCTTTTTTTATTCTATGTGTTCTGTGTCCGCGTTCCTGACGAAGCACCATTCTTGTTTCCGGCCGGTATCCGCCGAGCATTTCCTCCACATAACACGCTGTATCTAACTGCTTTTTATTAAAGAGCGCTGCATGTTCCTGTAGCTGCTTTACAAAATCCTGAAGAATCTTAATCCACTGCTCCCTTCGGTTCAAATGAATCGCTATTTTATCGAACAGTTCAAACCGGTCTTTGTCAAAAAGTTCCTCATTCAAAAGGCCGATTCCTGTACGAAGGATCTCATCTTTTTGTTCTCCTGGTACTTTCTCCTCATTAAAATCTTTCACATACTTATACAGACTTTCCATGTCCCTCGCATTCATGCGAAACAGACTTTTTCCATAATCAGATAGCTTCTGATTCGCCAAAGTTTCACATAGAAGGCTGGTATAAATATCCTTATTTTTCTCTCTGATCACAGCAAGAAGTGAGGCAAACTCCACTTTATCTTCCTCAAATACTTCCCCTAACACTCTGTCGATTTCTTTTAAAATCCGCTCTCTTGAGCGTCCTGTCATGCCAGTTAAAAGATTCTCTATATATTTCTGTCTTTCTTTTACTGAAAACTTATATTCCCTGATTTCTTTTAAAATATCTTCTGCTACATATTCTAATGCTTTGTCTTTACATACCCAATATAATAGTTCTGGAAAATTTTCACTTAAAATTTCTATGCTAAGTGCACTCTGTCCATGCTTTCTTGCAATATCATAGAAAATCCACTCTACTTTCTTAAGAAGATTTCCGTTATCTCGAACAGTCTTTAAATACTTCCCAGCCGTTTTTTGAAAATCTCGATAGATCTCGTCTTCTTTTTGGCTTGCCTGTGCAAATCCATTATAAAAATACTGATCAAGGGCTGTCTGCGTGTTCTCCCAATCATTTCTTTCAGATTTTTCAGAAAGGTTAAAATACTTTGTTCCACATACTTTCTGTGAAAAATAGAAAGAAACGGATGGGATTGCCTCTCTTGTAAAGGAAACATATCCTGCTCTTTCCCTTGCCGGCTGCGGCAGCAAGCTGTGAATTACATACATCAAACGCTTTGCTTTTTCTGCAAATTCTTCTTCTTTCCAATCCGGTGCCACAATATTAATTCCCTCAGAGTGTCCCGACAAACACCAAAAGACTACCTGCATAAATTCAGGCAGTCTTGACATAAGATTCATCTCCTGCAAGATATCTTTTCTATGAAATTCCGGTTCTTCAAGGAATAACGGCTGTAAATAACCAACACTCTCTTCCTCTGCCCATTCTCCTCCCGGTGCAAGATAGGCTACTGGATTACTTTCAGGAGCCTTGGGCTGATAAATTCTAACTCTCTTATTCTGCCGCTTATCCTCTCCCGATTCACATGGAACAGAACTCATCTTTACAAAACCACAAACAGAACTATAAACAAGTTCATCTACTTCTGTTTTTCCAGTCTTATCTATAACAGCTGCCTGTGCCAGCTTTTCAAGTTCTCTTAAATAGGCTCTGTCTTCCGGCATGGAGGAAGCAGTAATTCCCCAGCCAAGTTTATTCCCGGAAATGCAATGATTAGACCACATATACTCATGTATTAAATATTCTGTCTTCATTCAAGCCACCCTCTTTCCTGCATGAACTTCATCATCATCCACAGTATTGGTTCCTCTGTTCGAATCGGCCGTACTCTTCCTACTGTTTTCACTTCCTTTTGTGTTCCCTCCATCGTCTCCTCTGTCTCACAGCCAAGTGCTGATACTGCAAAGAGACCACTCTCTTTGTAATCTGCAAGATTACGCTGCAGGCGGAACACCTTCTGATCAAAAATCTGCTTTAATATCTCCTGTCTTAAAAAATGATGATCCATGTTCATAAAGCCATAAGATACCTGTTTTCTCTCAAATAAAAGACTGTTTCCCCTGTATTCCTTTATCTCTCCAAGTTCCTCTAATAAATCACTCTTTGCGATAGTAAGAGCCATATACTTCTGCTTTAATTCATGATCTCCAAGAACAGAACGAATAGAATCTAAAACGGTGTCTGCCTTTCTCTCATAAAAATACTCGTCACTCATCGTATTCTCCATCATGAAATCCGCCTGATCCATAACCTGCTTTCCATTCTCATTACTCATTCTCTGAATGGACATCTGTTCTTCCTTCCCCATGACATAAAGTTTCTCTAATACTCGCTCCTCATCAGGAATCTGTTTATTAATAAGAGAATGTTCCAGATGCATCTGCGCTGGATCTACCAGGCAGATAAATCCATCCATATGCCGGACAAATCCTGTTCTTCCTGTACCTGCACTGTCTCTGATAAGCTCTCCCGCCACATCATAAATTGCCGTAAGCATATGCAGATTCTTCTGTCCAATCCGATAGGTCACTTCCAAAAATACCGGTTTTTTAAAAGCCTTACTTGTTGACTCCGGACAGATTCCATACCGCATAAGACGGTCGGCATTCCGCTCCATCTCTATCTTATAATCATCATTTGGATTGCCATAAGCATTACGAACCGTAAGATTCTGTCTCTGCATCACATCAAATCCATTCATCATTAGAGAACAAAGATACACGGTCTTACCAGAAGCGACACTTCCTGCAAGCCCGATCATCAACATCTCATATTTAAAAAAGTTCTGTGGAAGTACATTATGACAGTGCGGACAGACCATCGTATTGGAAAAAAGAGTAACCGCTCCCTCTTCCACATGAAACGTATATCCACAACTATCCGTATCAAAGCGTTTCACGGCAAGATCTCTTCCGGCCGCCGTCAGTTCCTGATTCAGTTCTGTCATAACTTCATTATCTATAATAATTCTCTTTGCATCGATTTGTTCTTCCGGGATTCCCATAGCGCTCCAGAAATACAAATACGCCGTATCTGTCTTATAAGAAAATACTTCATTTAACGCTGGTGACTGAAATCTTACCCCGTCTGTTCTTAAAAGAAATCCTGCATCCTCATTTGAAATATTACGGAAACAGTAAGGACATTTCTTCACCCGTATTGTTTTTGTCTCCTGCATCTGTATCTCTCCCGTCTAACATCTTTTCGTTGCTTTAATCGAAATCTCGTGTTTTGATTCCAAAATAATATAATACTTGACATCCTGCTTTATGACCGCCTGCTTTGTCGGAACACCCTGTCCTCGCGAAAGACCTGCCTCGCGAATCTCAAATGGCTGCTGTTTCGAAATAACCGTCAGTTCTTCTGGATTATCGCAGGCACAGATTTCCAATCCCTGATCTTCGATATAATAAGTAAACTCTTTACCCGACGGATGCTTTCCATACATAAGAATATTATCAAGCGCCACCTTATCCCTGCGGATTCTTCCATCTGGACAAATCGCTGCACAGCCACCAAAGGCGGAACCATGCGTAATCATAAAGTCCATGCCAAATAAGCGGTCTTTCTGCTTCTTTTCTTCTTCCTGTCTCTGCTGCCGTTCTTCTTCTCTCTTCTGACTCTCTAATTCCGAAACTTGCCCGGCATAATCCAATATGTATTTTTCCTGTTGCTGCCGACCACTCTGCCGCTTCCACTGAACGACTCCGACCACCGCCATTAATGCCGCAATCACAAGCCCGGCTTCCATTGTAAAAGTAGAAATCAACTCTTTACACCTCATTTTTATTCATTATATGCAAAAAGAAATCTTTTTTATTCTCCTTGCCCTTATACGATTATAACAGAAAAAAAGCATTTCTCAAAGAGGGTGATTTATTGGTTTTTACTAGAGTGTGTTTGAAAAATGATTTTTTAAACACACTCTAGATTTCCACAAAAAAATATTATAAAATAATAAATATATGTAACGACCTTACTTTACGCAAATATCCTAATTCATTCTGCGTAGTTATATAACATATATTTCTGAATAATTATCATAAATACTATTTTGAATAATCAGCATATAACACTATAGAAATAACATAGAAATGAGGACTTTACTATGGCTCTTGAATCATTACATCTGAAAAAAGAATTTGAAATACGGCAGCTTACTTCTCTCCACTATTTTGAATATAAAAGTGACTTTATTTTTAAAAGTGAGTATCACGATTACTGGAAACTTCTCTATGTGGAGGATGGCTCTGCCGAAATCTCTTTTTCCAACAAAAAACAGGCACCTGTCACTTTGCAAAAGGGTGAACTTTTCATCCAGTCTCCAAACGAATACTACTCTTTTAGGGCCTCCTCCGGCAATATTGCCGTTCTATTTACCGCAGGTTTTTACAGTGATACCGCAAATCTTTCATTGCTCGCCAACAAAAAGCTTGTATGCCAGAAAAAAGAGACTGAGTTATTACAGGCACTCGCCTTAGAAGGAAAAAGCAACTTTTCTCCAAAAATCAACCCAGCATCGCCTGCTGCCCTCGAACGAAGATATAACCAGCCTTTCGGCGGTGAACAACTTATCGGCATTTACCTTGAAATGCTCCTCATCAGCCTAATGCGCCAGTATACTTCTTCCGAAGAGAAAAAAGAAACTCCATCTGAAAATACAAAAAAAGACGCTTCCGCTTCTCTCTTAAAAACAGATTCTATTCTTTTCAACCGAATCACCGATTATTATGAGGCACATATCACCGAACATATTAAGGTAGAACATCTTTGCAAAGAATTTGGCATAGGCCGCTCCCATCTACAGAGAATTTTTCGTGAACAGACTGGCTATGGAGCAATCGAATACTTTTGCCAGATGCGAATCAGTGCCGCTAAACGGTGCATCCGAGAGAATCGTATGAATCTGACAGATACCGCTGCCTCGCTGGGCTATACCTCAATCTATTACTTTTCAAAACAGTTTAAAAAAATCACGGGAATGTCTCCATCACAGTATCAGAAGATGGTGCGAAGTTCTAAGAAAGACCCTCTTTATGAACAGAGAGAGCTTTGATTTTCTTTGCAAAATAGACGAACTCGGAAAATGAAAAAAGATATATTTGTGACTTTAGTCGCTGCAGGTTGAATGTTCGCTCATGCGCTCGCATCCAACCTTTGCTCCGAGGCCACAAATATATCTTTTTTCATTTTCCGGGTTCTGATTGTGGTTGCTGAAGTAAATTCAACAGCTGTCTCTATCAAAATATTCGAGGAGTTTTATAGAACTTCGCATTTAGACGATTTGTTGACTCTCCAGACACTTTTGATTTTACTACTGTGGCGTCTCCCCTGCCTGCGTCAATCAGAGTCCTACTTCCACAAATCTTCTGGATACACTCCTTGCTGTTTCATCTCAGAAATTGCATCCATTACTGATTTTTTATCTTCTTTATAAGTTACGCCATACCATTTTTCAGCGGATTCCATCACCTCTACAGTTGCGCGTTTTTCTTTGAGCAGTTCTTCTACTACGCTTGGAAGGAAGTATTCGCATTTCATAGGTTTTTCTTTTAATCCTTTGTCTAAAAATGCAGGGAATTTGTCCTCAAGTACTTTTAAAAATCCTGGTGTGAATCCCCAGCAGTTCATGGAAACTGGTGTTTTGTCTGGAACTGGTGTCCAGCTTGCTCCGTCATCAAGAGTAAAGGCAGCTTCTGCTCCTCGTTTTTCAATCCTTGTTCTTTCTGTGATTTCTTTTAAGTAGTGGTTTTTGTCTACCTGACATACGCCTCGGGATACATGACCATTTTCTGTGATAGTTTTTTCGATATGAAATGCAATCATAACATAGCGGTATAAATCATCATCTTCATGTGTTGTCAGATAATCATAGAGCATCTGAAATGCTTTTGGTCCATAATAATCATCGGCATTGATTACGGCAAATGGGGCATCTACCACGTCTTTACAGCATAGAAGAGCATGACCTGTTCCAAATGGTTTTTCTCTTCCTTCTGGCACCTGATAACCCTCTGGCAGCTTATCCAGCTCCTGAAAAACATATTCTACTTCCATAAATGGCTCGATTCGTTTTCCAACGATTTCCCTAAAGTCTTTTTCAATGGCATGTTTTATAATAAACACTACCTTTTTAAAGCCAGCTCTTTTTGCATCATAAACACTAAAATCTAAAATCGCATGTCCCTGTTCATCTACTGGATCCATCTGCTTTAATCCACCATAGCGGCTTCCCATTCCGGCAGCCATTACAATTAATACTGGTTCTTTCATTCTTTCTTCCTCCTAAAATATATCATGCCCTCTCGGAGTCTTTTTGTTCCTGCTTTTGTGAAAAGATTTTTTATCAGTTATGTCTAAATTTTCGAAGTGTATACAGTTTATACTTTGATGAAATTCAGGTACATCTGACAAAAAACCGGCTGCAACAGCACATGTAAGAAAGGCTCTGAATAGTACATCTAAATTATAAAAAAATTTAAGCTAACTTTTTCATTTTCCCATAAAAAAAGTCAAACTTCAATCAGAATTTATATTATTTTTATAATTATTATGGATTTATCCCAAATGTTTATATTTCTTTCGTTGAGAACGGTAAAAAAAGACAATATAATATAATTATCGACATTTGATATTTTCATCACAAGCAATCATTATGCAAAACGAAAAGTCGTAAATCAAAAAAGGAGGCAGTTATGACGCAAACAAGGTATACTTTACAGCAGCATCATGTTAACCTAAAGTCATCTGTAAAATTGTCGCATGTCAATATGTATCATTGCGAATCCCCTGCTTCAAACATCTTTCCGGGGCATCCGTATTCAAAAATTATCTTTATTCAAAAGGGACAGGGACAATTTTATTTCGGCAATCAATTTTTACCGGTTCGAGAAAATGATTTATTACTGGTGAATCCTGATAAGCAGAAATTTTCTGTTGACGTTCGGGAATCCCCTCTCGATTTTGTGATACTGGGGATTGAGAATCTATCTTTCATTGATGACACCAAACAGTGCATCCCTCCATTTACCAGATTATCATTTCCTTCTGATACCTGTCAGCATTTAATGCATATGCTGATTCATGAGTTAGAAAAGCATTCTGAATTTTATGAAGATGCATGTCGGTATTACCTGAATCTTATTCTTATCGAAATTCAGCGAAATACCAACATTCATTATGATTTTCCTTCTAAAGAAAAAAATAATCGGGACTGCAAGTTTGTCAAAGAATATTTGGACAGCCATTACACAGAAAATATCACTCTTGATATTCTCTCAAAAGAAAGTAAGATGAACAAATATTATCTTGTTCATTCTTTTACAAAGCACTTTGGCTGTTCCCCAATCAGTTATCTCAATGACAAACGAATTGAAGAAAGTAAGAACCTACTTGAAACAACCAATCATTCTATTGCAGCCATTGCTTCTATGATTGGTTTTTCCTCGCAATCTTACTTCTCACAATCTTTTAAGAAAAATACTTTTATGACTCCGAATGAATACCGAAGGGCTTCACGGCAGATTTAAACCCCATAATTTCATTGTGCAACGCATAATAAATTGAAATTATTTTACATATTATATAATCCGGGTATCATTTTCTTTCAGCATATCCGGATTATTTTATCATTTTCTACTTTTATTTTCTATTTTGACTGCCCATTTTACTTTTTTCCCGTCACTTTTGGTCATTATTTTTTCGTGTTTCATCTGGAAAAAGCGTTTAAGTTATAGTATAATGATATAATTAATGTAAAAACAGTATCTAATATAGGAGGATTTTATCCATGCCAGTAAAATACGTATTCGTCACAGGTGGAGTTGTTTCCGGTTTAGGAAAGGGTATTACTGCTGCTTCCCTTGGACGTCTTTTAAAAGCTCGTGGTTATAAAGTAACCAGCCAGAAATTTGATCCATATATCAATATGGACCCAGGTACAATGAACCCAATTCAGCACGGTGAAGTTTTCGTTACGGATGATGGTGCTGAGACAGACCTTGATCTTGGACATTATGAACGTTTCATTGATGAGAAGTTAAATAAGCAGTCCAATGTTACTACCGGTAAAGTATACTGGAGCATTCTTAACAAAGAACGCCGCGGAGATTTCGGTGGACATACTGTACAGGTTATCCCACACGTTACCAACGAGATCAAGAGCCGTTTCTATCACAATGAAGACGCTTCTGAGACAGAAGTAGCCATCATCGAAATTGGAGGAACAGCTGGCGATATCGAAAGCCAGCCATTCTTAGAGGCCCTTCGTCAGTTCCAGCATGAAGTAGGACACGAGAACTGTATCCTCATCCATGTAACTTTAATTCCTTACTTAAAGGCTTCTGGAGAATTAAAGACCAAGCCTACACAGGCAAGTGTAAAAGAACTTCAGGGAATGGGAATTCAGCCAGATATTCTTGTATGTCGTTCTGACCTTCCTTTAGATGATGATATTAAAGCCAAAATCGCTCAGTTCTGTAATGTTCCAAAGAAACGCGTTATCCAGAACTTAGATGTTGATATTTTATATGAATTACCACTCGCTATGGAAAAAGAAAAACTTGCAAACGTGGCTTGTGAATGTCTCAACATGGAATGCCCACAGCCAGATTTAACTGACTGGATCGACATGGTTAATGCATGGAAACATCCAAAACATAAAGTAAAAGTTGCCCTCGTTGGTAAATATGTTTCTCTCCATGATGCTTATATCAGTGTAGTAGAAGCATTAAAACATGGCGCTGTTGCTAACAATGCAGAGGTTGAGATTAAGTGGGTTGACTCTGAATTAGTAAGTGATTACAACGTAGACAGCTTCTTCTCTGACGTAGACGGAATCATCGTTCCAGGTGGATTCGGTGACAGAGGTATCGAGGGAATGATTTGCTCTATCCGCTATGCCCGTGAACACAAGATTCCTTACCTTGGACTTTGCCTTGGTATGCAGCTTACTATCGTAGAATTTGCTCGTAACGTTCTCGGATTAAAAGATGCACACAGTCATGAATTTAATGAAAACACAGCGAATCCTGTCATTCATATCATGCCTGATAAAGAAGGCATCACTGATTTAGGCGGAACACTTCGTCTTGGTTCCTATCCATGTATCCTTGACGAACACTCCAAAGCATATCAGCTTTATGGTCATAAACAGATTGAAGAAAGACATCGTCACCGTTACGAAGTTAATAACGATTACCGTGAAGTACTTCAGGAAAATGGAATGATGCTTTCCGGATTCTCCCCAGATGGACGTATCGTCGAGATGGTTGAAATTCCTGAGCATCCTTGGTTTATTGGAACACAGGCACATCCTGAGTTTAAATCAAGACCTAATAAAGCACATCCATTATTTAAAGGATTTGTAGAAGCAGCCTTAGAACATCAAGGTAAATAACACAAAAAGTTAATATAACATCATCAAAAAGATTCTGAGATAGATTGATATTTCAGAATCTTTTTTTACATATTATTTACGATTCAATGCAATTAGAATTTACATATATATGATAGAATCCTTTAAGAGTCAGAAAGATATGAAAAGACAAAGGTATCAGGAGGTATATATGAGATCTAATTGGAGAAAACAAATGATGATCAGTGCATTAGCATTGACACTTTCTGCAACAAATGTAGCACCAGTATTTGCAAGTGCCGCTCCAGATGGCAAGACAAATGCAGCAGACATTGCACAGACAATGGGAACAACGGCACAGTGGAATCGTTGGGAGAAAGAATGGGAAACTTTAAAAAATGACTGGACACAAATTTCATTATCACCAGGAAGCAATGCAACGGAGTTGAATTTTGCATGGTATACACCAAAGAAGACAAATGATAGTAATTCAAATGCAGCGGTACAGGCAAAAGTACAGGCAATTTCTCCAGAACAGGCAAATAGTAATGTTCCAAAACTGATCATTGGTGAAGGCCGTAATATGAAAAATGCCAAGGTGTATGAGGCAGAACAAACAGCGGTAAAAGATGAACAGGATAACAAAGGGGAAACTTATAATTCTAATAAAGTAACAGCAACAGGATTAAAAGAAAATAAAACATATTATTATAGTTACGACAATGGAAATGGGTATACAAAGCCAGCTTCGTACACGACAAAATCTACAAACAATTTCTCATTTGCATTTGTAGGTGACCCACAGATCGGATCTTCAAATGAATTAAAGGGAAAAGATACGAAAGAATTTTACGATGCACAGTCAAATGCAGTAAAGAGTGATGCATTTAACTGGTCTTCTACGTTAAACGCAGCATTAGAAAAGACAGATGATCAGTTAAGTTTTGTTGTATCCGCAGGTGACCAGATTCAGACAACAAAGAAAAAGTTACCAAACAAAGATGCATCAAAAAGTGAAATTGAGTATACAGGATATTTAAGTCCAGAAGCATTAAAATCACTTCCAGTGGCAACGACAGTCGGTAACCATGATGCAGATAATGCAAACTATACATACCATTTTAACAGAACAAATGCAAGTGAACTTGGAAGTAATAAGGTAGTCGGTGGAGATTATTATTTCAAATATGGAAATGCATTATTTATCATGTTAAATACACAGGATACAAATGTAGCAGAACATAAACAGTTTATTGAGCAGACAGTTGCAGCGAATAAAGACTGCAAATGGAGAATCGTAACACTGCATCAGGATATTTATGGATCAGCAGAACATTCTAATGAGCCAGAGATCACAAATTTAAGATATCAGTTAACACCGATTTTCGAACAAAATGATATTGATGCTGTATTAACAGGTCATGATCATGCTTATTCAAGATCTAAAATGTTATTAGGTGGAACAAAAGCGAATGATTATACAGATGACGAATTTGATGCAGAATTAGAGAAAGATATGGATGCGGGTGAAAATCCAACGACAAAAACAGTGGCACCAGGAAATATTAAAAATGACAGCACAGATGAAAAAGATCAGAAATATTTAGCATATCTTAAAAGTATCATGGATGAAAAAGCAATTGAGACCGTCAAAAAACAGGGAAGCTCTGTAATCAATCCAGAAGGTGTCCTTTATATGACAGCAGGTTCTTCTTCAGGAAGTAAATATTATGATCTGGTACCAAGACAGCAGACATATATTGCACACCGTTGGCAGGAAGATGTCCCAACATATTCAGTTGTTGATGTAACAGAAAATAGTTTAACGATCAATACATATCGTACAGATAATGATGAAAAGATTGATGAAACATTTTCTATCACAAAGAGCAAAGGAGATACGACATCACTTAATGCAGAAATTAAAGCATCTGAAAGCATTGTAAAGCAAAAAGATGCATATACAACGGAAAGCTATAGAGTCTTTGAACAGGCACTTACAGGAGCCAAAGAAGTTGCAGCAGACAAAAAAGCAACAAAAGATGAAGTTGAAAATGCATTAAAAGTTCTGACAAATGCAAAAGCAGGATTAGAAAAGAAAGCAACAACAAAACCAGTAACAGTAAAGAAAACAACAGCAGAGAAGAAAGTTGTAGTAGCAAAAGCATCTGCAAAATTAAAATCTGGCAAAAAGAAAGTAACAGTTAAGATCAAAAAAGCATCTGTATCTGGATATCAGATTAAATATGCATCAAACAAGAACTTTAAAAAAGCAAAGACAAGAAATACAAGAAAAACAATTTATACGATCAAGTCATTAAGATCAAAGAAAAAATGTTATGTAAAGGTTCGTGCATACAAAGTAGTTAAAGGTAAGAAAATCTACGGTTCTTACAGCAAAGTTCTGAAAGTGACTGTGAAATAACAATGAAACAAAAACAGATGAAAGGAGTGTGTCTGCTGATCGCAGGCATTCTCTTTCTTCTGCTGTTTTTTTCTTTTTCTGGAATTGAGAAGACAAAACTTCTAGATACAGATGGAAGAAATTTTGAAAAAGCAGAAGTAACAAACGTGATCTCTGGAAACTTATCAAATAGTGGAAGTGGAAAACAAACCGTAGAATTAAAACTTCTCTCAGGGGATCATAAAGGAAAAATAATACAGGCAACAAGCTCTCAAAGTTATTTATTTGGTGCAAAATGTAAAAAAGGAATGAAAGTCATAGCGATCATTAATGAATCGAAAGGAGAGTTGCTGGCGTCTGTATATAGTGTAAACAGAGGACCTATGGTATGGCTGATGGCAGCAGTGTTTGTAGCAATCGTGGTTGCAGTCGGTGGAAGAAAAGGAATTTCATCAATATTAAGCTTGGTATTTACAATGCTTTGTATCTTTTTTATTTTTCTTCCGATGATCTACAAAGGAATATCCCCGATACTGGCGGCTGTATTAGTGGTCGCATTTACAACAGTTGTGACGATGTGTATGGTTGATGGAATTACGAAGAAATCAGTAGCCGCGATGCTTGGAACGATCATAGGTGTGGTATTTTCTGGAGCATTTGCATTGATCTTTGGACAAGTGACATCGATTACCGGATATAATGTGTCTGATATAGAGAATCTGGTCTATGTCGGAGAAATGACAGACATAAAAATTGGTGAATTGTTATTTGCAGGAATCTTGATCGCATCATTAGGTGCAGTCATGGACGTTGGAATGTCAATCGCTTCTACACTCAATGAATTAAAAGAACAAAATCCACAGATGATGTTAAAAGAACTGTTTCAATCAGGAATGAATGTCGGAAGAGATATGATGGGAACAATGACCAATACACTGATTCTTGCATTTACAGGTGGATCGATCAACACATTAGTATTTATCTTTGCATACAATTACGAATATCAACAGGTGATCAATATGTATTCCGTAGGGATTGAGATCATGCAGGGATTATCATCAAGTCTCGGAGTTATCATGGCAGTTCCAGTGACCTCCTGGATCGCAGCATTTTTATATAGTAAAAATCAAAAATAAAGAAAAGACTCCATAACAATTCAGATCTTTATGAATTCGCAGACAGAAGTTTGAGAATATGTTATAATGAAAAAGATTAATTAAATTTAACAAGACATAAATATTTGACTAAGTTTAGGAGGCGAAGGTTATGAAAGTTAAAGGAGTCAGACTTTATGGAGTCAAAGATATACGTCTGGAAGAATTTGAGATCCCTGAGATAGCTGAAGATGAGATTCTCTTGAAGATAGAATGTAACGGAATTGCAGTGTCAACTTTAAAAGAGATCACATTGGCACAGAGACATTTAAGAGTACCAAAGAATATTAAAAAGAATCCTGTACTGATCGGACATGAATTTTCTGGAATGATAGCAAAAGTCGGAACAAGATGGAAAGAGGATTATCAGGAAGGAAAACAATTTGTATTAGTACCAGAGATTCCTCACCAGATCGAATCACCAGGATATTCTTACCCTTATTTTGGAGGTGCAGCAACATACTGTATCATACCAGCAGATGTAATTGAGAAAGGATGTTTGTTGCAATATGAAGCAGATTCATTCTATGAACTTGCACAGGCTCAGGCTTTATATAGTATAGTGGGAAGTTTTCATTCAAACTATCACAGTAAAGAGGGAACCCACGATCATATATCTGGAATTAAAGAAGGTGGGAATACCATCATCCTTGGAGGAGCCGGTCCCATGGGACTAATGGCAATCCGTTATGTCCTTGGAATGAAGAAAAAGCCAAGAAGACTCGTGATCACAGATACGAATCAAGAGCGTTTGGAAAAAGTAAGGAAAATGATACCGATGCAGGAAGGAACCAGGCATGGAATAGAGCTTTATTATATCAATCCATCGATGTTTGCAGACTCCGTTCCAGTGTTACTGGCAATAACCAATGAAAAAGGATACGATGATGTGTTTGTCTATGCACCACCCAAATGTGTAGCTGAAATAGGGAATCGTATTATGGCAATGGATGGCTGCATGAATATTTATGCATCAACAGCAGATAAAAATTATCGTGCTGGAATGAATATATACGGAAGCCATTATTTAAAAACTAAACTGATCGGTTCATCTGGAGGACTTCGTTCAGACCTGATCGAAGCCTTAGACCTGATCACAACAGGTAAGATCAATCCAGCAGTTGGAATCACACACATTGGAGGAATCAATGCGATTGTCGATACCACATTATATTTAAAGAAGATACCAGGATCAAAGAAGATTACATACCCACAGATCAACCTGCCATTGACAGCAATAGAGGACTTTGGGAAATTAGCTGAGAAAGATCCAGTCTTTGGAGAATTAGATGAATCCTGTAAACGACATGGTGGATTGTGGAATCCAGAAGCAGAGAAGATACTGCTTGATCATTTTAAAAAATTTTAATTTGTAAGTTGGCCAACTGTAGATTTTGAGTATATGATAAAAAATAAATAAACGATCGGAAGAGCAGCTAGAGAATTTTCCTCACGTTTTTTACAGATCGCTGATCCGCCGGCTTTCCTTGCGTAACTCGCCTTCAAGGGTATTCAAAACAGAAACTCTTTGAGGCTCAGACAACGCACCAAGCCGGCTGCGAATCCGTAAAAAACGTGGCAAAATTCTAATGCTGCTCTTCCGATCGTTTATTTATTTTTTATCATATACCAGAAGTCTAAAGTGTGGACAATTACAAGATTGAAAAATTTAAGTGGGGTGTATGTTGAGTGTTATCGTTTTTCAATTTTTGTAGCGACAGACAGTGTTTATTATAAATACCAATACAGTAAAACATACACACTGTGTGGTGGTTTGAATAGACGAAGTCGGTAAAATAATGTATAATAAGAACCAAAATAAGGAGGAATCCAACTCATGGGAAGATATCTAAATAGTTCAACTCCATATGCATTATATCAAGGTGAAACAAATCAGCCATATTTTGTAGATAAATCATTATTACTGGCAGAATTGTTTCCTGTTTTGGATGCAGGCAATCAGCATATTTGTATTACAAGACCAAGGCGTTTTGGAAAAACGATCATGGCCAATATGATAGCTGCATTTTTGAGTAAAAAAGTGGATTCAGATTCGATTTTTAGCAGACTAAAGATTACCAGTAATCTTAAATATAAAGAATACAGAAATAAATATAATGTAATTTCCATCGACTTTAGCAAGATATCAAGATCCTGTGACTCATATTCTGATTATATAGGAAAAATCGAGACAACTTTGATCAGAGATCTTAAGAAGGAATATCCACAGATTGAAGTGTATGAAGATGATTCGGCAGCGGATGTATTAGAAACGATTTTTGAAGAATGTAACCAGGAACGCTTTGTTTTTGTTCTGGATGAATGGGATTTTATTTTTCATAAAGATTTTATTAACGAAGAAAATAAAAAACAGTATATCCAGTTCTTAAGTAATTTATTAAAAGACCGTCCATATGTTCAAATGACTTATATGACAGGAATCCTTCCAATCGCAAAATATTCTGATGGATCAGAATTAAATATGTTTGATGAGTATGATATGGCATGTAAAGAAAAATACAGTGAATATTTTGGCTTTTTGGATGAAGAAGTTGACCAGCTTTATGACATTTATAAAAAGATAACAAAGAATCCGAAGATTTTAAGAAGTGAATTAAAAGAATGGTATGACGGTTATCGGGCGGCAGCAGGAGATTATTTGTATAATCCAAGATCGGTTGTTTGTGCATTAAGAGATAACCAACTGGCAAACTACTGGACAAGTTCTGGAACTTATGATTCTATTTTCAACTATATTAAAGGGAATATAGCAGATGTGCGAAATGATCTTGTGCTAATGGTCGCAGGAGAACATGTTCCAGCAAAAATGCAACAATATGCAGCAACAGCAAATGCGTTGCATACCAAAGACCAGATTTATTCAGCAATGGTCGTTTATGGATTGTTGACCTATGAGAATGGGAAGGTATTTATTCCGAACAAAGAGTTGATGGACAAATTTGATGAATTGCTGTTATCAAACCAGCAATTAGGATATGTTTACCGATTGGCAAGAGAATCTCAACGAATGCTTCAGGCAACAATTCATGGGGATACGGATACAATGGAAGAGATTCTTGAATACGTCCATGATACAGAAGTTCCGATTTATTCATATAATAGCGAAGTGGAATTATCAGCAATTGTAAATTTAGTTTACCTCTCTGCAAGAGATGAATACCGTGTTGAGAGAGAAGACAAAGCAGGAAAAGGATTTGTGGATTTTATCTTTTATCCAAAAAGAAATAATATACCTGGAATTATTCTGGAACTTAAAATAGATCATACACCACAAAAAGCGATAGAGCAGATTAAAGAGAAGAATTATCAACTAAGATTCCAAGGAAAAATTGGAGAAATTCCAGTATATGAAGGAAGTATATTAGCAGTTGGAATCAGTTATGACAAGAAAACTAAGAAGCATAGTTGTGAAGTAGAAATGTTGTAAAAGGATACATAATCAATTGGATGTTAACGAAGAAAAAGCAGAATTGATCAATAATCTATCACCAGTATATTTGATGTAATTTTGAATTCATTCTTTATTAAAAATTAAAATTTTTGTAGTTGGCCAACTGTAGATTTCGAGTATATGATAAAAAATAAATAAGCAACCGAAA
>ENA-ORTB01001773-ORTB01001773.1-human-gut-metagenome-genome-assembly--contig:-NODE-1773-length-22464-cov-6.097862_pt1 | contig 22464 bp, 20 predicted proteins | sample MGYA00241905_ERZ509174 | MGnify/ENA primary metagenome ERZ509174 (study PRJEB26280, sample SAMEA2338851) | human gut metagenome | biome: human gut; feature: human-associated habitat; material: faeces... | reverse complement strand
TTGCATGTGTTAGGCACGCCGCCAGCGTTCATCCTGAGCCAGGATCAAACTCTCATGTTAAAATGGTGTTTGTGTCCTGCCAGTTTTATCTGGCATTGTTTACTGTTAATTCGGGTAGCTTGTCAATCTTTCGATCAACTTGCTTGTTCTTGAATTTCTCTGAAAATCTTGGAATTTTCAGGGTTGCATTACTGTTTATTTGTCAAAGATCATAACCTCTTGCTTCGCAAGAGCTGTGTTGCTTTGCTGTTGTTCTCAGCGGCAACTCTGATATCTTATCATAACCGCTTTCGTTTGTCAACAACTTTTTTGAAATCTTTTTTCATCTTGGAAAACTTTGTTTTCCGTGACAGGTATTTATGCTAACATATCTGTCAGACTTTGTCAACAACTTTTTTTGAAATCTTTTCAAGTTTCTTTCGAGCTGTTGTGTTGTCTCGGTGCTGCCTCAACAACGAATCTGAGTATATCATCCCCCACTGTACTTGTCAACACTATTTTTCGAATTTTTTGCACAAATTATCCCCTGCTACGTCAATTCCGCATAAACAGGGGATTTTTGCCATGTTTCTATTCTGTTTTTTACTATTTTACAAAGAACGGAAGCTTTTGTCCGAGCTGTTCCACCAGATATGCCAGATAGTTATTTTCATACAAACATGTAAGTATTCTGCTGTCTCTGGTATAATCTACGATCACCTGGCCCAGGGTTCCCAGGTCTCTGAAGATATTAAATGCGTATATTGTCCAAACAATTAGAACAGTTTCTAAGATTCCAACCACAATACCTAGTAATTTGTCCAGGCTATGTACTATAGGTAGTTTCACGATCATCTTTGCCGAGAAAAACACGATATTAAGAAGATGATGCACCAAACCGATCGCCGCCAGCAACAGTATTGTCAGGATCACATTGAATATCTTTCCATCAAAGTAACTGCTCAGACCATTCCCGATCAGGAACAGCACCACACAGGTAATCAGCAGGGAGATCAGAGAGATCAGGGATTTTACCATTCCCTTCTTGTAGCCGTCCATCACCATGCAGATCAATACTACCGCCATGATGACCAGTAATAAATTCAGATTCATTGGTATACTCCTTTATTTTAACTGTATCGTATCTATTGTACTATCTGTCACCAGATAATATTTGTAGGAACCTCCTGCAGGAAGCAGAAGCCGGGCACTCTTACCGAAGCTGCCATGGTATTTTTCCACACCGTCCGTTGTAAAGATCTGGCACTCCGATTCGTTGTAGATCACCATGTCATCATCCCCGAAGAAAATATCCGTATAATCCACATCAAAATAGTAGCTGCCCACCTTTGCCGCCGAAGTATTGTACACATCCATGCGGTACTTGGTCTCCGCCTGGTCCGAAAGGAACACCAGTCCTACATATTTATCGCTGTAGAAAACCGACTGGATCTCGTCGTCATACAGGTATTCTCCCGCCGTCACAGGCTTCTGGGTACCCGAATAGATCATAAGGCGGCTGTCTCCTACCGCAAACGCTGTATCATTATTCATAAACTGCACTTTCGGCACGACCAGGTCGGAATAAGAATATGCGCTGACCATATAATCGCTCTGATTCTCGCCCACCGGTCCGAAATTGTAGAATGTCACATTACTTTTTACTACGCCTGCATCCACATACAGGTAACTGATTGCCAGAAGCTCTCCGTCCGGTGACAAACTGACGGATACCGGATAACCTCCATCCGTCATATGCGCCTGTCCCGTGTAGCTGTTGGTACCGTCCGCTTCGTAAGTCATGATCCATGCCACATCCGTATCCGCCAGCACTGTTGTCACTCTTCCCGTTTCCGACACTGTGATATTTCGGATCGGCATGGTCGTTGTAATAGTTCCCAGTTGCTTGTCCGTATTCTGCACGTAGATCTCACGGCCGTTATAACTGCCGATAGCTGCCACATCGCCACAAGTAGCGATCTTCACATCCTGGATCACATAAGTCTGATTCCACTTTACATTTCCCTTGGCATCCGTACAGTGAGCGCCGTCTTTACTATATGTAAGAATACTGTTTTTCAACCGTATGTCTGTGGCATCCGATGAGACCTCCCGGCTAATGGAAGATACGGTGTCATATCCCGTATAGATATGTCTCTTTGCCTGTACCACCACAAGAGCAAGTGCCGCTCCCAAAGCCGCCACCACCAACAGCACTCGGTACACGATTTTCAGCCGGTGTTTACGGATCTTTTTCTTATAATCATCCTGACTCTTTTGTCGCTTTTCTTTTTCCTTCAGATAATTCTTGATATCTGCTGCCATGTATCTGTTTCCTTATGTGTTATCGTAACTATTAAGAAGCGCATTCACAAAATTACTGCGGTGCAGTCTGCTTTTTGCTCATGTAGTTACAGTATAACACACTTCCCCCTTTTGAAAATAAGTTTTTTACGGGAGAAGGATTTCCTGACCGATCTTGATATCATCCGGGTCAGTGATACCATTCAGGGAACAGATCTCAGATACCTTACTGTTGCTGCCGTAGTTCCGCAGCGAAATGCCGATCAGTGTATCCCCTCTCCGGATAGTATAGTGTGTGGGTTGAGAAACGGCCTCCACTGTAGGAGTCTCTGCCACTGCAGGTTCTGCCGTCTGTGTCACATCCTGTATTGTTTCCTGTGTCGTGTTCTGTTCTGTTACCTCCGTCACATCTGTCGTATTTTTTGTGACATTGCTGTCCGCAGAGGTTCCATCCGCTACACTGCCCGTATTTTCTTCCGTCGGATCTACAGCACTGTTTCCCGTTCCATCCATTGATGCATTTTCCGTGCCTTCCGGCATCACTGTCTCTGCTGCAGTCCCAGTAGTATTTCCCGCCGCAGCATTTTCCTGTCGCAGAGCGTCCTCCAACTTGTCCTCCGCCACCAGCGTGCTGATCTGGCTCTGTTCCTCCACCGCATCCGGCAGTTTCTGCTCCATCAGGTTACTCATGGCCTGCCTGGCTGTCTCCCCCAGGGATTCTCCGGTGCTTTCCTGCCGCATCAATGCCAATGCCATCACGCAGAGCAGAACAAAGACACCGGCAGCCGCCATTTTCATCCGACGCAGTCCGGTCGTTGGCATGGGTATAATATTATCCGGTTCCCTGCGTCTGTTCTCTGCCACTCTGCGATATTCCACAGGTGCATTCTCCGTATGTCCGGCGGCACGGAAGGCATTTCCGCTCTCCTGTCTCTGTCTGCGTTCCTCCTGCCGTTTCTTCACCACTTCGTATTTTTCCTGATCCACCTTCTCCGGTGCCGCCTCTTCGCCCCGGTTCTCCAGCATATATGCCAGCATACTGTCATTCTTCTCATAGAACTGTGCATACCCCGACACATAACGGCAGATCTCCTGTTCGCAGATCTGGAAGCCTTCCACCATCTCGCCATTCAGTATCTGGTAGCCTAAAAAGGTCATTTCCGAAAAATACTTTCTCCGCAGCTTCTCAATCTCCTGTTCCTGCGCCTGGGACAGGTGCCGCACCGGCTTCTGCAGGAAATTCAGCTTTGCGGAGCCATAGGCGAATAGATATGCCACACCGTCCTCTGCTGTCTTCCTGCCGTATAATGCTATGGCAATATCCTTGTTCTGTGCCATTCCATTCATTTGTTTTATGTAAGATACCACATAATCTTCCACATAGATTCTGCAGTGCTTGTCCGCCTCTCCGATCTGCGTTATGTTCTTCGGTAATTCCATACAAAAAACACCTCCCATGCCGTTTCTATCAGTTATCACTAACTATAGCATCCGCACAGGAGGTATTTTAGCGTTCTTTGTCGCACCTCTTCAAAAACAGTTCGACAAAGTTTGCACCATATTCTATGTATTCTTAGCTATGCTTCAAACTTATATACGGTAACAGAATCGTATTCTCTGCCGTTCTCCCCGCCAAATACATAGGAGGGGAAATTCTCATGATGAATGGTATCCGGGAAATACTGGGTCTCCAATGCAAAACCGCAGCGGTTGCCGTAGGTCACCCCATCTTTTCCGGGCTGTACATCAATAAAATTGCCTGCATAAAACTGCACTCCTGGCAGGGTGGTGTATGCCTTCATTACTCTGCCGCTCTTCGGGCCTTTTACTGTGGCAATATGCCGTAATGTACCGTCATCGTTCCATCCATCGATCACGAAATTATGGTCATAGCCTCCGGTCAGGAGTAACTGCTCATAATCTTCCCGGATGTCTCTGCCGATCTTCTTGGGCTGTGTAAAATCCATGGGTGTGCCTGCTACCGCACGAATCTCACCGGTAGGGATCGATCCTGCTGCCACCGGAGTAAAGTGCGAGGCTCTCAGCCACAGTTCATGCTCTTCAATGCTGCCTGCACCGTGACCGTCCAGATTGAAATAGGAATGGTTGGTCAGGTTGATAATGGTCTTCTTGTCACTGGAAGCATGGTAATGCAGAGTCAGCTCATTCTCTTCACTCAGAGAGTAGGTTACGGATACCTTCTTATTGCCTGGAAATCCCAGCTGCCCATCCTCATCCTCCAGAGAAAATGTCACGCTGTTCTCTCCTATCTCCGCATCCCAGAGTCTCTTATGGAATCCCAGTTGCTTATGGGTATGTAAATTGTTGACACCGTCATTTTTATCCAGCTGATAAGTAACGCCATCCAGCGTATACTCTGCACCGCCGGTACGGTTCGCACAGGGGCCGATCACCGTGCCGAAAAAGCTGTCGTTGCCGTAATAGCTCTCACCATTGTCAAATCCCAGCACCAGGTCGTCCGCCTTGCCCGCGGCATCCGGTACCAGTACGCGCACCAGAGTAGCGCCCAGATCTGTCACCGCTGCCTTCATACCCTTACTATTACTCAGGGTATACAGCGAGATCTCTTTCCCTTCCGGGCTTTTCCCAAATAAACTTTTTGTTACTGCCATTGTCTTTCCCTCCCACTTTTATCCATTTTTATTTCATGCATACTGTCTATAATTCCACTCTGCCCTCTAAAGCGCGGAGTAATGTTACCTCATCAATATATTCCAGATCTCCTCCTACAGGGACACCACTGGCAATTCTGGTCACCTTGATTCCTGTGGGCTTGATAAGCTTGCTGATATACATTGCCGTGGTCTCACCTTCCAGGCTGGAATTGGTTGCGATAATGACCTCCTCCACATCACCCTGCAGACGTTCCATCAGTTCCTTCAGCTTGATGTCACCGGGTCCCACACCCAGCATCGGGGAAATGGCACCATGCAGTACATGGTAAACGCCCTCATATTTGCCGGTCTTCTCATAAGCCGCCAGATCTCTGGTGTTCTCCACCACCATAATGGTACGATGATCCCGTCTGGGATTCGCACACACCGGGCAGAGTTCCTTATCCGTCAGAGTATAGCATTCCTTGCAATAGCGGACATTGGCTCTGGCTTCGATCATGACGTTTGCCAGTCTGTCCACACGGTCCTTCGGCATATTGATCAGGTGAAAAGCCAGTCGTTGTGCGGACTTACTGCCAATCCCCGGAAGGGCTGCCAGTTCTTCTATTAATTTATTGATCTGTCCGCTGTAGAGTTCCATTAGAAAGGAAATCCTCCTAATCCTCCGGTCATTTTGCCCATAAGTTCTGCATTGGCTTCATCCGCCTTGCGCAGTGCTTCGTTGGCTGCTGCCACGATAGCATCCTGCAGAGTCTCGATATCCTCGGGATCCACGATCTCCTCTGCCAGCTTGATGGATGTGATCTCTTTTTTACCGTTGATGGTCACTTCCACAGCTCCGCCACCTGCGGATGCGGAGAACTCCTTGGTCTCCAGTTCCTTCTGTCCTTCTTCCATCTGACGCTGCATTCTCTGTGCCTGCTTCATCAGATTATTCATATTTCCGGGCATTGCGCCTCCGGGAAATCCACCTCTTTTTGCCATGTTGCTGTTTCCTCCATATTATTTATAATTGATTTCTCCGTGCTGCGCACTTTCGAAATCATAACATATATTCGCATTTCGGACTATTGTCCTACGTGCTCATATATGGTTGAGTTATTATTCTATCTTACCTTATCTGCAAGTCTGCCGCAATCCCAAATTCACGCAGGATCACTCTTCCTCATCGATCTCCATGTTGATGACCTTACTGAGATCCACATAGTTGTCTTCGAATTCTCTGCTGCTTTCCACCGTCTGGATCGTCACTTCAATCTCTTTGCTGGAAAAATCGGACAACAGCATTTCCAGTTGCTGCTTGTTCTGTTCGTGGGCTTCCCCCTTAAAATAATCGGAAGCCAGTCCGTCCTCCAACACCACCATGAGCTTGTTGTCTCCACCCAGACTTAATCGGGCGTTTTTCAGATACATCTTCATGGGGTTCTCTGCATTTCCCACGATGGCCGGCCATTTCCGTACGATCTCCTGGATATCCCCGGGAACCGCCTTCGGCAACTGTGGCTTCGGCTTTGCCACACCGGCCTGCGGCACTCCCTGTGCTCCGGGAGCTCCGGCAGGCATCTGGGCCGCCGTGACTACAATACCGTTCTCGACCTTTTCCTCCACCTGGCGAATACGATCCAGGACAGCTTCCTGATCCGTCTCCATCTCCGGCTTACACAGCTTGATCAGCGCGATCTCTACCAGGATACGCTTCTGCGCCGCATAGCGGATCTGTCCGGACAGTTCGGAGAAAATATGAATATAGCGGATGATCTGGTCCATGGACAGCATGGAAGCTTCTTCCTTCAGATTCGCCAGATTGTCCGTAGACATGTCTATGACATCCTCCAGATTATCCGCTGTCTGTACCAACATCAGATTCCGCAGATACCAGGTAAAGTCCGTGACAAACTGTACCAGCTCCCTGCCCTGCATGACGATCTCTTCCAACAGTTCAATGCAGCCTAACACATTCCGGTCCATGACGAAGCGCAGCAACCTGCTGAACACTTCCGTATCCACTGCCCCCAGCACATCCAGGGTCATATCGTAGGTCAGTTCTTTGCCCAGATGGAAGGCAATACACTGATCCAACAGGCTCAAGGCATCACGCATGGAGCCGTCTGCCACCTTGGCAATGTAGCGCAGAGCTCTGTCCTCCACCTGTACCTGCTCCGTGTCCATCAGTTCCTTCATACGATCCGTGATGGTATCAATGGAGATTCGTTTAAAATCATATCTCTGGCAGCGGGACAGGATCGTAATGGGGATCTTGTGCACCTCTGTGGTCGCCAGAATAAAAATAACATAAGAGGGCGGCTCTTCCAGCGTTTTTAACAATGCGTTGAAAGCTCCGGGGGAGAGCATATGCACCTCGTCGATGATGTAGACCTTGTATTTTCCCTCCGCAGGGGAATAGGATACCTCGTCGATGATCTCACGGATATTGTCCACACCGTTGTTGGAAGCCGCATCGATCTCGATGACATTCATGCTAGCTCCCGCTGCGATTGCCTTACAAATACGGCATTCCCCACAGGGGCCGTCCTCTGTGGGGTGTTCGCAGTTCACTGTTTTCGCAAAAATCTTGGCCACCGTGGTCTTACCGGTACCTCTTGTTCCGGTAAACAGGTACGCATGGCCGATCCGGTTCGCCCGCAGCTGATTCTTCAATGTCGTCACGATATGATCCTGACCCTTGACATCGGAAAAAGCGTCCGGGCGGAATTTCCGGTATAGTGCTGTATATGACATGTTTTTTCTCTCTTCCTTGTAACTATTCAGAGCCATCAAATATTAGCAGATGCTTGGCGAAAATAATTACTCATTAATTTTCTGTCTTAATCGCCGAAGCAGATGCCCAGCAGCTTCGCTTCCTGTACGATGGTAGCATCGGGATCCACGGTCTTTAACTTGCCCGCTACATCCTCTAACGGAACCCTTACGATCTCACGGTTCTTGTAACCTACCATGAATCCATACTGATTATCCAGGATCAGCTTGCCTGCCTCGGAGCCCAGACGGCTGGCGAATACTCTGTCATAAGGGCAGGGGCTTCCGCCTCTCTGCATATGGCCGGGTACGGTGACACGTACTTCTCTGCCGGTCTTCTCCTGGATCTGTGCAGCCACTTCGTAAGATACGGAAGGGAACGGATATTTTTCCATCTTTTTCTTGTAGTCTTTTTTGGTCAGGGCAGCATCTTCCCTGGAAATCGCACCCTCAGCCACGGCGATAATGGTAAAACGGCAGCCCTTTTTGTCCCTGTCTTCGATCTTCTCGATCACCTTATCGATATCATAAGGGATCTCCGGGAGCAGGATGATGTCCGCACCGCCTGCCATTCCGGCATTCAGGGTCAGCCACCCTACTTTATGTCCCATAACTTCCACGATAAATACTCTGCCGTGGGAAGCTGCTGTGGTATGGATGCAGTCGATGGCATCCGTTGCAATATCCACCGCACTCTGGAAACCGAAGGTCATATCGGTGCCCCACAGGTCATTGTCGATGGTCTTGGGCAGGGTCACGATATTCAGTCCTTCCTTGCGCAACAGGTTCGCAGTCTTGTGGGTGCCATTACCACCGAGAATTACCAGGCAGTCCAACTGCAGCTTATAATAATTCTGCTTCATGGCTTCCACTTTGTTCAGCCCGTTGGGATCCGGATCCTGGATCGTCTTGAACGGGGTCCGGGAGGTTCCCAGGATCGTGCCGCCCTTGGTAAGGATGCCGGAGAAATCCTTGTCTGTCAGCATGCGGAAATTACCGTAAATCAGTCCTCTGTAACCGTCCAGAAAACCATAGATTTCAACCTCTTCCTTGCCGTTCGCCAGGGTCTTCACCACGCCTCTCATGGCTGCGTTCAATGCCTGACAGTCACCACCGCTCGTCAACATTCCGATTCTCTTCATCGTAGGATCCTCCGTTTCTATATTTCATTATTTTCTCTTGCGTTTGCTGTAACTATGCAAAACTGTCTTCGTTCTGTCAATACTTATTTCTATTTTAATACATTTATTTTCATCTGAAAATAGTTTGTTGTAATTTCCGGCAGATTTCTCCCCTATGGCAAAACAAACCTCAGAAGCACCGGGCCTCTGAGGTTCGCTTATCATCTTATCATACGTTATTTGAATTTAAACTTTCCTTTGATCATGGTCACGTAGACAGCTGCGCCGCCACCGCCGACCACTACGGCTCCGGCTGCTGCCGCTGCCGCCACGCGGCCTGCGTTCGTTCCCTTACCGGAGGTCTCCGTTATCTGCTCTGTGCCGGATTCCTGAGAGCCGGAAGTCTGGGCGGTCATGGAATCTATCCGCTCCTCCTGCGGCGCTTCTCCACTCGATTCCTGCGTGTCCTGTGCCTCCCCGGAGGGCTTTGCCGCATCTTCCTTACGGTTTTCGTCCGCAGCGGGTGTTGTCGGGGGCACGGGAATTACAGAAGGCTTTACCACACCGGGTGTGGCAGGCGTTGCCGTGGTTGCGGGAGGTGTTGCCGTGGCTGCGGGAGGTGTTGCCGCGTCCGTGGCCTTCTGGTCCGTATTGGACGCCTGACTGCTGTCATCGTCGTCATCATCGTCATCGTCGTTACTGGCAGCAGGCTTCTTCGGTGCGATCTCATAACCGCAGATCGTACAGATTTCCGCCCGTTCTGTGGTGGCCGCGCCACCGGATGCATGCTTTTCCGTATTGCTGGTGATTCCACAGACACCACACTTATGCCAGTGTCCGGTCATATCGGACAGATATCCTTCTGCCCAGCTATGATCCGTCTTCGGAAGAACGATCTCTGTCGCTGTTATGCTCTTGCTTCCGTCCGCGGATGCAAAATACAGTCCGCAGACGTCGCAGGTCCAGTATTCGATGCTGCCCTCTGCCTGACAGGTGGGTTCCACCCGGTCGTGGCGGTTCAGCGGGCCGTGACCGGAGTTCCATGTCTTCGATACGGCGGAGCTTGCGTTATAATCATCGGTTTCCGCATAGCGGATCTGTGCAGTCACCTTCCCGTTGTGACCGACTCCGGTGGATTTGGTCTGCCCCCAGTCCGTTCCATCAAAGCTGAACTCCACGTCAGTGCGATCTGTGGTGATCTGCGCCGCCAGATCATTGCCGCTGACGGTAAAGGTCATGTCAAAGGCATCCGGATCCGGGGTATCCTCGCGGTCTGCTTTTGCGGTACGGGTGATAGTTATGCCAAACTCAATATCATTATAATTTTTTGACCGTAACTGAACACTTACTATCGCATGCTCGCCAATATCATCCATGGTGTTTTCACCCAGAGTGAATAGCAATTTTCCCTCGGAATATTTGATGTCGGGATCTGCCGCCAAAACGTTCCCGGAATTATCCAACATGATAATTTCCATCGTTGTCTCTCCCACATCCTCGGGCAACCCCGGTATCTGCACCGCCCTCTCTCCTTTGGCCGCCCAACTGTATTTGAGATCCAAGTCTTGAATCTTCGGAGCAATTGCTTTACTGATTTCCAATTTTACCTGTGCCGTCAGCGTCTGATAGTATTCCGGATGCTCCTTAGGAATAAACGTTGCCGTGTAGGTCTCACTATCGCCAACATAAGGAACCTTGTCATCATCGCTCTGGATCTGCCAGGTTCCGTCGATGGTCTCGGTTCCCAGTTTTGCCGTCAGTCTTGTCACTGTGAGTTCACTCAGCTTATTGCCATAGGGTCCACCGGCAATGCCATCACCCTCTGCCGTAAGTTCTGCCGGATTGATATTCACAGTCAGATCCTTCGTCGTCTGTTCCGGGAAGAAGGAAGAATTTGTTCCGGTGTAAACAAGGGTGAAGGTGGGCTCGCCCACGGTCTGCGCCTTGTAAGTTGCGATGCCGTTTTGAATCTGCGCTGCGCTTACCACCGGGGTATCCCCGATCCGGATCTCAAAGCTGCCCTCCGTATCTTCCGCAGAGATGGGCTGTCCGTCTGTCGCAAAGTTTACCAGTGCCTTTGCGTTAAAAGTAATATCTTGTCCATAGGTGGGAGTAGCGTTATCTGTTCTCTCGAACAGCAGACCCGTGGTGTAATTTACACCAACTGCATTATTTTCCCCAAGCGAAGGATAGTAGGCTATGCCATTCTCTTTGTCGTTGGCTTTCTTCGTCCAGATGGCCTGATCAAAGCCATTGTCTTTGAGTCCTTTGAAAAAGCTGGAAGAGGTCAGTTGTTGAGTAGAACGTCCCAATTGATATTTATCTTCTACGTTACAAATATCGTTATTGAAATAGCAATTCGTTACACCATAATCTTGACTATTTGTTATTCCAGCAAGATAGGCATCATTCTCGGCAGTATCAATCGTAGCTATACTAATGCAATGATTAATAATATCTACTACAGCTCCACTCCTACCTCAGATTCCTGCCGCAGAACTTCCCTGCACGTCTCCTGCAAAAAAGCACTGGGAAATCTTAGTATCTTGTCCGGCATTGCCACAGATTCCACCTGCTGTATACCCTTTTACCGTTCCGGTAAAGGAGCAGCCATAAATTTCGCCCGCAGACAAATTTCCACAAATTCCTCCTGTTTCACTATAACTCGAAACAATGTCTCCGTTGGCAGCCAACAACAGTATTACTTTACCGCTTTTGCCGGATGAGTTGCCTATTTGTGCGAACAGGCCAGAACTATAAACACCATCTTCTTTTGTCATATCCACATGGCTTATCGTGTGTCCGTCTCCACTGAATTTTCCTGTGTACGGAGTTCCTGGATTTCCAATAGATCTGAGTTCCACTCCGCTCACATCAATATCGTTCCCCAGGACATAGTTTGCACTCCATTTTGTCTCATCCCTATCCTGTCCGATGGCTGCGAATTCCTCCGCCGTGGTGATCAGGGTATAGGTATCCCAGTCGTTACCATTCGTTGTAACATAGTTGTATACCGGTACGGGAGCAGTCTTCGTCTCTTTGATATCTGCCACCTTTGTCAGATTGATGTAAGTACCTGCGGCTGTACCGAATCTACTTCCTGTACCTGTAGCCACTGCAGTGCTGGTATCGACACTGCCCTCTTTCCAGATTGTAGGATCCAAGCCCTTCGGAAGTGCACCGCAAAGCTGGCTGGTAGTCAGGGGAATCACCTTATCGCTTGCTCCTTCTCCCACACCGGCATTATTCAAATCACTGTTGTAATAGCAGTTGCCGATAAAGTTCATATAACTCGAATCCGTGCTTCCAACTATGCCACCAACATTTTTGCCATTCCCTGTAATCTTACCACAATTCAGGCAATTACTGATGTTATACCTATTCGCTGATGCACCGGTAATACCACCTACAGAGCTATCCTGTTGAGAAACTGTTACAGCACCTATATTATAACAGTATTGAACTACGCCGTTTCCATCTCTTCCTTCATAACTGGCACTGCCCATGATTCCGCCTGCTGTAGAATTTCCTTTTACTGAACTGCTATTGTAGCAGCCGGAAATATTTCCTATCAGACTTCCGCATACACCGCCTACACACCGACTCGCATAAATCGTGTTTTCGATACTATAGCAGTCAGAAATATTTGCTCCTGCTCCAGCAATCGCGCCCACAAAGCTATGACCAGAAATATTAGCCCGCTTTACTGTGACACTTTTTATATAGCTGGAAGGAGCGGTAAAGTTGTAGCACGCTCCAAACAGACCCACATATTTGTTTTCCTTTCCTGTAATTGTCATTCCGGTTATTGTACGTCCGCCGCCGTCAAAGCCTCCCCAGAAAGAGTTGCTATATGTACCTATCGGCGTCCACTCCTTAACGCTAAGGTCAAGGTCAGAAACCAGCAGAAAATGCTTCCCTCGATAATTCGTGCCATTATTCACCTGCTGCGCCAGATACGCAAGCTGCTCTGCATTTTCAATCCGCCAGGGATCTTCCTTTGTGCCACTACCTTCGGTAAAAGCTTCCACTGTGCCATCCCAGGTATCTACTGTTTCCCCCTCCGCTCTCGCACTCACCGGCACGGCGATCCACACCAGTGCCGCCAGTGCCAGCAGGGCCAGTCTCATCTTCATGCTCCACGCTTTTGTACTTTTCTTCATAACCCTCATGCCTTTCTATAATCTGCAAAATTTCAAATATTTTCCCATCTTTCGCAGGTACAAAATCCCAATCTTGTTTTTATACTTTCCGTATCATTTATTATACTGAAAATCAAAGGCATCGTCAATATTTTCCATACGATTCGTCTCATATTTTTATAAAATTTTGTCGAACAAGTGCGCCCGCCGAAAAATCGAGCAGGCTGGCTCATCGTAAACGCAAAAAAGGAGCCTCCGGAACTCTCCGGTCACTCCTCGTTGCCTTCTCTGAAAAATATATCCAGTTTTCCCAGACATTTGATCAATGTCTTCATTTCTTCCTCGTCCAGATCCCGAATGATCGTATGGATCATTTTCCTGTGGAAATCTCTGTGATGGAAAAAAGCTTTTCTCCCTTTCTCTGTCAGGGTCACCAGCACCACCCGTTTGTCCTGCGTGCTGCGGTTACGCTCCAGGTAGCCTTTTTTCTCCAGACTGTTCATATTCGTGGTCAGGGTTCCCACGGTGACGTGGAGTTCCCCTGCGATCCTGGACATGCTCTTGGGTTCCTCGATGCCGATAGCCTCCAGAATGTGTATGTCATTATTTGTAATATCCTTGAATTCTTCTGTTATGACCGCCTTTGCCTCTGCATCCATCACGTTATGGAACAGGTTCACCAACAGTTCATTCAGTACCCGGTTGTTGCTTTTTTCCATAGTTACCTCTACGATATCTGGAATTTTTCTTTCGTATGTCCGCAATCCTCCGAAGCCGCCTTCTCTGACGCATATCCGCAGTCTTCCTGCGCTCCGGATCATTTTCAGTATACCGTCTACCAGGTCATCACGCAAGCCCCAATCGTAAGCCCGGCGCCGAATCCCGCCAGAACGATACGATCGCCGCGGTGCAGCTTTCCCTGCCTGTTCAGTTCATCCAGAAGCACCGGAATGGAGGCAGAGGACATATTTCCGACCCTTTCCAGATTGGTGGGGAATTTGTCTCTGTCTGCATGCAGTCTTTTCGCCACTGCATCAATAATACGTGCGTTGGCCTGATGCAGTACGAACAGGTCAATATCCGGCACAGTAAGTCCGGCATCTGACAGTGCTTCCTCGATGCACTGTGGCACCCGTCTGGTGGCGAACCGGTACACTTCCTGTCCGTCCATCTGAATATAAGGTTCTCTGCCATCCGTCGGCTGGTTTTGGTCCGTTTTTGCCGCTGAAGTCCTTGCATATGGGGTTGTCAGTTCTCTTGCTCCGCATTGCAGGACTCCGCCACCGGTGCCGTCGGAGTGCAGTGCCCGGCCCAGAATGCCTGCTGCCGGTATCCGTTTCTCCTCCGCCGTCTCCTGCATCCCTTTCTCTGTCTCCGGCAAAGCGTTACTGTATTCCACCGCCCGAGACTCCGTCCTGCATCTCTCCACAACTACCGCCCCGGCGCCGTCTCCGAACAGGATGCAGCTGCCCCGGTCCGTCCAGTCCACCAGTTTGGACAACACTTCGCTGCCGATGACCAGCGCATTTTCCGCAAGTCCCGTCCGCAGATAGGCATCCGCAGTATTCAGGGCAAACAAAAATCCGGAACAGGCTGCATTCACATCAAAAGCCAAAGCATTCACCGCACCGATGGCCGCCTGTACCTGGCAGGCGCAACAGGGCAGATACTGCTCCGGAGAACAGCTTGCTACCAGAATCAGATCGATTTCTTCTGCAGTTTTTCCTGCCTGTTCCAATGCTTTGCGGGCCGCTTCTGACGCAAGTGTCACAACCGTCTCCCCCACAGACACATGACGTTCAGCAATACCGGTTCTCTCCCGGATCCATTCATCCGATGTCTCCACCAGCTGCTCCAATTCTTTATTTGTAACGATCCTTCCCGGAAGTGCACTTCCGGTTCCGGTGATTCTTATGGTCCTCACGCCATTTCCTCCATGATATCCACTGTTCTTTCTATTTTCTGCGCCCGCCAGGCATTGCTGCCACAGAACAGCAGTCCGTTATCCACATCTCCCGTTGCCGCATTGATCAACGCTCTGGTGATGCAATAAGGTGCCGTCTTCGGGTCGCAGGTCTTAATACAATGTCTGCATCCGGTCATAAAACGTTCTCCGGCCGCCACCTTTTCCAGAAAAGCATTCTGTATAGCTCTGCCCGGCATTCCCACCGGGCTTTTCACAATGACAATGTCTTCTTTCCGTGCGCTGAGATATGCCTGCTTGTATGCCTCCGCCGCATCACATTCCTCTGTGGTCACGAAACGGGTTCCCATCTGTACCCCTGCAGCCCCGAGGTACAGGCAATGCTCCAGATCCCTCCGGTCATAAATACCGCCTGCTGCAATCAGTGGAATTTCCAGTTCTGCTGCCTGCCGGATCATTGCCGTAAGTTCTCTCTCATAGTTCTCCGGTGTGTAAGCATCCAGTTCTTCCCGCTTAAATCCCAGATGTCCTCCTGCCAACGGTCCCTCTGCCACGAGAAAGTCCGGCTTTCTGTCGTATTTTTTCATCCAGTATTTCGTGACGACCGACAGGGCGCGGGTGCTCGACACGATCGGAGCCAGCATCGTCCGGTGGCTGCGCCCGGGCATTCCGTTTTCCGTCTCTGCCACAACTCCGGGCAGCTCCAGTGGCAGCCCCGCACCGGAGATAATACAGTCGGTGCCTGCCAGCACTGCTGCCCTGACATAATCCTCGTAACGCTGCGTTGCCACCATGATGTTGACACCGACGATACCGCCTCTTGCGGTCTGTCTTGCTTTTTCTATTTCTTTTCCGATAGTACGCAGATTACAGGCGATGGGATCTCTGTCAAAATCCGGCTCCCGGAAACCGATCTGGGCAGTAGAAATAATGCCGATCCCACCGGCGGCTGCCACTGCTCCCGCCAGACCGGACAGGCTGATTCCCACACCCATGCCTCCCTGGATCACGGGAATATCTGCATGTAATTCCCCCAGGATCATTTTTCCGTGCTTCATCCCACATCACCTCTCATTACCGCTTTAATACTTGCGGAACCTTTCATAACGTTCCTCTGCGATCTGTTCACCGGTCATGCCGGTATATTTTTGCAGGAATTCCTTGATATGTTCCTTGAGATACCCGCCGATGGCTTCCACGGTACTTTGGTCTGCCCCGCCGTATTCCGGTACGATCCTCTCGATCACTCCGAGGCGTTTCAGGTCCTCGGATGTAATATTCATGACTTCACTGGCTTCTCTGGCACGGTCAGCATCCTTCCATAATATAGAAGCAAAGCCTTCGGGAGACAGGATCGAGTATGTGGCATTTTCCATCATCCATACCTCATTGCCTACCGCCGTAGCCAATGCTCCGCCGCTGCCGCCTTCTCCAATAAGGATGCACAATACCGGTACCTTCAGGGCCGACATCTCCAGCAGGTTCCGGGCAATAGCCTCGCCCTGTCCTCTCTCCTCCGCCTCCACACCGCAGAAGGCTCCCGGCGTATTCACAAAGCTGATAATGGGTCTGTTGAATTTCTCCGCCTGCTTCATCAGGCGCAGTGCCTTACGATACCCCTCCGGCATGGGCATACCGTAATTGCGTCTGGCACACTCCGCAAAATCCTTGCCCTTCACATCTGCCAGCACTGTCACCGGCTGCCCGTCCAGGAATGCCACTGCACCTACCAGTGCTTTATCATCCCCATAATAACGGTCTCCGTGAGCCTCCACTACATAATCGAAAATGTAGGGAATATAGTCGGTTGCTGCCGGTCTGTCCACTCTCCGGACGGTCTTGACCTTTTCCCATGCCGTTCTGGGGAGTGTCAGTATTGACCGTTCCTTCACGATCTCCGTAGGTTCAAAATGGAAGTCAAAATTTTTCTTAAAATCCGCATAATTCCCCTCACTGCACCGATGCGTCGTGATCAGGAAATATAAGGTCTTCTTCAGATTCTCCCGGCGGACGATACCGTCCACAAAACCATGCTCCTGCAAAAATTCCGCTGTCTGGAAGCCATCAGGGAGGCGCTGTCCCAGAGTCTGCTTAATAACTCTCGGTCCTGCGAAGCCGATCAAGGCTCCCGGTTCCGCCATGATCACATCTCCCAGCATGGCAAAACTGGCCGTCACACCACCTGTGGTGGGATCTGTCAAAATAGTCGCATAGAGAAGTCCTGCTTCTCCATGCCGTTTGATCGCTGCGGAGGTTTTTGCCATCTGCATCAGTGACACGATTCCCTCCTGCATTCTCGCACCGCCGGAACAGCAGAACAAAAATACAGGCAGCCGCAATTCTGTCGCCTTTTCAATTGCCTGGGTGACTTTCTCGCCGACCACATGCCCCATACTGCCCATCATAAATTTGGATTCGCAGATGCCGATCACAGCCTTTTCCCCGTAGATCTCGCATTCACCCACGGTCACAGCTTCTTTTACGCCGGATTTTTCCCTGGCCTCCGACAGCTTTTCTTCATAGCCCTCATATTTCAGTGGATTGCTCTCTTCTATCTCCTCGAACCAGGGCTGAAAGCTTTTCCGGTCTGCCACCATGCGGATCCGGTTGTGGGTCTTCACCCGGAAATAATAACCACACTCATAGCAGACATATTTATTTTTCGCTGCCCGGTCTCTGTTTATCATTTTCTTACATTTCGGGCATTTGATCTCTGTTTCTGTATCTACACTTCCCATACCTGCACCTCTTATTCTGCGTCACTTTTATCTCTCTGTCCCACCCATAAGAAATCACTTCCGCAGACTATTTTTATTTCAACGCAAAGGTAAGCTCTGCCTTCGCTGCCAGTTTTCCGTTTACCGTGGCGATCGCTTCCCCGACACCCACCGGTCCCTTACTGCGGATAATGGTGGTCTCCAGCTCCAAGGTGTCTCCGGGGCGCACCATCTGCTTGAATTTTGCCTTATCGATCCCGGCAAAATAAGCGGTCTTGCCACGATGCTCCGGCAGAGACAGAATTGCTACCGCCCCTGTCTGTGCCAGTGCTTCCATGATCAACACGCCCGGCATCACCGGATTCCCCGGAAAATGCCCGACAAAATACGGTTCGTTAAAGGTCACATTTTTGCGTCCCACTGCCCGAACACCGGGCTCTAGCTCCTCGATAGTATCGATCAGCAGAAATGGATGTCTGTGGGGCAGAATCTCCATGATTTCCTGTGTATTATAAACTGACATTGTTCCTCCGTTCCGCGAATGCTGTCGTATCAACTACTTCCTCGCATTGTGCAATCGTCCTCGTTGATACTCTGCCTTCTATCCTGTGTCTTGAACATCTGCTGCGGTTATTCTGTGTACTTCTTCAACAGCAGACTCGCATTATGTCCGCCGAAGCCCAACGAATTGGTCAATGCATAAGGCACCTCTTCTTTGTAGCTGTCCCGGCAGTAATTCAGGTCAAGTTCCTCCTCCGTCTCACGCAGTCCCACGGTGCGGTGGATATAGCCTTCCTGAATTTCTTTTACGCAGGTGACAAACTCCACTGCTCCTGCCGCTCCCAGGAGATGTCCCACCATGGATTTGGTGGAATTGATCTTCAGGTCATACGCATGTTCTCCAAATGCGAGCTTGATAGCTCTGGTCTCGAACAGGTCATTATGATGGGTGCTGGTTCCATGGGCATTGATATAGGTAAGCTCTTCCGGTTCCACACCACCGTCTTTTAAGGCATTCAGCATGGCGGTGGCTGCTCCGCTGCCATCCTCCGCAGGGGATGTAATATGATAAGCATCCGAAGAACAGCCGTAGCCGTTCAGTTCCGCGTAGATCTTCGCTCCGCGCCTCTTTGCATGCTCCAGCTCTTCCAGTACCACGATAGCGGAACCCTCTCCCATGACGAAGCCGTTTCTCTCCTTGTCAAAAGGAATGGATGCCCGTTCCGGATCCTCACTAAATGACAGCGCTGTCAGTGCTGAAAATCCGGCAATTCCGATGGGGGTAATGGAGCTTTCCGTTCCTCCCGCTATCATTACATCCGCATCACCGTACTGGATTGTACGGTATGCTTCTCCGATGGAATGTGTACCGGTTGCACAGGCAGTAACCACATTCAGGCTCTTGCCCTTCAGCCCATAGGCAATGCTGACATTGCCTGCTGCCATATTAGAGATCATCAGAGGCACCAGCATGGGGCCTACCCTGCCGGGGCCTTTTTCCTTCAGGCGGTCATATTCCCGCTCCATGGCCTGTAAACTTCCGATGCCGCTTCCCACACTGCAGCCCACCATATAAGGATCTTCCTGTTCCATGTCGAGACCAGCATCCGAGATGGCCTGTCCGGCAGCCGCCACAGCAAACTGGCAGAACTGCTCCATTCTGCGGGCGGATTTTTTGTCCATATATTGTGCGGGATCAAAATCCTTCACTTCCGCCGCCAGCTTACAACGGTAATCCGCAGTATCAAAATAGGTTATAGGACCGAATCCGGTCTTACCCTCTTTGATACCATTCCAGAATTCCTCTACGCTGTTGCCAATAGGGGTGATGGCTCCCATGCCTGTTACTACAACTCTTCTATTTTTACCCATACAGATATACTCCCTCGCATCCTGACTTATTTTCTGTCCTGCTGTACCGTTAGCGGACATATTTTCTATTCTGCTTTACTGTTGCCGGACATAGTTTTACATCGCCATACCGCCGTCCACGCACAGCACCTGGCCGGTAATATAGTCCGAGGCATCTCCTGCCAGGAACAGAACCGCCTGTGCGACATCCTCCGGTCTTCCCATTTTCTTAAGCGGGATCTGTCCAACCGCATTATCCTGTACCGCCTCCGGAAGCTTATCTGTCATATCTGTCCGGATAAATCCGGGTGCCACGGCATTCACACAGATATTCCGGGATGCCAGTTCTCTCGCTACACTTTTCGTCAGACCGATCAGTCCCGCCTTGGAGGCGGAATAATTAGCCTGCCCTGCATTCCCGACGATGCCACTGACAGAAGAGATATTGATGATTTTCCCATATCTCTGCTTCATAAAGGTCTTCGTCAGATGCCGGATCATGTGAAATGCGCCTTTCAGGTTCGTATCCAGGACTGCATTGAATTCTTCTTCCGTCATCCGCACGATCAGATTGTCCCGTGTGATCCCGGCATTATTGACAAGGATGTCAACTCTGCCGTATTTCTCTGTTACTGCCTTTACAAAGGCTTCACTCTCTGCAAAATCTGCAACATTGCATTTCACAGCCTCCGCCATGCCGCCTTGGCTTCGGATGTCCGCCGCCACCGCTTCCGCTGCTTCTGCAGAACCGTTATAATTAATGATCACCGTGGCTCCTTCTGCTGCCAGTGCCTGTGCCACTGCTTTTCCGATGCCCCGTGATGCCCCTGTGACAATAGCAACTTGTCCTGTCAGACTTCTTCCTGTCAACATGCCAGTTCCTCCATCACCCGGTCCAGATCCTCCGGTTTCTCGATATTGTATACTTTGACATTTCTGTCAATTTTCCGTACGAAGCTGCCGAGTGTCTTCCCCGGGCCGATCTCTATGAAAGTGTCCACGCCATCTGCGATCATCCGCTCTACGCTCTGGGTGAAATGAACGGGACTGGATACCTGTTGTTTCAGCAGTTCCGCAACCTGTGACGCATCTGTCACATAATCCGCTGTTACGTTGGACACGTAAGGAATCCAGGGGGTTGACAGCTTGACGCTTTTCAATTCTTCTGCCAGCTGTTCTCCCGCAGTTTTCAGCAAAGCTGAATGGAATGGTCCGCTGACCTTTAAGGGTACACAGCGTTTTGCACCTGCTTCTTTCAGCGCTTCCGATGCTGCTGCTACTGCATCTGCCTCTCCGGTGATCACGATCTGCCCCGGGCAGTTATAATTTGCCACCGAGACGACTTTGCCGGTTTCTTTTGCTGTCTGTCCGCAGATTTTTGCCACGGTGTCTCCGTCCAGTCCTAATATTGCTGCCATGGCTCCGCCTTCCGGATAGGCCTCCTGCATATAGATACCACGCATCCGGATGATCCGGAACAGATCCGGCAGCTCCATCACACCAGCGGCAGCCAGCGCCCCATATTCTCCCAGGCTTAAGCCTGCTGCCATCTCCGCTTTCAGTCCTTTTGCCTCCAATACTTTCAGAATTGCCACTTCCATGGTCAGCATGGCGATCTGTGTGTATTCCGTAATGTTGATATAAGGATTTTCTTCAAAGGTCAGCTGTTCCATGGAGTACGGATGTCCGCTTTCCGCCTGTACTTCCCGCTTATCCTGCCAATACAGATTCTGGAGCACCTTGTCTGCCAGCTTCCATACCGCCTGTGCTTCCGGGTAAGTATCATAGAACTCCTTGCCCATTCCTATGTACTGGGAGCCCTGTCCCGGGAATAAATATGCGATCCTGCTCATTTTGTCTTCTCCTAATTACTATGTGATGCTATTGTTCTCCTCGGTTACAGCACATTTTTTATAATGCGCCGTTTTCCATATAACTACGCCGCCTGTCGCTGTTCGATATCTGTTGTCAGCGGTTACCTGTCGCTATATTTTATTTATGCTGTCCTTGTGCCGCTATGCACTCCTGCGCCTGCTGCACTGTTTCTTCAATAATCTCACGGCAGGTCTGTTCTCTGCGGATCAAGCCTGCAATCTGTCCCGCCATCAGTGTTCCGTTTACGGTATCTCCGTCCTGCACTGCCTTCCTGAGAGATCCCAGCGTCAGCTTTTCCAGTTCCATGAAATCGGCATTCTCTTTTTCCAGCTTCAGATACTCCCTGGTCATCTGATTACGTAAAGAACGCACCGGATGTCCGGTAGACATTCCCGTCACTACAGAATCAATATCCTTTGCCTTGATGATCTGATTCTTATAATTTTCATGGACGATGGATTCCTTTGATGCGACGAACCGGGTGCCCATCTGGATACCTTCCGCTCCCAGCATAAAAGCCGCCGCCATTCCTCTGCCATCGGCGATACCTCCGGCTGCGATCACCGGGATAGATACCGCATCCACTACCTGCGGAACCAGCGCCATGGTCGTGGTGGAACCGATATGTCCACCGCTTTCCATGCCTTCCGCCACCACAGCGTCCGCTCCGGCACGCTCCATCATCTTCGCCATAGCCACACTGGCTACCACCGGAATGACTTTCACTCCGGCATTCTTCCACAGTTCCATGAATTTTCCCGGGTTTCCAGCACCAGTCGTTACCGCTTTTACTCCTTCTTTCACGACAATCTTCGCTACATCCTCCGCATTGGGATTGAGCAGCATGATATTCACGCCGAAGGGTTTGTCAGTCAGTTCTTTGCATTTACGGATTTCCTCCCGGACAACCTCAGGCGGAGCGGAAGCGGCACCGATGATACCTAAGCCTCCGGCATTTGATACCGCTGCCGCCAGCTTATGTTCTGCCACCCAGGCCATACCGCCCTGGAAAACGGGATATTCTATTTGTAGAAGTTCCGTGATCTTTGTTTTCATTGTCTTTCTGATCCTTCTCGTCATTCTGCGTTATATTACATATTCTGATGATACCAGGGTCAAAAGGTCTAAGCCCACATGAGCTTGCTCATAAGTGGGTGA